>OHON01000020.1_pt1 | contig 142694 bp, 84 predicted proteins | sample 1569831 | NCBI WGS metagenome assembly OHON01 (sample SAMEA3879512, study PRJEB24766) | human gut metagenome | biome: human-associated habitat; feature: feces | place: USA | collected 1985/1987
GCTTTGCCCACCACGTCAGCCAAAGAGGGGGATTGACACGGATGGTAAGTGAAGTCGCTTCTTCCGGCCATTCCTGATTGTGTACCCGTGCTTTGATGAGGAACTCATATTTACCCGGCGGGATATTTCGGAAAGTGACACTGTTGTTTTCGTTAACGACATACCATAATTTATCGAGTCCCTTCAACATATAAGTGTATTCCACTTGGTTAACGAGAGAGTAATCTTGTATATTGAATGTCAAGCTAAAGCTGCTTTGGGTATGTGTAAGCTCAACCTCCCCTTTTTCTAATATGGGAATAAATATTTCATTATTCTTGGTTGTCTCTAACCGTTCGAATATTTTCATCTCGGTAATGACTACCGGTGGAGTTTCGAGTTTACTCATTGCAATATCGGGAGTAAAGAAACATAGTCCATTGATAGAACCAAAATAAATAACTCCATCATTGTTTTTAGTAACGCATCCGCTCATGAAGTTTCCTTGTGGAATGTTATTGAAATGATCATAATTGTAGAAACGCTTTTGTGCTATAATGTAGCAGCTAATTCCTGTATTTGTACTAACCCATATATTGCTGTTTTCATCTTCTGTGATTGCTCTTATATGTGTGTTAGGCAAACCTTCTTCTCTTTGGAATATTTGGTAGTCAAAAGAGTCGGATGTAGGAAAACAGACTAACCCTTCTCCTGTAGCAACCCAAACCTGTTTGCTTTTACTTAAATATATTGAGTTGATGGTATTTGAGCAGAAACCCTCGTACTGATTAAACTTCTTGATTAATTGCATTTGAGGAGTATATACGCCGATTCCTCCTCCGAATGTCCCTATCCAGAAACGTCCTTTGTCATCTTGTGCGATGCTACGCACTAAATTCTCAGGTAGTTGGCAATTGAGAGTATTGTAATGCTTGACAACTTTCTTCTTGGAAAGACTGAAAACGTAAATTCCTTTGTGTGTACCTATCCAAATATTTTTCTCCTGGTCTTCATAAAAGGTTCTGATATCTAATAATTTACCTTTTTCAAGTTCGATGGTTTTGAATTCTCCTGATTGCTTATTATAATGACTTATGTTCCCTAAATAAGTGCCGAACCATAAATTGTTCTCAGAGTCTTTCAAGGAGCATAGTACTGAATTGGACATGAGTTTTCCATTCTCCTTATTATAAATGGCTGTTCGTTTCCCATTTTCAAAAACATTAATTCCTCCTCCGTCAGTCCCTATCCACAGTTTTCCTTGCATGTCGCTACAAATACTGCATACTACCTTGTTATTTAAAGCTCTTTCGTTAGTTTGGATGGATGAGTAGTTCCATGTATTGAATGAAGGGGGACGGCTGCTGATAAAATTAATTCCTCCTCCCCAGGTACCAATCCATATATTATTGAATGAATCTTGAAAGACATATCGAATGCTGGCGTTTGATAAACTGTAATTGTCATCACCTTCCCGGATAGATTCAAAATGTATCTGTTCCGGCAGAAGGAATTGATTTTGCCGTAAATCCAGGATCATAATACCGTTCAATTCAGTCGCAATCCAGAGTTTGTTATCTTTAAATTGTTTAATGGAGAAAATATAACTGGATAAGGCCCCTTGGGAATTGCCGGGATTCATGTGAAAGTTTGTAAATGAGTTTGTGTTTGGATTGAACAAAGCCAAGCCTTTATTCGTACCAATCCATATATTCTCATTTGTATCTTTATAGATGCAGCGTACATCGTTCCCTGGTAAACTGTGTGGGTCTTGCGGGTTGTGTATAAAGTGTTTGACGGATTTATCTTTCAGGGAGAGAATGCTCAAGCCGTTGTCAACATGCCCAATATATAATGTATTATTTCCTTCTTCCATGATAGTCCATGTTTGTTCAGAAGGTAAAGCGGGTATTGTATGTTTATTATAATGTGTGAATTCTCCGGTGGTTATATTCAAATAGTCAATACCTCGATAATAAGTACAGACCCATAATCCATCATCTGATTGTGTTGATGGAGTTATGTAAGTTACGTCATTGGTGATCAAGCTAGAGCTGTCTTCTTCCTTATGCTGATAAATGGTAAAGTTCTGTGTTTCATAATTATAAGCGTTCAGTCCTTCCCGTTGAGTAGCTATCCAAACAATCGGACGTCTGGGGTCAGCGCATACTATGTTTAATTCATTACCGGTTATGCTTTGAGAGTTTTTTGATGGGGTGTTTTTATAGTATGTGGTAAATCTGGTTCCATCAAACTTATTTAATCCTTCTTCCGTGGCAAACCATAGAAACCCCTTTTTATCTTGTGTAATGTTGACTACATAATTATTGGACAGTCCTTGTTCGATTCCGATTTCTTGAACGATATAAGGAGGTACTTGCGCTGTCATCCGGTTAGAGCAAGACAATAGCATAATGAATAGTAGGAAGAGTTTTTTCTGCTTCATGACCAAAGGCTGTTTTTATATTTATCTCAAAAATAGAAATAATTATTGTATTTGTGGTATATAAATCATTCATTGCACGATTTGTGTAGGCTGCATGAATGATTATTAATCTAATTTTAGTTATTGTTTGGATATATTTGTATGCGTTTGAAAAAATGAGATTAGTTAAAACTTTAAAATCTGAGATTATGATGTATCGAAAATTTTTGTTAACCAGCGTTTTGCTATTCATTTCTATGGTGGCATTTGCACAAAGTCGAATCACGGGGTATGTCACGGATCCCCAAGGTGAGCCCATTATAGGGGCAAATGTTGTGATAAAAGGTACTACTATCGGTACTATTACAGACATTGATGGTAAATTCTCACTCTCAACCGAGAATAAGAGTTGTATATTAAAGGTTTCTTTCTTGGGCTATAAAACTAAAGAGGTAGCGGCTAATGGACAATCGGAACTTAAGATTCGTTTAATAGAAGACTCTCAAGCTTTAGAGGAAGTAATTGTTGTCGGATATGGTACGCAATCTAAGCGTAATGTTACGGGAGCAATTAGTAGTGTTAAATCTGAATCGCTATCTCGTTCTGCTTCGACATCCACAGCCGGTGCTTTATCTGGAAAGATACAAGGTGTGTCTACTAGAGCAATGGACGCGCGTCCAGGCAAGGGTATCAACATAGAGGTACGTAATATGGGAAACCCTTTATTTGTTATTGACGGTATTCCTTATGGTGGACAAACCGGTTCGGATTGGGTGCAGAGTTCGAACGTATCCGGTAATGATGTTTTTAATTCTTTGAATCTGGAAGATATTGAGAGTATTTCAATATTGAAAGACGCTTCCGCCTCTATTTATGGTCTCCGTGCGTCAAATGGCGTAGTCTTGGTCACTACTAAAAAAGGAAATAAGGGAGAAAAGAATAAGGTAAATGTGAATGGATATTATGGATGGCAGAATTTAACCCGTTTCCCGAAAATGGCTAATGCCGGGCAGTATGTCAGAGGTCTGGTAGAATCAGAACAGAATAATGGACGTGATCCGAGTGCTTTATACACTCGTGAGGAACTGGACAAATGGATGGCAGGAACGGAACCGGGCTATAAAAGTTATGATTATTATGATATTGTCATGAGAAAAAATGTACCTCAATGGCATATTAACGCTAATGTTACAGGAGGAACTGATAAAACAAATCACTATATTTCCGTATCCCAGACAAGTCAGGATGCTTTAATGAAAGACTTCTCTTACAAGAGAACTAATATTCAAGCCAATGTAGAGACCAAGATTTTAAAGAATCTGACTATAGGCACACAGATTAGCGGCAAATATGAGAAAAGTGAAGATGTAGGACTTCCCGGAGGTGACGGTTATTTCTCTGCCATTCTGGGGATGTTTAAAATGTGGCCTACAGAGAGTCCTTATGCCAATGATAATCCTAAATATATTAATCATACACATGAAATCCCTTATAATCCTGCGCTTTACCGGAGGGATATTGCTGGTTATAAAGATAACCTGACACGTAATGCTAATATTAATGCGTATGCCCAGTATGATTTTAGCTTTGGATTAACGGCGAAAGCAACATTTTCTTACAATTATACGAATAGTAAATTTGATGGTTTCCAGTATTCGTATGATGCATATACTTATAATAAGACTACAGATGAGTATAAAAGAACGGGGGGGACAGATTCTCGTTGGAGATATCAGACCGAAAGAGATGTGGCAGCAAGGTATATGCAGTTACAGCTAAATTATGCTAAACAGTTAGGTGAACATTATATTTCGGCTGTTGTTGCTTATGAAGCTTCAGATTATGAGAAGGACTATCAGTCGCAGGGAACTAGTCCGACTAACAATTACTTGCCGTTACTACAGAAAAGTTTGTTGAATGATTTTAATGATGATTGGTCATACGAGGCTAGGGCCGGATGGATTGGTCGTATTAATTACAATTATCAGAATAAATATTTGGTGGAGTTGCTGGGGCGTTATGACGGATCTTATCTTTATGCGGCAGGTAAAAGATGGGGCTTCTTTCCCGGTGCTTCAATTGGGTGGCGAATTTCAGAAGAACCATTCTTCAAAAATTTGAAGGGTGTGGTTAATGATTTGAAGATTAGAGCTTCTATTGGTCAAACCGGTAGTGAATCCGGTGTATCTATGTTCGGTTATATGGACGGATACAATTGGAATCAAGGGAGTGCGGTGTTGGATGGGGAGCTTGTAACAGGTCTCAATCAAAGAGGATTGCCTATACGTAATCTTTCATGGGTGAAGAATACAAGTGCAAATATCGGTATTGATATTGCTTTGTTTGATAATAGATTGACTGCGACATTCGACGCTTTCAAGAAGAGTATCAGTGGTATACCTGCCGGTCGCTATGATGTAAAACTTCCCAGTGAAGTAGGTTATTCGTTACCGAACGAGAATCTAAATAAAGATGCTTATGTCGGTGCGGAAGGTATTGTTACTTGGAGTGATAAAATTGGGGAACTGAACTATACGGTTAGTGCAAATGCCACTTATTCAAGATATAAGATGGTATCACGTTATAAACCACGTTATGGAAATTCATGGGATCAATATCGTAACTCCTCAGAAGATCGATGGGGTGGAGTTTGGTGGGGATACCAAGTGATTGGGCGTTTCCAGAGTGAAGATGAAATTAAAAATTATCCGGTAGATATAGACGGAGACCGTAATCGTACATTGCTTCCCGGAGATTTCATTTATAAAGATGTGAATGGTGACGGCCGGATAACGGATTTGGACGAGCGTCCGATCGGATATCCTCAAGGATGGTCTCCAATGTTGTCGTTTGGCGGGACAATCGGTCTTGAATGGAAGGGTATTGATTTGAACATCGATTTTGCGGGTGGTGCCATGCAGGGATGGTATCAGGATTATGAATTGAGAAATCCGTATCATGGAAACGGAAATTCTCCGGAATATCTGTTGGAAGACAGATGGCATAGGGCAGATCCGTATGATCCGAATAGTGAGTGGATTCCCGGGTATTATCCGGCTATCCGTAAAGGGACAACTGCTTCTAATAATAGGAATAGTGATTTCTGGCTTCATAATGTACGTTATTTGCGCATAAAGAATCTGGAGTTGGGGTATAGTTTGCCGAAGAGCATTATAGGAAAGATAAAAGCGGAGAAAATACGTATTTATGCCAACTGCTCCAATTTATGTTCATTCGACAATGTGCATCAATTTGGAATTGACCCGGAGATTTCGGCGAATGCCGCTGTTGTTTATCCACAGCAGAGAACTTTCCTTATAGGCTTTAATGTTACATATTAAATTGATACGAATTATGAAAGCAAGATATATCAAGTTATTTTTATTAGGAGTCATTTGTGGCTCCTCATTGACAAGCTGTGGCGACAGTTGGTTTGAAAGAGAACCGAAAACGATACTTACCGATGGGCAGGTATGGAATGATCCTAAGTTAGTATTATCGCAGTTGGCTAATATTTATAACAGGTTACCGCAAATGCATGGCGATTTTAATACGGGTGGTATGACGGAGATTGACGATGCTATGTATACGGGTACAATGGACCAGAACTATAGAAATGAGCTTCAATATGGAAGTGATTATGGCAGATACTGGGATTATGGTTTGATTCGTGATATCAATATGTCTATTGAGAAGATTGCTAAATTCAGTACGGAACTGGAGGAATCTCAGAAGACTTTATTTACCGCAGAGTTCAGATTTTTAAGAGCGTATGTTTATTTCGAGATGGTGAAACGTATGGGCGGTGTTCCTTTAATCACTAATGTTCTGGAATATGATTTTAGTGGTGATCCGACCTATTTGCAAACGCCTCGTGCTAAAGAGCATGAGATATATGATTTCATTTACAATGAGATACAGCAGATTAAGGATCAACTTGCGGGGAATAATGAAAGTCAGACAAGAGCGAATACATATACGGCTTATGCCTTGCAGAGTCGCGCGATGTTATATGCGGCATCTATTGCAAAATATAATAACTTAATGTCTGTTCCTATTGCAACAGAAGGGGGAGAAGTTGGCATACCGGCTAGTATGGCCGATGCCTATTACCAGAAATCTCTTGATGCTTCGGAAGAAATCATCAAGCATGGTCCTTATGAGCTGTATAATAAGGATTCGGACAAGGGAAAGAACTTTTATGATATGTTGATGGTAAAAGACGGTAATAAGGAAATTATTTTTGCCAAAGACTATATCGCTTCTTTAAAAGTCCATCGTTTTGCTTATGATAACATTGTAAGGCATTTGACGGAAGATAACGAAAGTTCTTCAACAATTTCCCCTTCATTGGGCTTGGTGGAAAGTTTCGATTATTTGGATGGTTCAAAAGGAACATTAAAGTATAAGGATCAAAACAACAACTATATTGTATACGATAAAGCTTCTGATATTTTTAAAGGAAAAGATGCACGGTTATATGGTACTGTGGTTTATCCGGGTACTACTTTCAGAGGGACTCCTGTGGAAATTCAAGCAGGAGTCGCTATATGGAGAGACGGTCATTATGAATTAAGTGTGAATCCTCAATTGGGGAGCAACTATGATGATGGAGGAGTTTGGACAGGATTGGATGGCCCGAAAGATAACACTCCTGACGTAAGTAACACAGGCTTTTATATCCGTAAGTTCGTAAGTGAAGGGGCGGGAGCCAGTGCGCGTGGTGTGTCTGCGGATAACTGGTGGCCGTGGTTCCGCCTGGGTGAGATTTATCTGAATGCGGCGGAAGCGGCTTTAGAATTGAAAAAAGCAAATCCGGAGTTCTATGTTAATGAATTGCGTGAACGTGCAGGTTTCCCGGAAAATAGCATTAGTACATTGACTATGGAGATACTACGTAAAGAACGCAGGGTAGAGCTGGCTTTCGAGGATCATCGTTACTTTGATCTCAAAAGATGGAGACTTGCGGATCAAGTATGGAATGGGATTGAAAGTGATGACACAATGGTTCGCGGTCTTTACCCTTATCGGGTTGTCAGACCGGGACATGAGGATAATGGTAAATTTATCTTTGAGAAAATGAATCCTACCCGCTTCAAGAAGGCCAGGTATTTTCAAATGAAAAACTATTATGCTTCAATCGCGCAGGATGTATTGGATAATAATCCTAAAATAGTAAAGAATCCGTTCCATAATTAAATATCAGAACAATGAAAAATAGATTATCTTTAATAATAGTATGTTGTCTTTTGATGCTTTCAGGATGCTCGTACGACAATTATGATGAACCGACTTCTGTTCTATCAGGCAGAGTGGTGTATAATGGACAGGCTTTGCCCGTAAAAACAGATGGTACAGGTTTTATTCTTTGGCAGGATGGGTATGCGAATAAGTCAGGTATTACACTTAACATTGCATACGATGGAACTTTTTCTGCCACATTGTTTGACGGGGAGTATAAGCTGACGCGTCGTGCCGGTGGTCCCTGGGTAGACCAGCCTGCGGATACGGTGTATATTACAGTGAGAGGAAATACGGTGGTAGATGTACCGGTCACTCCTTATTTTACGATAAGGGATGCGTCCTTTCAGTATTACGACGGTAAGGTGAAAGCTACATTTAAAGTTGATAAAGTCGTGGAATCTGCCAATGTGAGTAGGCTTACTCTTTGTCTTGGTAAATCAATACTGACAGATTACAATAAGAAGGAAGCTAACAAGACTCTTAGTAATCCGGTGATATCTTTTGGGGAGGAGATGACCTTGGAGGCGGATCTTGGAAGCTTGGCGGGCGAGGAGTATGTATTCGCTCGGGTAGGGGTACGTGCCGCACAGTCTTCTAACAGTGAGTTCGTTTATTCACTTCCCGTGAAAGTGATGATTAGATAACTCATATAAAGAAGCATAAATGATAAGAGAAAGCATCTCGAAAAAAGTAGATACTTTCTCTTATGTTTTCTATATCTCTCATTGGGAGATATCCTTATCCTGATGAAGTTTACGAATTACAAAAATATGATAATGAGAAAAATCATGAAACAAGCCATATTGATGATTAGCTTAGTGATGATAGTCGCGGTGTTACCGATTTTCTCTCGACAAAATATCGTTCGGGAGAAATCTGTTACCCGTGATGAACTGTTGCATTTTACAGCTGAATGGGGCAAGCCGGAAGAACTCGGAGAACTGCCGAACAATCCCGTCTTGCCGGGTTTTCATGCCGATCCTGAAATCTTGTATTCTAATAAGACAAAGAAGTACTACATTTATTCTACCACAGACGGTCAGCCTGGATGGGGCGGCTGGTATTTTACTGTTTTTTCGTCCGTCGACTTGAAGAACTGGAAGGATGAAGGAGTCATGCTGGATGTAAAATCAGACCAAGTGCCTTGGGCGGATGGTAATGCGTGGGCACCATGTATAGAGGAAAAGTTAGTAGGAGATCAACATAAATATTTCTTTTATTACAGTGGAAATCCTAAAACAGGAGGAGGAAAACAGATCGGAGTGGCTACAAGTGATTCGCCTGCAGGACCGTTTGTCGACTTGGGACATCCTATCATAACAGATTCACCTACAGGACACGGGCAACAGATTGATGTGGATGTATTCACCGATTCGGCTTCGGGGAAGTCATATTTGTATTGGGGAAACGGTTATATGGCAGGTGCAGAGCTCAATGATGATATGATTTCAATTAAGAAAGAGACTATCACGGTGATGACTCCCGAAGGAGGAACGCTACAGGATTATGCGTATCGTGAGGCTGCTTATGTGTTTTATCGTAACGGGCTTTACTATTTCATGTGGTCGGTAGACGATACCGGCTCTCCTAATTATCATGTAGCTTATGGCACTTCGACATCACCTTTGGGACCGATCAAAGTAGCTAAGACCCCTGTCGTATTGATCCAAAACCCGGAAAAGGAAATATATGGCCCTGCTCATAATTCCATCTTGCAAGTTCCCGGTACTGATAAGTGGTATATTGTTTATCATCGCATTAATAAGAATTATCTGAAGAGTGATCCCGGTGTTCATCGTGAAGTATGCATAGATCGTATGGAATTTAATGAAGATGGGAGCATTAAACAAGTAATACCCACCCGTTAGTTGTATCTTTTCGGATTTCAATGGATTGTTTGGATGTTTTTAGGGTTGTATTGTGTGATTTGAATAATTAAAGATTTTAGAAGAATAGTATGAAAGGTAAAAAGATTTTAGCCGCTTTAGGCTTCTTCTCAATAGCCGGTGTGGCAGGTGGATGTTCCCAACCTGCCCCCGAAATACGTTATCAGATAGAAACAGACCACCCCTGTCAGACGATGGCATACTTCAGTGCTTCCGATGCCTGGAGTATGCAATTCATCGGGCTTTGGCCGCAGGAGAAACAAAACCAAATAGCCGACTGGCTGTTCAGCACGGAGAATAACGCCAACGGACAGCCGAAAGGTATCGGCTTATCACTTTGGCGTTTTAACGTTGGAGCAGGTAGTACGGAACAAGGAGAGAACAGTCAGATTGCTTCCCCCTGGATGCGTGCCGAGTGTTTCCTGAATCCCGACGGAACATACGACTGGAACAAGCAACAAGGTCAACGCAACTTTCTGAAATTGGCCAAAGAACGGGGAGTCAACAAATTTCTGGCTTTTCTGAATTCGCCTCCCGTATATTATACGCAGAACGGATTGGCAACAAACACCGGACGTGGAGGGACAGCGAACCTGAAACCGGATTGTTATGAAAAGTACGCTCGTTTTCTGGCAGATGTAGTACAAGGCGTAGAAGAACATGATGGCATCAAGTTCAACTATATCTGTCCTTTCAATGAACCGGATGGACACTGGAACTGGGTCGGTCCGAAGCAGGAAGGCTGTCCGGCAACAAACAGGGAAGTGGCCCGCACGGTTCGTCTGTTAAGCAAAGAGTTTGTAGACCGGGACATGGATACACAGATTTTGGTTAATGAGTCTTCCGATTATCGTTGTATGTTCCGTACCCACGAAACGGACTGGCAACGGGGGTATCAGATTCAGGCTTTCTTCTGTCCGGATAGTGTGGACACATATTTGGGAGATACTCCGAATGTTCCCCGTTTGATGCTCGGTCATAGCTATTGGACAACAACTCCGTTAAGCGAATTGCGTAATATTCGCTGTCAACTGCGGGACACATTAGATAAGCATCAAGTTGGTTTCTGGCAGACGGAGACTTGCATCATGGGTAATGATGAAGAAATCGGTGGTGGAAATGGTTTCGATCATACGATGAAGACAGCGCTCTATGTGGCACGTATCATTCATCACGATATTGTGTATGCCAGAGCTGAAAGCTGGCAGTGGTGGCGTGCTATTGGCGGCGATTATAAAGATGGATTGATTCGCGAATATACTACGGACAATAATTTCTTAGATGGCAGAGTAGAAGACTCCAAACTGATGTGGGCTTTAGGTAATTATAGTCGTTTTATCCGTCCGGGAGCAGTCCGATTGTCCGTTTCGGCTTTCGATCAAACAGGCGCTCTGATTCCTGATGGCGACACCGATCAGCAAGGATTGATGTGTTCTGCTTATAAAAACGTGGACGGAACGTATGTGATGGTAGTGATTAACTATGCTAATGAAGAAAAAGAGTTTTCTATTGATAAAGAAAAAGTAGGGAATGCACAATGGCAGGTTTATCGTACTTCGGATAAAGAAGGGGAGAATTTGCTACCGGTAGAAAAAGTGAAAAGTGGAAAGACTATTCAGATTCCGGCACGTTCTATTATAACGCTTCAGAGTTACTAATAAAACAACTTTATTTTCTTTATTTTTTTGAGGAGAATAATACATCTATGTGCCCGTCTATTGCTGTAAAAGTAATAGGCGGGCATAGTGTATAAGAAGAGGTCTTTCATAGACAATAGAGGAATTTTTTGGTCTCTATATCCTTTCTTCGGGTTACAGGGGTTAAAGCTGAAAATGCCATATATCAGTTTAGTTAAAACCCTCATGCGGACTATTATTTTATGAAAAGACATATTATCTTTGCCTGCATATATGAATATGTCTGTACCATGGTGATGAAAAAGTTTACGTTCTTGTTGATTACATTGTTCAGTAGTACCCTGATTCTTTTAGCCGATAACCCCTACCGTTCGTATACTGTAGCAGACGGACTGTCCAACAGTACGGTAAAAGCTATCTATCAGGACGAGATGGGATATATATGGTTAGGGACAAAGGACGGGTTGAATCGTTTGGATGGTTATGAAATTAAAAATTTCTTTTATGAATCCGATGAGACCGTCAGACAATCCAATGATATTGTCAGTATCACAGGAGACAGGCAAGGCAGAATGTGGATTGGAACTTTTAATGGAATTACACTTTTCGATCCCTTTGAGGAGAAATATATAGATTTAGCCACTTTATATAAAGGTTGCGAATTGCCTCGTGGGGTGGTGGTTGGTCTGTCGATAGCATCAGACGGAGCAGTATGGGTGGTTACCAAAATGGGGGTATATATCCTTCGGAATGGAAAATGTACTTGTTTGGAAGCGTTAAGAGGACTTTATATAAACAGTATGGCACCCAGTGCAGATAATTCTCTTCTCTTGAATGTAGCAAACAAAGGTATCCTTAGACTGGATACACGAACTTCCCGTTTCTCGTATATTCTGAAAGGCCCGGATTATCCGGCATTTCTGAAAATCTTTCAGGACGAAAAAGAACGTACCTGGTTGGCCTCTTCTCTGGATAATTTACAACTTTATAATCCGGTTACCAGTACAGCAACAAAAATTGAAGTGAATTTCCCGGCTGATATGAGTGTATGGAAAGGACAGGTGCATGATATAAAGGTGTATAACGATTCTCTTTTACTATTAGCTACAGATAATGGGTTAGCTGTGATGAATGAACATACACATGTTATTAGCCGGACATTTGAAGAATGTATTCCTTCCGGACTGCTTGCTAACCGTCGTTTGATGAGTCTTTACAAAGACAAACAGGGATCGTTATGGTTGGGGACCTTCAATGAAGGTGCTCTGTTTTATAATGCCAGACAATATCTATTCCGTTATCATCCGCTGACTTTGAATATAAATCAGCCGATACGGGTGACCGGAAAACTGATAGAGGCGCAGGGGAAATTATGGATCGGACATAATAGAGGGATATGTACTTTAAACCTGGCTAACGGTAAAGTGGAGGAAGTCCGGTTACCAATAGGAAAAGTAGGAGCTAGTGAAGATGAAGTATACTATATGTTTCAGAATAATGAGAATGAGATACTTTTCTATGTACTCAATAAAGGAGTATACTCGCTGAATCTTCGAGATCTTTCTATTAGTAAGGAAATGATGGATATGTTCCCCCCGGATGCACAGATACGGGCTATGGCGAAAGATGTACAGGGAAATATCTGGATTGCAGAGGATGAACTGTCTTGCTACAATCCCAAGACAAAAAAACTTAGCCGTTCTTTTTCGACAAATCAAGATGGAAACACGCGTTTTATGCTGACACAGGACTTGTTAGCGTATGGCTCCAGTATGTTGGTAGGCGGGCGTACGAGTGGAGTATGGAGTTTTCCTTATCATCCCAATAATGCAGCCCATTACTTTAAAGGCAACCAACTTGATTTTGATGAACTGAAAAATAAAAATGTGAGTCTGCTTTATTTGGATAGCCAGCACTACCTTTGGGTGGGAACATATAATATGGGGGTATATCGTTGCCATTTGGAGAGAGGAACTATCGACCATTTCGGCATAGAACAAGGGCTTATACACAATTCTGTCTGCGGTGTACTCGAAGATAAAGAAACCGGAGATTTTTGGATATCTACTGTGATCGGACTTTCCAAACTGTCAATGAAAGATTCCAGAATTGTCAATTATACCAAAGATACGGGGTTCCCTTTGAATGAGGTTTCCCGGAATACTCTGTTACAGGTAGAGGATGGGAGGATTTATGTAGGTGGCAACAATGGTATAGCAGAGTTTGCTCCCCAGGAAATTATCGCCGGTCAAGAGAGACTATTACCTGTAGTACATGTATCTTCCGTAAATAGTCTCGACTCCGACGAAGGAGCCGACCGGGTACAATACGATAATACACGCAGTCTGGAACATGTGGAATTATCCTATAAGAATGCCGCCGTACTCATCAAGTATTCCCCTTTGGATTATATCTTTCCGAAAGGATATAAATATGCTTACCGGATGGAGGGACTTGACCAGAATTGGAATTATATTGAACGTAATGAAGTCATTTATTCGCATTTGCCAGCCGGGGAATATACCTTTTATATAAAAGCATGTAACAGCGATGGCATTTGGGGGGATGCGACAGGTATCGATGTCGTGGTTCATCCTCCTGTCTGGCTCACCGGATGGGCTAAAGTGATCTATGTGCTTCTGGCACTGATGCTGGTGGGAGGCGTGCTGTATTATTTCTACAAGCGGAAATCGGATAAATATCAGCGGAGGATAGAAGAAATAGAAAAAGAGAATATTGAACGTAATTATCGGATGAAGATAGAACTTTTCACCAACTTCTCACATGAATTACGTACTCCGCTGACTTTGATTACCGGCCCGGCGGAAGATATTTTGCAGGATGAGACGCTGCCTCATAAATTCCTTTTCCCGATGAAGCAGATTTATAAAAATTCGAATCGCCTGCTTTTGCTTGTCAACCAACTAATGGATTTCCGAAAGTTAGAGTATGGAGCTATGACATTAAAGTTGAGTCGTGTCAATATAGGGACTTTCCTTACCAGCCAGATTGATAGTTTCTCGGATTTATTACATAAGAAGGAGCTGACAATCGGATATGACAATGATTATTATGGGGATAATCTTTGGATGGATACAGACCTGATGGAAAAAGTTATTTTCAATCTGTTATCGAATGCTGTGAAACACTCTCCCAAAGGCACGCAGATAAAAGTTCGTTCAGTGGAGAAAGCTGGCAGTGTTGTGATTTCGGTGAAAGATTGTGGGGAAGGAATCTCGGAGGAGAATTTGTCGAAGATATTCGATCCGTTTTTCCAGGTAGAGCAAGGTAGCAAGTCAGATCTGTTTGGTAGTGGCATCGGGTTGAATATGGTGCAATATGTAGTGAGACTGCATAAAGGGAAAATATCAGTGGAAAGCACACCCGGACATGGAGCCGAGTTTTTGGTGGAATTGAACTTGGGAAAAGAGTGTTTTGCCGGGGCGAATGTAGAGTTTGTTGAAAATCGTGAAGATACCTATCTGGAAAAAGTAAGGAGGGAGTGTATTGCTCCTATCGAAGAAGAGAAACCGGCTTCAGTAGAAGATGACAACCGTTATCGTGTACTTGTTGTAGAAGATGATGACGATATGCGCCAGTATATTGTGTCTTTGCTATCCCAACAGTATATTGTGTACGAAGCTTCCAATGGAAAGGAAGGATTGAAAGAAGCGGTTGAACAGATTCCCGATTTGATAGTCAGTGACGTGATGATGCCGGTTATGGATGGGCTTGAATTATGTAAGGCAATTAAAGAAGAGATGATTACGGCCCATATACCTGTTGTCTTGTTGACAGCAAAGGCCTTGAATGAGCATATTGAAGAGGGCTATAGTGTGATGGCAGATGATTATGTATTAAAGCCATTTGCTCCGAAAGTATTATTGGCAAAACTGGATAGTCTCATCAAAAATCGGAATCGTCTTCGCCGGATTTTCTGTGAAAAGCTGGATGCTATTGAAGTTCCCGTAGCTGAACTTAGTGCTCAGGATAGTTTCATGCAACAACTGATGGAGCTAATCCGTGAAAGAGTACATGATCCTAACTTGTCCGTTAACGATCTGCATGAAGAATTGGGCATGAGCCGTTCGCAGTTCTTCCGGAAAATAAAGGCTGTTTCCGATGTATCACCTAATAAACTTATTTTGAATGTCCGCATGAAGCTGGCTGCCGAGAAATTGGCCACAGGTAAATATACTGTTTCTGAAGTAGCTTATGATGTCGGATATTCTGACCCTTCTTATTTTAGTAAAGTTTTTAAATCTACGTATAACATCGCACCTGCCAATTACCTGAAGCAACGGATGTAAAATCGTGTTTCTCTGGTAAAAATGTCCCAGACGAAGTGTTCTGGGCTTATTTTACAGGTCTTTGATACTATTTTCCAAGTCGAGCGGGTGAACATTCTCTATGTTTGCACCGCTAAGGAATAGTAAATGATTTATTAACCTTGTAAAATTTAGTTTATGAACGACAAAGAAAATCAAGAAAAGAGTTCTTATGAAAAACTAAGGTTTCTGGCGACTCTTTTTGTGTTATGCTTGAGCACGATGGCTTGGGCGCAGATGAAAGTCACCGGAACAGTGGTCGATATGATGGGGGAACCCATTATTGGCGCCAATGTGGTGGAAAGTGGGAATAAAACTGTAGGTACAATTACCGACCTCGATGGTAAGTTTACCCTGAATGTAAGTAAAGAAGCAACGTTGGTCATTACTTATGTAGGTTTTACAGAGAAAAGAGTAAAAGTGAACGGCAGGTCACAGCTTACCATTAAACTGGAAGAAGATTCTAAAACGTTGGATGAAGTGATCGTGGTAGGATACGGTTCAGTGAAAAAGTCGAATCTGACTACTTCAGTTGCTAAAATTTCCTCCGATGCGATTGATGGACGCCCCATTACCAGCCTAAGTGACGCACTTTCCGGCCAGTTGGCAGGTGTACAGACACAGACATCAAGTGGTATTCCGGGTGAAGAGATGCAGATTCTCGTCAGAGGAGCAAGCTCCATTAATGGTTCCTCTTCTCCGCTAATTGTGGTGGACGGTGTAATTACAGAATCCATGAGTGATGTAAATCCGTCAGATGTAGCTTCTATTCAGGTATTGAAGGATGCTGCCGCTACCTCTATTTATGGAGCCAGAGGTTCGGCGGGAGTTGTGCTGATTGAAACCAAGCAGGCAAGTGGGTCTAAACCGGTGATTACCTGGGAATCCTACATTGGTACACAAAATGCGGTGGGATTACCCGAAATGATGACAGCAAAAGAATGGCTGGCATATAATATATGGTATACCAATGCCAAGTATTTGAATAAAGGAGGAACGAATAGTATGTATGTTCCTAATAAGAAAAGATCCTCCGGCGATCAGATCAACGAACAATGGTTGGTGAATCCTAATTCAGATGTAGCCGACTGGACGTTTAGAAATGACATTCCGACTACCGACTGGATTGATCAGATTATGCAAAATGCCCTGACTCATAATCACCAGGTATCTGTTTCCAGTAAAGGAAAGAAATATTCTATCTATCTTTCTGCCGGTTATTTGAATCAGGAAGGTATTGTTAAAAATACAGGTTTCGAACGTTTCAACTTCCGTTTGAATGCTTCGGTAGATCTGAATAGATATATCAAGGCTGGCGCTACGTTTGCCCCTACTATTTCTCACCAGGATAAAGGAGAGTCTGAAGGAAAGGATAAACAGATAATGAATGCATTGCTCATGCCTCCTATCATTGGCTTGGATGAAAATACCCGTGAATATGGATTCAATGCAAGCTACCGTAATAACGTGAACCCTTACGAAAGATTGATGTCAGTAGTAGATAAGAGGGAAAAGAAAACCTTCAATACCTCTTTGTGGGCGGAGGCAAAAATCATAAAAGGATTGACTTTCAAAACATTGTTCAGCTATAACTCGGACATGAGAATTGATGAGTACTTCCTTCCGGCAAATGTACAGCCCAATAATGGCTCGACTACGCAAGGAACTACCTCTACTCTTAGCATAAGCCGTACCGGTATTCAGAATACGTTGACTTATAACACAACACTGAATAAGAAGCATGCTTTAGAGATTCTGTTGGGGCAAAGTATTGACGAACGTAATGAATTCAGGACAAGTTTGGGAGCAATGGACTATCCGCTGGAAAGTGTACCGACTCTCAATATGGGTGCTACCCCTACGGAAGCCAGCAGTTCAAGAACCATTGTTCGTACTTCATCGCTTTTCGGACGTGTGAACTATAATTATGCAGATAAATATCTGGCTTCAGCATCAGTGCGCCGTGATGGTTCTTCTCGTTTCGGTCCGGGAAATCGTTGGGCTGTTTTCCCGTCCGTATCAGCCGGATGGAAGATCAGTGGTGAGGAATTTATGAAAGATATCAAAGTTATCAACCTGTTGAAACTACGTGCTTCCTGGGGTATGTCCGGTAACGACCGTATTGGTACTGCCGATTATATTCCTAATTATGATGTGACTAACACCGTGTATGGAGGAACTTCACAAGTGGGTGTGTATGCAAAGAATATAGCCAATGACAAACTTAAATGGGAGACAACCAAAGCATTTGATATTGGTTTTGACCTCTCTTTATTCAATAATCGTGTACAGTTGAATGTAGACTATTATATAAATAAGACAGATGATTTGCTTTATTCTACGAAGTTGCCTGCTGCGACCGGTTTCAGTACAGTAAAAACCAATCTTGCATCTATTGAAAACAAAGGATGGGAGATAGACCTGACGACAGTCAATGTACATACTAAAGCATTTAAATGGTCAAGCTCGCTCAATCTGGCAACCAATAAGAATAAGGTGCTTGATATGGGAGGAAATGATAATGTAATTACAGAAGCCTATGATGCTCGTTTTATCACAAAGGTGGGAGGTCCGATTTCACAATTCTATGTTTACCGTACGGATGGTTTGTTAACAAACGACGACTTTGAACTTGGTCCTGATGGTAAGTATGACAAATCCCGTCCTCGTGTTCCTGTCCTGACCAACCAGATTCCCGGAAATGTGAAATATGTAGATATGGACGGTAATGGGGAAATCAATTCCGACGATATGGTTCCTTATGGATCGAATGATCCGGATCTGACATACGGATTCACCAATCGTTTCTCTTATAAGAACTTGGAATTAAGTGTATTCCTTCGTGGACAAATCGGTGGTAAGGTGCTTTATCTGGCTGGTCGTAGTTTGGATACGGGACGTGGAAATTACAATGGATTGAAAAGATGGCTACATGCTTATAAAGAAGAATATGCCGGAGGAAATCCGATACCGACAAGTCTGGGAGTAGACATGTCCTGGGATGGTAAGACTCCATTACCTTACGGACTTGGCAACAACTCTCCTCTTAATAAGGACGGTCAAATGCACATGACAGACATGGCTATTTATAATGCTTCTTTCTTGCGGATACAGAACATCAGCCTGACTTATAAATTGCCTAAGAAATGGTTGAGAAAATCTCATATTCAGGCAGCTAAAGTCTATGTGACGGCAGAAAACCTGTATACGTTTACAGATTATATCGGTAATCCGGATGTAAATAGCTATTCGCCCGATAATCCGATGGTGCGTGGTGCGGATTATACCACTTATCCGCAGTCGAGAAAGTATATATTCGGAGTTAACTTAACATTTTAATCTATTGCCATTATGAAATCATTTTATAAATTAATAGTAAGTATAAGTTGTCTGTTCGCACTATCTTCCTGTGAAGGATATCTGGATGTGGAGCAACCCTCTATTTATACTGACCAGAACTATTATAAAACGCCGCAGGATTTTGAAACGGCGATTAATGGTTGTTATGCACAATTGCAGACTATCTATAATAAGAATTATATGGAAGCAATTGTCACTCGTGCCGACGAGGTTCGTAACTCTACCCCGATAGGACGTTTCATGGATACCCCGATGGAGAGCAAATGGTCAAAGCCCTGGTCGGCTTGGTGGACACTGGTGTTTCGTTGCAATCAATTATTAAGCAGGATAGATGCAGTGGTTTTTACCGATGAAGATCGTAAAGCATATATTACCGGAGAGGCTTATGCATTGCGCGGACTGGCTTATCTTCAGTTTGCCTGGTGTTGGGGTGGTGCTCCGTTGATTACTAAGGAAATTTCTCGTGAAGAAGTGTATAAGGTAGCACGTTCCAGTCAGGAGGATACTTACAAACAGGCGATTTCTGATTTTGAAGATGCGTTTAACAGGCTGCCTGACAGTTGGGCAAGCAGTGAGGCAGGACGGGTGACGAAATATGCTGCTGCCGGTATGCTGGGACGTACTTATATGTATATGCATAATTACACGAAGGCGGCAGAATATTTGGGAAAAGTCATTGAACAGGAAGGCACTCTTTATGAACTGGCTGGTAAATATGAAGATTGTTTCAGTGACGAATATAATAATGGTAAAGAACGGGTTTGGGAAGTTCAATATCTGGGTGGTACTACTGGTAAGGCTTTGGGATTAAGTCAAAGTTTTAGTGGTTGGTTCATTCCTTCTACGCTGAATAAAGAGAAAGGGGACTATGCTAAGTTGAACGGCATTACGTTCAATGGTGCTTCCAGCTCCATCCGTGCTTCCATGTCCATTGCGGGCGACGGAGTGTATGAAACAGGAGATAAGAGAAGAGACTTGACAATAGTCAATAACCTGTATCTTGACAAGAGCGCTCCGCAGGCCGATGTATATGTGGTGCGGAAGTTCTTAAGAGCCACTAAGAATGCGCCGACGGCAGTTGACGAATGGGGAAATAATATTCCTATCCTGCGTTATACGGATGTTAAGTTGATGTATGCGGAAGCACTGAACGAATTGGATTATGCTACTTATCTATCTACCGATATATTGCCAATTATCAATGACGTAAGAAAGAGAGCAGGTCTGTCTGCTAAATTGTCAAGTGATTTTGCCGATAAACAAGCGGTATTAGACTATCTCGTTAAAGAGCGTTTTGTAGAATTCTCTTTCGAAGGAATCCGCTGGCCGGACTTGATTCGTTGGGATTTAGCAGAAGAGGCGATGGCAACACACTTTGCCCTGGTAGACGAAGGTTATAATGAAACGACCGAACAGCCTACGTATGCAATGAAGTCATATAATAAATTGGCGCCTATTCCTCTGTCGGATATATTAGCTTATGGAAATAAGGATATTATGTGGCAGAATGATGGTTATTAATCGTTGGTTAACACAAAAAAAGAAAGCTATGATGATAAAAACATTGAGATATATGATGTTGGGTGCTGTGCTGGTTATGGCAGGGACCTCTTGCAGTGATAATGATGAATATGACAATCCTTCACGTCCGGTAGAGCCGGGTGATTCCTACTTCAGTTCGGAACCGGTTGAAGAAGGTCCTTCCCTCTTTGATGCCGCAACCATAAATACCAGTAAGATTCCCCGGGTCACTTCGAACAAGAATACTGGCCTGGATGGATACTATCCGTTAGATCCGGGAGATACATGGGCGTCGGTTATTCGTCCGGAACGTGTGAAGTTTTTTGAGAAATTCCTGAAAGAAGATATGATATTTGTCAATGGGGGTACGTTCCTGATGGGAGCTACGGCAGAACAGGGAGAAGGTGTGCATATTGACGAACTTCCGGTACATAAAGTAACTGTGAGCGATTTCTATATTTGCAGGTTTGAGGTAACACAGGAAATGTATTCATACGTAATGGGTAAATGGGAGAATTTCTCATGGAAAGATCTTGCTACTACCCGGTTGCCGATGGATAATCGTCTTTTCTCTGAAATGCAGACATTCTGTAATAAATTGAATGAGATAACAGGATTACATTTTACCTTACCTACGGAGGCGCAATGGGAGTTTGCGGCTCGTGGAGGCAGGAAAAGAACTTCAACGGTTTATGCCGGAAGTAATAATTTTGATGAAGTGGGCTACAATCTTTCCAATTGTTACCGTTTGCCGGAAGGACAGACTGGTATGCAGTTCTGGCCGGAAGAAGTAGGAAAAAAATTACCAAACGAATTAGGACTTTATGATATGTCCGGCAATGTAGCGGAAGTCTGCCTCGACTGGTACGACGAATATAGTGGTGAAGATCAGGTAGATCCGGTAGGTCCGGACGCATTGCCGTCGGATGTGCCTCAAAAACGGATCTGTCGTGGTGGAGGATGGAATACAAATACGAGTGCTTGCCGGGTTTCTGCCCGTGCTGCCTTTCCCGTAGATAAACGTAATAAGTTGATTGGTTTCAGGTTAGTACATCCTAAATTGGAGAATGTACAATAAGTGTTTGTTTTAAGGTATTGAATATTAATAGGTAAAGTAATGAAGAAGTATGGTATAATAGGGATCGTGTTTGTCGGGGTAGCGGTGATTTGTGCTTTCACATTTAGAGGGCATAAAGAGGCTGACTATTTGTTGACGGATTTTCCGGCAGAAGCTGATCCGGTGACGGTTGGAAACAAGATAGCCGATCGTTTTCTGGAGCAATGGCATTCGCAGTATGGCAGTCCGCTACGTGTAGACGAACCGCGTACACAAATCACTTATCCGGATGTATGCACTTGGTTGGGTGGATTGTGGTTCGCGCAGGCAACAAAAAACAGAGGCTTGGAGGAACGCTTGGAAGCGCGCTTCCAACCTCTCTTCACGACAGAGGCTTATCTGCAACCGCAAGCCAATCATGTGGATAATAATGTGTTTGGTGCTGTTCCTCTGGAATTATATATGCAGACTAAAGATGAAAAGTATCTGGCAATGGGTATGAAATATGCAGATACACAGTGGGATGCACCTGCAACGCAAGAACTAACCGAAGAAGAAAAAGCATGGGCCGACAAAGGATATTCCTGGCAAACCCGTTTGTGGATGGATGATATGTTTATGATAACAGCCGTTCAGGCGCAAGCCTACCGGGTTACGCAGGATATGAAATATATTACCCGTGCTGCCCGTGAAATGGTAGTGTATCTGGACTCCCTCCAGTTGGACAACGGTTTGTTCTATCATGCTCCTTCTGCTCCTTATTGTTGGGGAAGAGCCAACGGCTGGATGGCTGTGGGTATGGCAGAATTGTTACGTATCTTGCCGGAAACGAATCCGGATTATGCGGAAATAATGGCTGCTTATCTGAAAATGATGAAAACGCTGAAAGAGACACAGAATGAAAAAGGAATGTGGAGACAGCTGGTAGACGATCCGGAGTTGTGGGAAGAAACATCAGGAAGTGCAATGTTTACGTATGCCATGATTGTAGGAGTAAAAAAAGGTTGGCTGGATGCGAAAGAGTATGGCGAAGTTGCCCGCAAAGGATGGATTGCTTTATGTAGCTATATTGATAAAGCGGGTGATGTGAAGGCGGTATGCGAAGGCACGATGATAAAAAACAGTCGTGAGCACTATATCAATCGTTTGGCATTGACAGGTGATCTTCACGGACAGGCACCCGTACTTTGGTGTGCTTATGCTCTGGTGACAGATTTTAAAACAAATAAGTAAACAAAAAAATCCATGAAAACACGTATCATATTCTTTTTCCTGATAATAGTTGCTTCGTGCATACAGGCACAGGTCCGTATGGTCGCCGGGCAACCAGTCTTGTTCGAAAAACAGGATGTGATTGACCTTGCTACATATAACTGGCCACGTACATTGATAAGTTATGTAGTGGTATTTGATGGAGGAGTAAAAGAAGAAATGCTATCGTTAACGGATAAGAGCCAAGGCGTACCTGTTCCTTTTCAGTTATCGGAGAAAGTGGTAAAAAACGGATTCTTGCAACGCGCCAGAGTCAGTTTCTTTGCCGCATTGCCACAGGGGGGGAAATATGCGTATGAACTGGTCGCAACCGGGCGGAAGCCGGTTACTGTCGACAACCCTTTAGCAGTGGTATCAGAAGACGGACAGTTTTCAATAGGTAATAAAGATATGACTGTGTACATTCCCGCATCACAGTCTGTAAAAGCCGGAAAAGCTCCGGCTCCGGTGTTGTCTGTGCAGAAAGGCGACCGGAAGATAGGGAATAATAGGTTGTATGCCCACCGTAAGAATGTAGAACGGATTGAAACGCTTCCGGTGGAGGTCGGTGAACTGTTTGTGAAATATCAGGTGAAGTACTATCTGGCAGGAAACGCTACGTATACTGCATGGATAAAGGTGGTACAAGGATATCCGTTTGTCATATTGGAAGAAGAGATGAACGGGTTATCAAAAGAAGACCGGGTATATCTGGATATGTGTTGGGACAATTTTGCTCCGGTCAAACGCTTCGGTACACAATGGGACCGCGTGTTCGACAAGGCTTCACAATGGATAGGTATTGATACGCCTGTACATACCAGCTATTCTCAGGAAGACCCGCACTGGACAGGAATGGGATGGATCGAAGACCCTTCTAAAGAGATGATCTTCCGCATTTCCCCGTTTGGTGGAAATTCGGTCAGGGAACAGCCTCCTGTCATGTCTTTTTGGGAAGAGGGAAAGAATGCGGATGAATTGGGCGTCTTTGTTTACGATCATCAAAAGTGGGATGACCGGCAGTATGGTATCTGGCAGCCTACTCCTGATTTGAGTATTTATTTCCGGTATGATGATAACAAACTATACTTTAAATATCCGCTTGTCGATGGAAGCCGCTCTACGGCAATCGCCTTTTTCTCCGAAGAACAGGGACGGAAAGCAGTGGCCGGTTTTAATAAACGTATCGATGAGATAGCCAAAGCCGGAGGCGCGCATAAATCAGAGTTTTTGTCGTATCGGTATACACAGATGCTTCATCAGCAATATGCTTCTTTAAGCCTGGATAGGATAAAAGATTGGGAACTTGAATATGCTAATGACAAAAAACAACCGGAGAACCTGTTTACAAAGGATCATACCGGACAGACAGCGGAAAGTTTCTATCAGAATATGATTTCGTCCGCTTTTGCTTATTATCCGATGGGACTGAATTTTTATCCGGGGATTCATTCGATAGAACATCGTCCGGTATATTCCAAGTTGGTAGAAGGATACTTGTTTCATGCCCGGAGTTTGACGGAAAAGCAACGGAAAACAGTGAACGCTTTGTTTATTCTCGGTGGCTACGTGAATATGCTTGAAGAGATGAATGCCATCCGGAATTCATTGGCAGGTACCGCTAATATGGCCGCTGATGGTTGGTGTGTCCCGATGCAGACAGCCTATTTGTTTCCAGAGCATCCGATGGCAAAAGAATGGGGGGACTTTTTCGAGAAATGTCTGGAGATATACGGAGTGTTTTATACACGTCCCGAAGTAAGGACTTTCGAAGGTAAAGGCGGACGTTGGGTAGAAAGCCTGGGTGTTTATAATTGGGCTTATCTTCGTCCGACAGGGCATTCCAACATTGCAGGTGAATTATATGACGGGAAAAACCGTTTTGCCAGTTCGTATATGGCGGAGAGGGGAAAATGGCTGGTGGATATGCTGACCGCTCCCGTGTATAATTATAGAAATGTGGAAGGAGCACAGCCGGGCTATCCGGAAGGATGGAGGCCGGGAGATGCCTTGGATGAAAAATCTTTCACCCGTCAATATCCCGCTCATGGTGCGCATGGTGGGGGAACAACCGTAGATCGTCCCAGTTCATTGTTCGAATTGGGTGAATGGTTGTTTAATTATGATCCGATAGTAGCAGAGAATATATTCTGGGCAGGAACATTTGGCAAAGAGTTAGAGCATAAACTGAAAGACTCTGACTGGGCTGAAGTGTATAAGCGAATTCATACAGTAGATAACCGGGGTACAAATCCTCATCTGAAAAGCTGTAAATACGTGGGACACGGCATTGTGCTTCGTGCGGGAGTCGATACGCCGGAAGAATTATCCATTCATTTGGAGCAGGTGGACAAGGGACCCAATTATCGTTGGGGAAATCAGGCACAGGGAAATTCCGGTGGTATTTACTTTTATGCGCAGGGACAGATTTTTACAGGGCATGAGAATGAGAATGCCGGAGATCACATCACCAATAATCTGGATGGTGTCACTAACTTCGGTGTCATGAAGAACGGGGAATTCCGTACCATCGGCATGAATGAGTTGACTGCTCCCTTGTATGACTTGGGTGTTGCACAGTTTGCGGAGTTACTGCCTGCCACCGGAAAAGATTTATATAGTTGGCCTGAATATCAGTCGCGTAGCATTTTGCTGGTAGGTACGGACTACTATTTGATTTTTGATGAAACAGGAACTAATTGGAGAGCGGCACATCGTTTTTCCTGGTTCACCGGGAAAGGATTTGAATATCCCCAAATTACTTTCCTATCTAAAAAAGCACGTGATGACCATTGGACTGTGGCAGAAACTGCTACTTCCAGAGGCTTCTATCGGGATGCGTTTGGTTCGCTGCTTACGTTGGTTTCGCATAAAAAGGGAGAAGTGGTTCCGTTGCGTGGAAAATTGAAAAATATTCCTTTATTGGGAACTGAAGAGGTAGCTGATTTTATTCCGGCAAAGGAAGGGGCTTATCCTGAAGGAGTCATCGGTATTCGTGCTCCCCAAAGTGAGGATTTGGTATTTCGTGCAGGAAAAACCTTGGAATATCTTACGGAACAGGAAGATTTTGAAGGCAAAGCAGGAGTCATTCGACGGATGAAAGACGGCAGTCTGCAGTTGGCTTTGATTCGAGGTACTAAGATTGCTGCAGACGGGTTAGGTCTGTCGATGGAAGCCGGGGATGAGGTAGCGATTGCTTTGACTCGTGCCGTTGACGAAACTTTATTCGGTACGTTTAAGGCTCTGAAAGTAACAAAGGTCACTCTTACCGGAGTGACGCCCAAAGGGACTTTTTATATAGATGGAGTGGCTCAACCTGTCCGTGTGAAAGCCGGTCAGGCAGTGCTAACCCTTCCGGCGGGACAACATAGTCTGGAATACACAGCCGGAAAAGCAATGCCATTGCCTGCTGAAATCACAGATGTGGAATATGAGAAGAATCATTTCTTGATTTACTGGCAGAATCCGAACCGGTTGAAGAGCGTCCGGCTGGAAGTTTCTGTGGATGGTGGAAAACATTGGGAAACAGTGACGACAACTCTTCATTCTCCTTATAAGCTGTCTAAAGATGGATATAAAGATAAAATACATATCCGTGCTGTTGCTATGAATGGCAAAAGAGCAGCTTCATCCGCCAAGGAATATCCGGTTTATGTTACCGGTGAGGCTCCTCATTATCCGGAAGGAATCTGGATGAAACTGGATGATAACCAGGTGGAAATATCATGGGGAAAAGTGCTCGGAGTACAGAAATACCGTTTGTATCGGAGGGTAAAGGGGGAACAGGAATTTCGTCTGATATATGAAGGCAAAGCAAATTGTTTTGTTGATAAGACAGCAGCAGGAGTTTGTAAGGCATTTGCAATGCCCGGTTCATTGGATAACCGCTTGCAGGACAGGCACGGTTTGATGGTGTATGAATATGCAGTGGCCTCTGTCAACGGAAATGGCGAAGGAGCCTTGTCGCCTGTTGAAAATACAGATCCCGCTTCGTGGAAGAATTGGTATCCGGCTGTTACATTGAAGTTCAAACGTCAATCAGCTTTCTGGATGCCTCCATATATGTCTGCGAATATGTCGCCGGAGAAGTATTATCCTGATTAATAACGTGCCGGTTTATGTCCGGTTAAAATGCCCGGTAGGGTCTAAAATAACAGAAATAAAATGAGAATAATATATTTTTTATGGGCGTTGGTGTTCGTTCTTTCTTCTTGCAAGGAGAAGCCCGCTACCTCTATTGTGTTGAAGAATCCTATAAATGAAGAGCGTGTGGATGAAAGCTTCAGACTTTCGCGTATGGAGTTGAGGGCAGTTGGAGACGAATTACTTCCTGTGGTGAAGAAAGCGGATGGAACATATATTCCTTGTCAGGTGGACGATATGGATCAGGATGGTTTATGGGATGAGCTGGCTTTTGTATATACCTTGGGCGGTCATGAAACGGTAGAGCTGTTGCTGGACTGGATGTCGGCTGCCGATTATCCGGTTTTTGAACGACGTACCAATATCCGCTATGGGAAGATGACTTCTCCGGGACAGGTGGAAGAATTATCCTCCGATACGCATGGAAAGCAGAATCTGCCCCGTTCGGTCAATTATCCTTATCAGATGGATGGACCGGCATGGGAGAATGACAAAGTGGGATTCCGCCATTATTTTGACGGTAGGAACTGTCGCGATTTATTTGGTAAGAGAGTTTCTGAAATGGTACTTGATACGGTAGGTCTCCGTGCAGATGGATATCCTGACAATACCTATCAGGTGTTGAGAGAATGGGGATGTGATATTTTAAGTGTGGCGAATTCTTTCGGACTGGGAGGAATTGCTATCCAGTTGCAGGATACGCTGTTGCGGATGGGAGTGGAGCAAAAAGATACAGTGGACATCATTGATTCTTCTCATTTTGAGGTGATAGCGGAAGGACCTGTACGTTCCGTCTTCCGGTTGGATTTTACGAGATGGGATGTGTTGGGAACAAAAGTCGATGTTCATGAAACGGTCACTATCTGGGCAGGTAAAAACGGATATGAGGAAGAAATACGTACTTCGCCGCTTCCGGAGAATGCGGTATTGGTAACAGGACTTGTTGCCAATAACAATACGAAGGAATTTGTAGAGAAGCAGTATGCAGGAAAATGGGTTTCCATGATTACACATGATAAACAGACGGTGAATAAGGATTACGAATTGGGTATGGCATTGCTAATCCCTAAGGATCAATTAGTGGAAACGTTCCATGCACCCGATGAAGGAAACGGAATTCTTAAAACATGGTGTGCCAAACTGAAACCGGGTAATAATGGATATCGTTATCAGGTGTATGCCGGCTGGGAACTAGGAGTGGATGATTTCTCTAAACGTGAGGAATTTATTCGTCTGGTCGATACGTATGCCGATTATTTAAATCATCCTGTTAGTATACATATTAATTAACCTGATAATAAAAGAATAGATGAAACCGAAAGTTTTTCAATATATAGTTCTCTCTCTGTTGTTGTTCTTCTGCACTTCGGCTTGTAATGATAGCGATGCCAGGGAAAACAGTAATCAGCCTTTGCCTTCAACTCCGGAGGAAGGGCAGGTAGAAGAGGCTGGTCCTTTTATGCGGGGGACTACTTATGAAGAAAGGGGAAAGTCGCTTATCGACTGTATGCTCCGGGTGTCTCCGGGTAAAGGTTACAGTATCAAGTATCTGGCTCCGTTCTATTATGCCAGACTGTGGAGTAATCATGAAACGGCGGAAGCAACGGCCAAACTGATTGAAATCTATCAATATCAGTTGGAACATATCGATGAGGTTTATCATTCAGATTCCGATTTGGAGTTCTTTGTGCATGCTACTATGCATGGATATATGCTTACGAAGACCCGGATGTCGGAACAGTTGCAGAAGAAGATAAAGGATTTCATGAAATTAGGGAAGTATGCAACTGATAAAGGTACGCTGAATATGAGGATGATGCGACAGGCAAGTGGTTTCCTTTGTGCTGAAGAATGGTCTGATTTTGTGGATGCGGACGGGCAAACTTCTTCCCAGCTAAAAAGCTATTTGCATGGCAGAATACTGAAAACCTTGAAATCTTTCTTCACAGACAACTGCCCTGAAGCCGACGCTTTTACTTATTTGGGAATAAATCTTCAGTATGTGAGGATGCTTGCAGAATTTAGCCGGGATGAAGAAATTCGAAAAACCGCTGCGACGATTTATCAACACATGGTGGCACAGCTGCTGTTACCTTGGAATCAGGGACTTTATTGTGCCAATCCTTCCCGTTGTAAAGGCTGGGCGAATTTATGTACCGGAAATTTGAGTGTAGACGTGCAGATTGGGCAGTTGGCCTGGCTGTTTTACGGAGGACAGAATGAGCGTAAGATTCGTTTGGATGCCGGTAAAGATAATTTTGCCTGTTTCAATTTCTGGATGGCTTACCAACGTAATGTCAAACCTCTCCCTTACCTTCAGTCGCTCAATGCCGGTAAGCAATACCCCTATCATTTTGAGGCTTTGCGTATAAACGACGATCATTTCTGTTGCAGATATACGTATCAAAGTAAAAACTATGGCTTATCCACACAAACGATAGAGGCTTTTTCTAATAAGTTGAAAGGTTTCCAGTATACTTATGCTTTTAAGGAAACTAAAAATCTGCATTTGGTGTGGCAGTCTGATCTGCCTGAAGCCTCCGTATTCAGTGTGTGCCATGATAATCCCGAACGTCCGCAAAGCTATCAGACGGTATCAAATAAACCGGGATATGGGGAAAATCCTTATCACAGGGTGTTAGGGTACGAAAGAAGTGCTATCGGGGTGTATAATGTGGCGGAGGATTATATGGACCAACCTAAGTTCTATCAGATGTATGTGCCTTTCACTCGTAAAGGGATTAAAACGAAAATGATTAGAGAAATTAATGGTATGCGGTGGGTGTTATGCCATACCGGTTCGATGATGTTTGCCTTTGCTACTCCTGAAGACTGGGATTTCGGCTTGCAAGATAATAAGTATGGTATCAAAGATCACCATATACTGACGCTTAAAGATGTTAACCGCCGTAGAGGCTCTTGGGTGTTGGAAACAACAGAGATTACTGAACGATACAAAGATGCTCAAGGTGATATGGATGCTGAATTGAAAAAGTTTGCCGGTGACATTGCTGCAAAAGTAAAACTTCAGCTTTCTGCTGACTATGAAACGAGTGATACCCCGTCCATATCTTACACCAATATTCAAGGGGATGTATTGGAACTGACTTTCTTTTCACCGGAAATGTCATATAACGGACAATATAAGGTCAACGGCAAGGCTGTGGATTTAAATACTGAATACATATCCAAAAGTGATTATATGCAACAAAAGGCGGGTAGTAATAGTGTGCAATTCCATACGGCAACAGGAACAGAAAACTTACAGTTAGAATAGTTTTAATCTATTCTTTGCTGCACGGACATCTTTGCTGTGTGCGGTCTTTCGGAATGGAGAGTTTATAAATTCGTGAATAATTAATAGATCGGCTATGAAGGTTATGAAACTGAAATCTTGTTTTTGGCTTATCGGATTATTGCTGGTATGTAATGTTTATGCACAGGAGTTATGTCGGGCGGATTTTCTCCCTAAGGCTTCTGCAGCTTTTGATTTGCTGACGCAGAAATACAGTGAGGAACGGATCGTAAAAGAAATAAGGGCTAAAAATGTCCGTTGGGTGACTAATCTGATGTCGGCATCTGCTGTTTTCTATAAGGCAACGCACGAGAAGCGTTACCTGGATATGTCAGAGCAGGTGTTTGGGAATGCCATTCGTGAATGGAAGAAAAATGAGAAACTGATGCACGGCAAGGATGATTTCTTTGCATTGCAGAACTTGGCGCTGGCCTATGAAATATTGCAGGACAATGACCGTCTGCCAATGGGAGCTGATGAAGTGATGATTCGTTTTGCCGATCTTCACTTTGATCCTGATTTTGTAATTGATAATAATCAGGGACAGGAACGTGCATTGGGGTTTGTACGGATGTGTAATTTGTTCCCCGATGCTCCGGGCGTTTCCCATTGGAAAGAGTATGTTGATAAGATGTGGCACTTTTGGTATCGTAATAAAGACGTAGATGAAACTGCGACTCTCTATGCTTCCATTCATTTGAATGACATCATCAATATTGCCATTGAGAGTGATAAAGTGGCGTTGTTGAAGACTCCGGAAATAAGACGGTGGTTCGAACGCTATCGTGACCAACAGGCTCCCAGCGGTTATATGCCCGAATATGGAGATGATTATTTCTTTGCCTATAACAACTGGATACTGGTATTTGAAAAGATGGCACGCCTGACCGGTGATGCTTCTTTTCGAAAAGCTGCCTGGAAGTTATTTACTATCGGATACCCTAATTTAGATATTAAGTACTTCAAACCGGGATGGAATCTTCGGCAGGCCTGTGATTGGGCTGCTCTTGCAGAGGTAGCCCTGTTGCCTACCTTTTTTGAAAAATCAGATTCTCCTGTTCGTACTTCTCTGGTCACCACCCGTACAAACCGGAAGGGAAAAACGGATATACCCGACCAGCTGCTATTGCGAGCCTCTTCTGAAGCGGGAACCCCGTTTATAATGAGTGACTTGTATGCATCCGGCACTCATCAGCATCCAAATCTGCGTGGTACGATTAATTACTTTGAAGTGGATGATAACCCTCTGTTTCATGGTGTACAGAGGCATGCTACCGATGTGCGTCATGGCAATACTGTCGTTCTGATGAAAGAGAACGGGAGTGGATTCCCGTTTGATGAGAAGGGCAGCCGGTTGTTCACTAATAGCTGGTTTACAGATTGTGTTGATTTCAGTCAGTCTACGGAGATTTCCGGTGATACTGCAATGCGGGGGATGAGAAAGATGACATTCCGCTTTCAGGGAGAACCGGGTGAAGAGATTTATATTAAGAATGTCCGGTTGATTGGAAAGGCAGGAAACAGGTTGTTGCATGACTGTAGCACGTTAGAGAACTGGAGTAAAAACGTGACTTTGGTTGACTTGGGTAAAGAAGGAAAAGCTGTGAAAGTTGTTCTTCCGGACAAGAATGTCTGTTTTGTGAATCTGGATGTAGCCGCAGATTTTAGTCTGAATGATTATCGGTATATTGGTTGTGATTGGAAGCATACGGCAAAAAGCGGAGCGAAGAAATCGGTATTAGATTTTATGATACGCGCCTATAATAAGGTTTCTCTTCCGGGTGAGGAATATATTCACGAGAAAGTAGGAACATTGTTTAATCCAAACATAGTAAAAGAAGCTATGGCAGAAACGCGGGAGGGAGATTCTTATGGACGAATTGTGTTGGATGACCAATGTGTGGATGGATCTGTCCTACAACGGAATATGGTGCTCACAAAAGAAGGAATACTTGTTATACAGGATCATTTATTGCCTGGGGCAGGAACGGAAGGTTATACCGCCGGCAGTTTATGGCAACTTTATTCGTTGGATAAAAGCGGTAAGAATTGGTTCAATTCCACAGGAGAGAATAAAAAGTGGAAAGATCGTTCGGGGAAAGATATTGAAACAAATCAACTATTAGTTTACTTTGAGGAACAGAAGGGGCGGCATTTTGGGGCGCAACAACAGGAGTATACAGTCAAGCCTGTTACAACTTTTGCCAAACAAAAGGTAATCCCCGGTTCTGCTGTTACGTTCGTAACTATTATTGTTCCTCACACTGCTTTATGGAAAGCTGAAGACATAGCGAAAGCTATTTCTGCTCAAACGGATGCTACTCATCAAAGTAATGTTTGGATTACTCTTGCCAATAAGAATAAATTGAAAATTGAAATAACAAAGGAAGGAAATTGGAAAGTGGAAAGAAATGAATGAAACGTGGGTAATAATCAATTTGTGCAATTTCTGGATCAGTTAGGTAGAAATAGTAAGAGCATTCAGTTGTCGCAAAATTTGCAACAACTGAATGCTTCTTTTAATTTTCCTTTTCTATATTGTACCCTTGATTCGTCTTTATTTCCTCCTTACCGTAATATCCCGGCATCGGCACATAAATCGGATTATAATAAGAATTGATATTCTTCAGTTTTTTCTCCTCTTTTAGCCGTTTGATATGACGGGAAGCAGTGGTAGAAGTGAAATTGCATAGTCCTTGAAAATCGCCACGGGTCAATACCGGATTATTGCTGAAATAGCTTGTTAGCAGTTTGTCTATTTCATCATTCGAGCGGGAAGCAGAGTGGCGTCTTAGTTTGCTCCGTTCCATATGAACAACACTAACAGACCTTTTCAATTTGGCGTCCGCTTTGAAACTAATGTTGGCTTTGAGTTTCATCTGATTCGCTTTTTGTTTGGGCGAGGTGATAGGTTCTTTACTATTCAACTTAATCTGGAAATAGCCGATGCCATCCAAGTGGACGCTTTGTCCTTCCCGAAGACGATCTCCCATGAAATGACTTAGAGATTCGAGAACAGACTTCACATCTCCTTCAGTCAAAGAGGTTGCTATCTGGATTTCTTTTGCCAGATAGTCTGTGTCAATGTGTTGGAAGTTGACTACACGTGCGTGATACATTTCCTTACCTTCCTCGTCCTTGGGACGGGGAGTCTTGTACAATTCAAATTGTATTGCCATTATTTACTTGTTTTTGCCTTATATGACTACGTATTTATAATTTGCCGTTGTTAGTCCTATAAGGGCGTTGTTTTTCTTTGTTGTAAAACTAATCAATCTTTGGACTTAGGGGGGATTTGTTGTTATATAGCTGTTGTTTGTTTGTTATCAAGCGGCTTTATATAAGTGTCCTGCCTTTATTCTTGGATTAAAGTGTAGGTATAGTTGCTTTACAGTGCCTTTATCATTAATCTCCCACGGCCGTGGTGAGATCTCTTCATGGCTGTGGTAGGATCTTTCCACGGCCGTGGTAGGAATTCGTCACGGCCGTGAAGAAGTAACTATATCGGTAGCAAAGATAAACTATATCAGGGAGAAAAGCAAAGTATTCCTACTTGTTGTAGGTATTTATATGCCTTGTTCTATTTGATAGATGTAGGGCAAGGGGAGAATTAAACTATTTTACTGTGATAACAGTGACATTATCTGAAAATATAGTTATATTTGTAGCGTATCTTCAGGAAGAGGATATGTTTGTTTTGTATTGGAGATAGTGTTTTTATTATCTGCTCCGTAAATCTGGTAAATTTAACACCTGCAGATAATAAGCGACCGGTCTCCACGTCCATGTTGTATATATATTTGTTATATACCTCAACGGGCGTGGAGCTATTGCTTATTATTCAGGTGTAGGCTTACCAGAGCCGTCGGAGGATAGTACAGTAATAGTTTCCGCGCCTTTTTTATTGGCATACGGAAACACATAATTAAAAAATGATAGTTATGAGTAACCTTACTTGTTCCCGTTCCTGCCTGATGAAGCGCGATTTAGAATGTTCCGTCGACAAACTTAGTTTTATGAAAGAAAACTGGCCTAGCTTTGCACAGATTGAAAATGTAGACCGATTGCCAAAAGCTGAATTGCAGTGTTCTCTCTGTTTATTGGATATAGTGATAGACGGACTATCTAAAGATGAATTCTCATGTCCGAATAAAGAACTCATCCGTTTGGTCATCATGTATGTGTATATACAGGAAAGGTTCGATTTATGTGAGATTAAAGAACTGCATACTAAATTGGTGATGACTTCTGTGAAGAAAAAAAAGGAATAGCTCTCTAAGTCATAGCTGTTCAGGTTGCCTTTGCAAAAATGTGATGAAAGTAGTGCTTTTTGCGGTGATAGGTGACAGATGTGGTGATAGGTTCAGAAACAACCTATCACCGTCGGAAACCTCGATGAATAAGGCTTTTGATTACTGGCGGTGATAGGTGATAGAGGAATGTGTATTTTTATATAAAAAGAAGATTCTATATGAAGATGTTTTTATAGAAATATCTAAAAAGAGGTTTATTTGTGGGCCGTATTCTTATTCGGAGTATTCCATACTTTTGTCTGATCGCATACAATATCCATCCATTGGTCACCACATTTAATCTTGAAATCTCCTTTTTCCAGTCTCCACTTACCGTCATATCCCACAAATGCCAAGTCGCTTCCTTTCAGTTTCAGCGTAACCGTCTTTGTTTCTCCCGGTTTCAGAGAAACCTTTTCGAAGTTTCGTAAACGGATATTGTCCGGTGTGCTGCTTGCCACTAAGTCCTTAGAGAACAATAACACACTCTCTTTTCCGGCAACTTTGCCCGTGTTGGTTACGTCAACCGTGAATATCAGTTCGTCGTCAGCATTAAAAGTCGGTTTATTTACTTTTAAGTTGCTGTATTCGTAATTCGTATAGCTTAATCCGAAACCGAACGGCCATTGAATATCCATCACCGAGTCATAGTTGTAGTTGCCTCCCATTTGCCCTATGTTTTCGCAAGGCTTGAAGTCATAAGTTGCCAAAGCGTTGATAAGTCGTGGATAAGTGAATGGCATCTTTCCACTGAAGTTGGCGTCGCCTGCCAATAAGTTTGCAAGTGCGTCTCCACCATAGTTGCTTGGCAGCATGATGTTGACAACAGCTTTTGCCAAAGGTTCTATATCGTTGATAATACGCGGGCGTCCCTGATTCAGAACCAAAACGATAGGTTTGCCCGTAGCGGCCAGAGCTTTTACCAGATTGCGCTGGTTTTCCGATAAGGTAAGATCCGTCAGGTTGCCCGGAGTTTCGCAATAAGAGTTTTCGCCGATGCAGGCGATGATAATATCCGCTTGTGCTGCCGCTGCCACCGGTTTTTCAATTTCCGGTTTGTTTTCTTCCCACCAATTATCGTTCTTGTAAGGAGCATAGGTCACTCCCGGTTCGTAGATAATATTCTCTTTTCCGTATTTCTCACACAAAGCCTCGTAGATGGTATGATATGCCTGCGCATATTCATCGGCAACGTGTCCCTGCCAGCTATACGACCATCCGCCGTTCAGACAACGCATGGAGTTTGCGTTCGGACCGGTCAGCAGAATCTTTTTGCCTTTCGCTATCGGCAGGGTATGGGCGTCATTCTTCAATAACACTTCCGATTCCTCGGCAGCCTGGAGGGCAACGGCTGCAAATTCCTTAGAACCGAACTTGTCATACTTCTTAATGTCCCAATACGGATTGTCAAATAATCCCAGGCGATATTTCAGACGCAACACACGGGCTACTGCATCGTCGATACGCTCCATAGATACCTCTCCTTCTTCAACCAACTCTTTCAGATAATCGCAGAAACTCACTTCATAAGGAACCATCGACATGTCGATTCCGGCATTGATGGCAATCTTGATAGCTTCTTTCTTGGTGGCAGCAATGTGATCCCGGGTACAGAGATTGTTAATGTCCGCCCAGTCTGTTACAATCAGACCGTCCCAGTTCAGGTCTTCTTTCAGCCATTCGGTCAGTAATTCACGGTTAGCGTGAAAAGGTAGTCCGTTGTCAACGCCGGAATTCACCATCACGCTCAATGCACCCTGACGAACGGCAGCAAGGAAAGGAGCGAAATGTTTTTCACGCATATCGCTGCGTGAGATGGAAGACGGAGTACGGTCTTTACCGGAGACAGGTACACCATAGCCCATGTAGTGCTTCATGCATGCGGCTACATGGTATTCTCCGATACGGTTCGGGTTCTCTCCCTGAAAACCCTTCACGGCCGATACGCCCATTTCTGCATTTACATAACAATCTTCACCATAATTTTCCCACATACGTGCCCAGCGCGGATCACGTCCTAAGTCGACTACCGGAGCAAACGTCCAGGGGATGCAGCCAGCCTTGGTTTCATAAGCAGAGATTTCAGCACCTTTTCGGGTCAGTTCCCGGTTGAAAGTGGCTCCCATGTTGATGCCTTGCGGAAACATCGTTCCGTCCTGTGTGTAGGTCGTTCCATGAATCTGATCTACCCCATAGATGCAGGGAATACCGATCTCCTTCATCGATTTCTCCTGTATCTGTTTGATGGCTTCCGCCCACTTTTCCTTTTTCTGTGCTACCCCTAAAGGAACATTCAACAGTGAACCTACTTTATATTTACCGATAACCGTGTCGAGCATTGCCTCGCTAAGGCAGAATCCTTTCTTACGACTGGTTTCAAGATCGGATACCACATCAATCGTGATTTCACACATCTGACCGATCTTTTGTTCGAGAGTCATTTTCTGAAGCCATTCCCGGATATGAGTTTCAATAGCCGGATCGGTCGGGATGACAGGAGAGGCAGTCTGTGCATGAGGCGTAAGACAAGTACCGGCAAAGGCTGATACTAATACCATTTTCTTAATGTTTTTCATGAGTTGATATTTTTAGAGTGAGACTTTAATTCTATTACAAATGTAGGAAGAATTGCAGTCACCCGAAAGGGCGAAATGCAATTGAATACAAATCATGCCCCAATAAAATACATTCTATTCTCTATAAGCATTGGGGAGTGACGGACCCGCAGACCGGAAAGTGGAGCGACTTCTTGCGGAAATCGGGGAAATGTGACGAAACAGATGTGTCTGAAAAAAGATAGAATAGGCTTTTAGAAAGATATCTCAATGAAATTGAAAACAAATTATACCCTTTTTTATAACATTTTTATGATGAGGATTAACTAATTTGTATGTCTTTAGTAACAATTTCTGAGCCTACTTTTTTGTTTCGTTTCTATATTTGCGGGTGTGTTTTGCAATCATTTAAGGAACGCAATAAATCTTTGATATTAACCACTTAAAAATGTACAATGAGAAAAACATTCTTGGAAAAAGTGCATAATCAGTATTTATGGTTATGCCATGTTGCATTGGTACTGCTATTGCTCGTGCCTGCAATCAGCAGCCTTCAGGCTAATCCTTCTCAAAAAAAGACCGTCACGGGAACGGTGACGGCGGGTATGGATAACGAGCCGTTGATTGGTGTCAGCGTGCGGGTGAAAGAAGTTATCGGAACGGGTAGCATCACAGATATCAACGGTCACTATTCGGTAAATGTCGGACAGGGGCAAACGTTGGTATTCTCTTACGTCGGCTATCAGTCTCAAGAAGTTAAGGTCGGTACGTCTTCCGTCATCAATGTGGTACTGAAAGAAGACAGCGAGGTTCTGGACGAAGTAGTCGTCATCGGTTACGGTGTGCAGAAAAAGAAACTTGTGACCGGCGCCACGGTTCAGGTGAAAGGCGACGATATTGCCAAGCTGAATACCACCAACCCGCTGTCGGCCCTGCAAGGACAGACACCGGGTGTGAACATCGTTTCTACCTCCGGGCAGCCCGGTGCCAGCATGAGTGTCACTATCCGCGGTTTGGGTACGGTGGGTAATTCGCAACCTCTTTATCTTATAGATGGTGTAGGCGGTGACATTACCACACTGAATCCTGCCGATATCGAAAGTATCGACGTGCTGAAAGATGCAGCTTCGGCTGCTATCTACGGAGCGCAGGCTGCCAATGGTGTCGTGTTGGTCACCACCAAGAGCGGTAAGGAAGGTTCCTGCAAAATCTCTTACGACGGCTTTGCTGGCTGGCAGACGATCGGGCGTAAGTTCCATGTGCTGAATGCCGCCGAGTATATGAACATCATGGATGAGGCCCGCCTTAATTCGGGCATGTCCCGGGTAGATTGGGCTTCACTCAACTCTATTTACGATGCCAACGGCAATGTACATGACACTGATTGGATTGACCAGGCCATTGATAATGGTGCTTTGACAACCAGCCATAGCCTGTCCTTTACGGGTGGTTCCAAAACATCCACTTATGCCATTTCGGGAGGTTACACCGGTCAGGACGGTCTGATCGGCGGCTCTGATGTTTCTTATTATAAGAGGTATAACTTCCGTGCCAATTCTGAGCACAAAATGTGGAACGGACTGGTGACAATCGGTGAGCACGTGGGCTTTGTCTATAAAGACACGCGCGGCATGAATACCGGAAACATTTGGAATAACAACCTGCGCAGCGCATTCTCGGCTTCTCCTATTATCCCCGTTTATGATGCCGACGGCAATTACAACTCTACGGTAGGTTCCGACTGGAACGTGAATGACGGTAATCCGTATGGAGTGATGATGATGAACCGTTATAACCAGAGCAAGAACGCTTCGTTGGATGCCAATGTTTATGTGCAGGTAGAACCTGTCAAGAACTTGAAGTTCCGTACGGTCTACGGCATCAGCTACGGTGCTTCCGACTATCGTTCTTATACGCCGGAATACCAGTTTACCCCGCAGAGCGCAGTCGCCACAAGCAAAGTGAGCCAGAGTCATGGCAACGGGTTGTCTATGGTATGGACCAATACACTGGCCTATGATTTCAACATTGGCGAAGAGCATCATCTGAATGCTTTGATAGGCAGTGAATTGTCCTCTTATGACGGTAGCAGTTCCGGTGGTTCCAATACTGGCCTTATTCCCGGCTTCGACGACTGGGATCATGCCTATCTTGCCAACACCAACGGTACGGAAAATAAGACTGTCGAAGGAAAGCCTTACGATTCTACCCGAGGCTTGTCCTTCTTTGCTCGTGCAGGCTGGACATGGAAAGACCGCTATATGGTAAACGCTACCGTGCGTGCCGACGGCTCTTCCAAGTTTACCAAAGGAAACCGATGGGGGTATTTCCCCTCCGTATCTGCCGGATGGACACTTTCAGAGGAGCGTTTCATGAAATCGACGAAATCCTGGCTCGAATACTTGAAGCTGCGTGCCAGTTGGGGGCAGGTGGGTAACGCTAATATCAACTGTTATCAGTATCTTGCTCCGGTATCCACGACAAATACCAATTATAACTTCGGCTCTTCCGGAGGGCAGGAAGGTTGGGTTACCGGTTCCTATACTAGCCGTCTTGCCAATGAAAATGTGAAGTGGGAGACTTCCGAACAGTATAACGTGGGTATCGATGCCCGCTTCCTTAACGGTCGCCTCTCGTTTACGGCCGATGGTTACATCAAGAATACCAAAGACTGGCTGGTACAGGCTCCCGTATTGGCTACAGCAGGTGCCGACGGTCCTATCGTTAATGGCGGCGACGTGAAAAACAAGGGTATCGAAATAGGACTCTCTTGGAATGACCAAATAGGCAAGAACTTCACTTATAGTGTAGGCGCTAACTTTGCATACAATCATAATGAAGTAGGTAGTATTCCTACCGAAGACGGTATCATCCATGGTGCCATCAATCAGATATACAGTAATGCTGAAGAGTTTTATCGTGCCGAGAATGGTCATGCCATCGGCTACTTCTGGGGATTCAAGACAGCAGGCATTTTCCAGAACACGAAAGAAATCAATGACTGGATTGCAGCCGGGAACGGCATTTATCAGAGCAATGTGCAGCCGGGTGACGTGAAGTATGTGGACGTGAACCACGATGGCTCCATTGATGCCAAAGACAAGGTGGATTTGGGCAACGGACTTCCCAAACATGTATTCGGCTTTAACCTCAACCTAGGCTATAAAGGCTTCGACTTCAGCTTGAATGCTACCGGTGCCGCAGGCTTCCAAATCGCCCAGTCTTATCGCGACCCGAATTCCTCGCAAGCCAACTACAGCCGCCGGATTCTCAACCGCTGGACGGGCGAAGGAACCAGCAACTATATTCCCCGCGTGACCTACAACGATGTGGGCAACTGGCAATTTTCTGACCTCTACCTGCAAGACGGCGATTACATCCGCCTGCAGAACATTACGTTGGGCTACGACTTCAAACGTCTTATCTCTTGGAAAGGTATCTCCAAATTGCGGCTCTATGTACAGGCGCAGAACCTTTTCACGCTGACCAAGTATGACGGTATGGACCCTGAAATCGGATCGTTCAACGGTACGGACGGCAATAGGCAGAATGCGGACGGTACGACCAACCAAACATGGGTGTCGGGCGTAGATATGGGTTACTATCCGCATCCGCGCACCTTTATTGTAGGTATTAATCTTGCGTTTTAAACCATGAAAAAGAAAAGTAATATGAACAAATATATATTAGCCATGGGGGTACTCGCACTGTCGGCTGCGGCCTTCACCTCGTGCGATGATTTCTTTGAGACTTCCTCAAAGGTAACCTTGAATACCGAAACCGCTTACAGCAACCTCGAATCAGCCGAAATGGCATTAGTGGGTTGCTACGACGGCTGGCAACGCACTGTCTCCGATGAGGGAGTGGGCATGTATTTGGTGGCGGAATTCGCTTCCGAACAGGCTTTTGCCGGTCTCGGCCTTTCCGATGCCAAGAATAATAATGTGATAGACCAGTTCGACTTAGGAATCGCCCCTTCTTACAACGACCTCTTCAATACGGACTGGATAAACTATTACAAGGCGATATTCCGCTGCAACCAGCTCATCGCGCGGGAAGACAACATAGACTGGGGTGGAGACACCGGTGCGCAAGGACGTGTTATCGGTGAGGCTCGCACACTTCGTGGTATCCTTTATTTCGATCTCGTTCGTTTGTTCGGCGACGTGCCTTTGCTCACCGCTCCGTCCGAAGAGAACATTCCCCGTTCTCCGGCAAAAGATGTCTATCAGCTTATTTTCGACGACTTCAAGTATGGCGCCGAGCATATTCCTGCCGATGCCTATCCGTTGTTAAACCGTAACACCAACGACGGCCGCATCACCAAGTATGCTGCTGAAGCACTGATGGCTCGCGCCTATCTTTATTATACCGGTTACTATGGCGAAGAACATCCCGCTTGTACGAAAGCGGAAGCGGTGGCGGCCATCAACGATGTGGTAGATTATGGCGGTTATGAACTGGAAAGCAGCTATGCCGACTTTTGGATGCCGGCTTGCACCACCGATGCTTCAAGCGGTGACACGTATGCCTGGAAAACCACGTATGCAGGCAAATGGTACGATGGTTCTACTTGGCAGGCTGGTCAGGGCAATCTCTCCAAGGAAATTGTGCTCAACCTGAAGATGAACAGTACTTCTGACTACAATGGTAATGGAGACGGCAACACCTTCTCGGTCTATTTAGGTCCGCGCAACCGATGCGCAACAGGTGTATGCATTGCCAGCGGTTGGGGAGGTTGCTCGGTGACGCCCGCCTTTGTGGAGCAATATTCCAAAGACCCGCGTTTCAGTGCCTGCGTATGGAGTTGCAGTGAAGCCGGTTTCGATGCCGACATTGCCGATTCTTATGAATACACCGGCTACTATACCCGCAAGTATGCACCGATGTGCTTTGCCGATGGAACACGTCAAGAGGTAGGATTTGAGTTGGGCGAGAAACACATGAACATCACTTACTATCAGGACTACACCATCATGCGCTATGCCGACGTGTTGCTGATGCATTCCGAACTTAACGGGAACAACCGGGGGTTGAATCTGGTTCATCAGCGCGTATATCCCGGTGAATCCTTGCCTTACAGCATTGAGAACATCCGCAACGAACGTGCCATTGAGTTGGCCTTTGAGGGCGTGCACTATTGGGACCTGATGCGCTATGAGAAAGATGGCGCCTATGCCGCACGTGCCATTGCCGCCGCACAGAACGGCGCTAAGGTAATGATTGGCGGCAACGAGGCCACTACTTCTTTCTCCGAAAGCAACTTCACCGCAAAGAAAGGACTGATGCAGATTCCGAGTACGCAAATCACGCTTTCGGGCAACAAGCTTGTGCAGAATCCGGGTTGGTAAATTCCGGAAGGTTCGGGCTATTGATGAAAAATATTAAAATTAGTAAGATATGAAATTGAATCGTTATATATATTCGCTCATTGCCGGCTTGATATTGATGCTGTCGGCATGTACGCCTGATAAATACGATATGGGTGGAAAGACCTACGTATCCGGTGATTTGGTGCAAGGTACGGCCTATACGGTCACCATTTCGGGAAATCAGGTACATCTCAAATCGAACATCTCCGGCTGCACTCCGTTGTGGGTTACTCCTCAAGGACGCTCGCAGGAGAGCGACCTCACTATCGAATTGCCTTTCTCGGGTACTTATGAGGTGACTTTTGGAGCTGAAACTCCCGGTGGCATTGTTTATGGCGAGCCTTATTCTTTCACGTTGGGGCAGAACGACTTCTCGCTGTTGGGAGATGAGAAGTGGTTCCTTCTGGCGGACGAGAATTTCAAGACGGGCGATGCCCTTCCCGATGCCGAGACATTGGCTGCCGGTGTCAGCAAGAAGTGGTATCCTTGTGACGCCAACTACGGTATCGGGCAGTGCTCCGGTCCGGTAATGTACCTGTCACCTTTCGACCCGGACGGCGATGGCGCCGGTTATACTGAACAGGAAGAGGCCGATGCTGTTTATAAGGATATCGTCTTCGGTACGGGCAACTGGAAACCCAATTGGGATCCCGGCTTTCAGGACTGGCTGATTTCAGCTACCGACCCTTACATGGATTCGTATATGCTCTTTAGCATGGATGCTTCCGGTGGTTGCGTGGCTACCATGTATCGGGGGGAGAACGGTACGAAAGGGGCCAGCACGGGTTCGAACATGACGGGGAAATTCAATATGAATCTAGCGGACAAGACTAAACCCCTCATCTCGTTCACCGACTGCTATTCTATGCACAACGCAGGCTTTGATGCCGTTTGCTCCAACTATACGCAGGATATCCAGATTATAGAACTAACTCCTTACATCCTGCAATTAGTGACCAAGCGTACCAATGACGAAGGCAACTGGTACATCGTATGGAACTTCGTTTCCGAAGAAGTGATTGAAACCGCAGGCGAGTGCATTCCCAAGGAAGAAAGCGGACTGATAAATAAGGTAGAACCCGTATTGCCGTCATTCGACAATTTGCAGACAGACCTCTTCACGACCGAAATCGAAGGTGTATCTTACGTGGGTCAACAGATGACCTTCAACCTCAATACTGAAATCCCTTACGACTGGTTGTGGTGGAACGGTTCGCCTGATGTTGCCGAATGGGAAAGCGTGACAGGCGGATCTTACAACACCACTTGGGCCCCTGCTCCGGGCGAGGAGACGGAAGACTTTGAACTGATTCTGAGCAAAGCTTCTGACGGTACGTATAAGTACGAATGCGGAGACTTGAGCGGCAATATGACCATAGCCGGCAACGTGATAACCTTTGATAAGGAAATCACCTTCCTTACCGCTTCGCACGATCAGCGTACTGTCATTGTGAAGGGCACCTCTTTCAATGTATTGAGCGTAGAGGCAGGTGAAGCACTGACTCTCGGCATTCCCGAATCGGTGGACGAGAACGGAGTGGTGAACACTTACCTCGTAGCCAACCTGCTTTACAAGAAAGTCTCTTCGGGGACAACCGGACCAACTGAGGTGAAGGTGGACAACAGTAAGGTACAGGTCATCTTCGGTGACGGCAATCCCGAACGCCTGCGCATCCAGTTCTATAACCCGTGGGTTTCAGATGTGGAATGGCCTATCGATGTCACAAAGGTGAAATTGAAAAAGAATCAGAAACTCACCATCCAATATAAGGTGCTTGGCGGCATCACCTGGAATGAAGGAGCGGCTCCCAAGACGGTCATTTTGGACAACAACATCGGAAACGCGTGGGAAGACGGTTGCTACAGTCTGGAACATGCCGTAAACTTTGACATGGTTTCGGGTGCGACCCAGACGGTGACTGTGACCAATACTACCGGTGCGACGGTGACTTATGACGGGACAAGCTGTCTCATCATAGGTATACAGAACAAGGGCAACGCCACCGTGGAAACATTGGAAGACGGAAGCCCCAATGTTCAGGTAGAAATTGTTTCAATGACTATTGAGTAATCACATAAATGAATTAGTAGAATGAAAAACAAGATATTATTCGGAATAATGGTTCTCGTCGTGGGCGTTTTCATGGCGGGATGCAGCGATGACGATTATGCCATAAGTACACAGCCGTTGCTTGCCGACAATTCGGTAGTGACGGGATCGGCGGATGTGACAGCTACTTCGGCCATTCTGCATGGGACGGTGTCAGGGCTCGGAGGACAGGCTTCGAGCGCATACACCACCGGTTTTAACTATGGTGAGGGTGCCGATGCGTTGACGGAGAAGGTGGTGGCTACGGGCGGGGAGGATTTCTCCGCTACCGTAGCGGGCAGTGTCAATCAGACCATCTATTACCAGGCATACGTCACCCTGCAAGGTAAGGTTACCTACATTGGCGAGGTCAAAAGCTTGGTGCTGACCAATGCTAGAGCCACTACTGGTGACGCCACCCATGTGGAGGCCAACAGGATTACGCTTGCCGGATCGCTTGCCGACTTCCCTGCAAATGCGGAAAGCGGCATTATGGTGTCGGGTGTGGCAGGCACGGAAAACGTTCGTGCAGGCGTGCGTGTCGCCACTGTTCCCAAGGACAGCTATACGGTAGATGTGGAAGGCTTGATGCCCGGCACTACCTATTATTATGTGGCTTATCTGGATCTCGGTGCCGGATTAGTCTATGGCGATGTGAAGTCCTTCACGACTGCTTCCCAGACTTTCAGCCTCGATGACGACTTGGTCGATCTCGGCCTTTCCACCAAATGGGCAAAATATAATGTGGGTGCTTCTACTGAATCGGAAATCGGAGGTTTGTTCGGATTCGGTGATATGACCGGATTCAATACCAGTCTTGATCCGGCACAATATGCTTCCGCTGATGTTTACAGGACTGCTCGTGACGTTGCAAACAAGGCGTTTGAAGGAAAAGTAACGATGCCTACCATTGCGGAATTTGAAGAACTTTTCACCCTTTGCTCCAAAGAATGGACGGAAGTAGACGGTGTGTCCGGCTATAAACTTACTGGTCCCAACGGAAACTCCATCTTCTTGCCGGCGGCAGGTTCGCGCAGTCAGGCGGTTACGGAGGGAGCAGGTATGGAAGGCTATTATCTGTCCGGTTCTATCAACAGTTCCGATTCCCGGTTTGCCATGAGCTACCACTTCAATGCGGGAGCCGATAGACGTACGACGACTCCGGTTTATCAGGCGCTTGCTGTCCGTCCGGTATCTACGGCTAAGAATGTGAGATTTGACAAAACGTTGCTTTATGGTAAATGGTACATTGATAACGGGCAGGACGGCAAGCAGCATGTGTTTGAGGGTCCGTTCACTCAATGGGGCGATACGGATAGCTGGGCTACCGTTTCCAACGGACAACCTAATATTGAGCAGCAGATTCATTGGGAAATGGGTACGGACAACGGATGGATAGGTTATACTTACGGTCAGGATTATGGTTACATGGAGTTCCTTGAAGACGGAACAGTGAACATTCACCGTCTGACCGGAGAGGGTGTTTCCACTGACGAAACCGGCAGATATACCATTAATGAGGCCGATAAGGTGATTGACATTGACATCAATGTGCTTTGTGCCGATACGTGGGTAGCCGGAAAGAGCGGTAAGTTGAATATATTGACTTTGACAAGTGACGGCTTGCAGATAGCCCTGCCCAACGGTGACGGTTATGCATACTCTGTAAACTATTACAGCCAGCGCAAGGCTGAGGCGGATGCGATGATTCCTGTAACGCTCCTCTGTGCGGGAAACGGTGAGCCCGGAACGTGGGGAACCGTTGTCGGACAGATCGATCCTGCTAAGTTGGACGGACAGCATACTTTTACATATGAAGGGGCTTGCAGTGACGCTATGGTATTTACGCTCGATTTTCAAGGATTGGTTTCAAGATACCCTAACGTGTTTGTCCGTATCGACGAAATGAAATGCGATGGCAATGCCATTAAGTTCAATGCTAACAACTTTTTCTATGGAGATATCGAGAATAATGGTAATTACCGCATTGAATTGTTCAATGTTTGGGGGAAGGGCGCTGCTGAAGGCAAGGTGCTGAACAGCGCTTTCAGTGATTCGCAGAATGTTAGTTCCGAACCGACTTTCAGCTTCGGAGGCAGTCTGGAGATTACCTGTACAATCATTACCGATGCCGATGTGGCAAAGGCTTATACCCCGAAACTCGTCTCTATTAATCCGACTTGGGGCGGTGATTGGAATAATAACCAAGGTGCTATGTTCAACGTGAAGTACGAGAACTTCCAATATTCCGTTGAAAATCCTATTTTCGACATCAAGTATGAGTCGACCGACCATGCCGCAGGTGCTATCATGACGTTTGTGCAGGTGGACGACATCTTTCAATATTTTCCGAAGATGCACGCCGAGTTGGATAATCTCTATTTGGATGGTACTAAAGTGACGGGCTATGACGCAACGAAAGTGATCGATACTAATGACGGCAATAGCTATCGTCTGGAACTTTGGAACTGTTATGGCAAGACGAAGGATACCGGTTGTGCCTTCGGTACGCCGGAAGGTGATGTCATCAAGGAACTTGGTTTCAGAAACATTATGGAAGTGGAGTTCACCATTCACAGCCTGTTTGCCGTTCCGCAATGGTAACTGTAGATACCGGTTGACGGATCCTATGAACAATAGAAAAAATCCGGGGTGCTTCTAAACATCCCGGATTTTCTTTTTTATAATTGTTTCAAGTCGTGGCTTTTGATACTCTACTTCAGATAGTCGAAGTATTCAAAATCTGCAGATGCTTCAGAGGCATCGTCATTGGCTGCGGCATACAGGCCTAACATGATTCCGGTGAATCCGCCTGCTGTCTCTGTGCTGATGTAACAGGTGTTCATCTTGCCCAATTCTTGGAAATGCTTTCCGTCAGTGGCATATTCAAAGGTGTATAACTCGCTGCCACCTTTCACTCGAAGCTGTACTTTCCTGTTCTGTGGCAGAATGACTTCCTTCTCCGTGTGGGACAACGCTCCCAAGCGATAGCGGAGCGTCACGGCCTGCTTCCCGTCGGCAAGTTGCTTCACGAAGAGGTCGTAGTGGGCAGGTTCGAACATATAGACCGTCAGTCCGGCCTCATCGCCCGCCGTAGCTTTCTGCAACTGCATGGAAGTGGTGGCGCAGAAGTCGATATGCTCTTGTCGGCGACCTATGAAGGTGGGGCTTTCTGTGCTATTGTCCAAATTGACGGAAGTGGCTTTTAGACGTAGTTTTCCGGAAACGAAAGTATAGTTCTCCGGATGGTGATTACGGATGTGTACCCATTCATTTCCCAGCTTTCCGCTTTTAAACTTCGTGCGGACGGGCTTTTCGGCAAAAGGTTGCAGGGGCAGGGTGGGCACGTTCATTTGCAGGGCTATGGTGCCGTCTCCGTTCACCACCGGCCAGGCATTTGGATCCCAGCGGACAGGAGCGAGGAAAGTTTCCCGTCCCAACAGATGATGAGAGCCGGTTTGCGGGCGGAAAGCGAGACAGACCATCCACCAGTTTCCGTCGGAGGCCTGCACGAAGTCAGCGTGTCCGGTACCTTGAATCGGACTGTTCTGGGCATTCTTGTTAATATGGGTTAGGATAGGATTGGCAGGGTTGCCTTCATACGGCCCGTCAATGCTTTGGCTGCGGGCGATTGTCACTTTGTGCCCGTATTCCGTGCCACCTTCCGAAATCAGCAGGTAGTACCAGCCGTCTTTCTTGTAGATGTGCGGTCCTTCGGGATGTCGTCCGCCCGTACCGTTCCAGATGCGTTTGGATTCTGTCAGTTGCTCTCCGGTCCGGGGATTTATCTCGCAAAGCCAGATGCCGGCATCGGGATTGCTCACCAAGTAGCATTTGCCGTCCTCGAAGTAGAGGGAGGGATCGATGCCGCCTTGCTTTAGCCAGACAGGTTCGGACCACTCGCCGTGCGGGTCGGTGGTGTGGACAATGAAGTTTCCTTTGTCGGACACATTAGTGGTAATCATGTAGAACGTGCCGTCGTTGTAGCGAATGGTAGGCGCATAGATGCCACCCCAGGCACTGGAGGAATGAAGCGGCAGTTGTGAGGGGCGTGTCAGGCAGTGGCCTATCTGCTCCCAGTTCACAAGGTCGCGGCTGTGGAACAACGGTACGCCGGGGAAGTACTGGAAGCTACTGTTTACCAAATAATAATCGTCCGCCACCCGGCAAATGCTGGGATCGGGATGGAAGCCGGGGATAATGGGGTTTTGATAGCCTTGTCCGTTTTGGGCGAAACAAGAGAGATTGAAAGCCAGTCCGAAGAGTAGTATACTTTTTTTCATCGGTACATAAATGTTTTAAATGGTTATTAGCGGTTTTGTGCCCACAGGCATCTACACAAAAATAATACATATTTCCCTTTCTTGCAAGCTGAAATGACTCCGGAATGTGCGGATGTCTGCCATAGATTACTTTTTGATCCCGATAGAAAACAAATGATACCCTTTCGAGCAACATCTGATAACCTGATTCTCGTTGCTTTTCATTACTTTTGGCATCAAAGATTAACCATAAGTTTAAGTAAGATGATGAATACCATTAAACGTTTCAATTTTGTTGCTGTATTTCCAGCATTCTTTTTCTTTTGTATGATTATCGCATGTTCCGATGATGAAAGAAATCCGATCACTCCTGCTGTACATATTGTCGCCGGTACGGTCGATGTTCCCGTGGAAGGTCAGGGGGAAATCTTGTTGCTTACTGCCGATGCAGCCGTTACCGTTAGTAGTGACGCTTCTTGGTGTGTAATCTCGGAAAAGGCGGAAAAAGGTATAAGCTATTATGCTACGATGGCTGCCAATGTCGAAACCACACCGCGCGAAGCGAAAGTCACTATCAAGAGCGACAACATTGCGTTGGGACGGGTATTGGTTAAACAGAAACCCAAAACTGCCGGAGAACCGGAGATTCCGTCGGGTTCCATGGAAAGCGATGCCAAAACCTTGGCGGCAAAGATTTATGCCGGTGTCAATATCGGTAATACGTTGGAGGCTACCGGAGGTGAGACTGCCTGGGGAAATCCGCGGATAAGTGAGGCCTACATCAAGGGATTGAAAGCTTTGGGCTTCAACGCCGTGCGCATTCCTTGTGCTTGGAATTCTCATCTCTCCAATGAAACGACGAATCAGATAGATGCCGCATGGCTGAACCGTGTCAGTGAAGTGGTAGGTTATTGCGTGGCAAACAATATGTATGCTATTCTTAATATCCACTGGGACGGTGGTTGGTTGGAAGATCATATCTTGGGCGGTTACAGCGAGGCGCTGAATACCAAACAGAAAACCCTATGGACGCAGATTGCTACCAAGTTGAATGACTACGATGAACACCTGCTCTTTGCCGGAAGCAACGAGTTGGGCATGAACGAAACCAGCAGTACGAATAACGAATTTAAGAATGCCGAAGACATTCGCACCATCATGAAATACGAACAGGCATTTGTGGACGCCGTCCGTGCCACCGGTGGGAACAACGCCACCCGCTGCCTGATAGTACAGGCTCCGGCCACTAGAATAAGCGATGCCGTGGCAGGAGTCTATGCCATGCCGACGGATGTGGTGGAGAGTCGTTTGATGGTGGAATTTCACTTCTACGACCCGTATAACTTCTGCCTGATGGAGAATGACGCCGACTGGGGCAAGATATTCTGGTACTGGGGCAAGGACAATATCGTGGCCGGATCGGAACACAACGCCACGTGGGGCGAAGAGGAGTATGTGAAAGAACAGTTTGCTAAGATAAAGACGTATTTTGTGGACAAGGGCTATCCTGCTGTGTTGGGCGAGTACAGTGCCATGAAGCGCACCGTAAGCGAGAATCAGGAGATGCACGACAAGAGCCGTGCCTACTGGAATGAGGTGGTCACCCGGGAAGCGAAAGCCCACGGTTGTCTGCCCTTCTACTGGGAGACGGGCGGTGACATCGACCGTACTACAGGGACAGCGAAAGAAGATTATGCCATTGAGGGTATCATGAAGGGAGCCGCAGCCGGTAATTATCCTTTCTGATGGTGAAATAAGCAACAGCATAAGGTATTTTAATAAGTTTTTGAATGTGAGGCTTTAGAGATATAAGCTTATTGAATATTTTTGATTGGTTTCGGAGAAGCTTTCTGCAAGGGATATGCTTCTCCTTGTTCCTTTGTGTTTATGGAATAAATCAAGGAGCACACGATAAAAGCTTCGGCTTTTCTTGTTTTTCTGTGAGCTTTTTGGTTTTTTTGCAATAAAATGAGACTTTTATCTCTAATAATATGAAAGAAATACTACTGTTTATTTTGTGTGTCTGGCCGATATGCTTTAGGGTTTTTCCACACGATTATATGTTCAAGCATCTGGAAGTAAAGGACGGCCTTTCCAATAATCAGGTTAATGCTATCTATAAGGATTCACGCGGATTCATGTGGTTTGGAACGGCGTCCGGACTGAATCGTTATGACGGTTACGACATCCGTGTATACCGTAGCCAGAAGGATGACGAAACATCTTTGCTGGACAATTACATTGAAGACATTCAGGAAGATGCGGCCGGAAATCTGTGGCTGCGTACGGGAGCGGGCTATACCATTTATCGTTCAGATTCCGACACTTTCGACCGCAATATGGAAAATTGGATGGAGAATATCGGCATAGACGGGGAGCTTTCGGCTATCTATATTGATCGGGAAATGTCTTTTTGGATTAAAGTCCCGGGAAAAGGAATCTATTGTTTTGAGGAAGGAAAGAGAAGTGCCGCAATGGTTAGGGGAAGTGATACCTTACTGTCAAATGCGGATGTCTCCGATATAGCGGAATGCAGCGAAGGCATCTTGTTGGCTCTCTATAACGGAACTTTGGCTTGCCTGGATAAGGAGAAGCTGGAAGTGAAATGGGTTACTGAAGATATTGCCCGCCATTGGGAAAAGGAAAAGGAGGAAGTGTTTACTTTATTTGTAGACCATGATGAACGTATATGGATGTATGGTGTTGAAGGCATGTGGATCTACCATCTTTCTCGCAAAACGTGGGAGACCTGTTCCGGCGGAAACGGAAATTATAGCAGTATCGTGCGTGCCGTCTCGCAAGATAACTATGGCAATATCTGGATAGGGCGGGATCAGGATGGCATTGAGGTGCTGGGAAAGGACGGGAAGGTTCTTCGGCTGATGAACGATCCCAATGATGACCGCACGCTCTCGAACAATACGGTGACTGCGCTCTATACCGATGCGGCCGGTACGCTATGGGCGGGAACATACAAGAAAGGTGTATCGTATTATAATGAAAGCAGTTTCAAGTTTGGTTTTGCCGATGTAGGCGATATCAATTGCGTGGAAGACGGGCCGGGAAACATTGTCTGGTTGGGGACAAACGACTGCGGATTGATTCGTTGGAATATGCTGACGGATGAGCGGAAAGTATTTTTGCATACGGCAGATTCCCGTTCCATTTCGAGTAATGTGATTGTATGTCTTTTGCGCGACAGCAAGGAGCGTTTGTGGGCAGGTACTTTCTGGGGAGGTCTGAACTGCTACGACGGAAACCGTTTTGTGCATTACCGTGCCGACGAGAGAGGTGGCAATTCGTTGATATATGACAATGTGTGGGCATTGGCCGAAGATGCTGAAGGCAATATCTGGATCGGTACCTTAGGCAAGGGGCTGCAGTGTCTGAATCCTGAAACGGGAACTTTTACGACCTATACCACCGGAAATTCTGATCTGGTATCCGATTATATATTCTCTCTTTGTATTGGGCGCGATCATATGCTGTATGTGGGTACGACAGCGGGCCTGGCTGTCATGGATCTGAACATGCGGACGATTACAAACGTCACCGGCACCAAGTCCGGTAAGGCGCTTTTTTCCCATTTGATTATCAACCAGGTTTATGAAGACAGTCGCGGGCTGCTTTGGCTGGCCACGCGTGAGGGGCTCAATGTTTACGATCTGAAGCGGGACGAACTGTACGAGGTTCCCATCAAGACAGATTTTTCAAAGTTGCCGATATTGGGTATTACGGAAGGTGACAATAAAGACATGTGGGTAAGTACAGGAGGCGAACTGATAAATGTGGTCTTGCAGGTGGACAGCAAGACGGAGCAACCTGTTTTTCACTGCTATGCCTATAACGACAAGGATGGGTTGCAGAGCTGTGATTTCAACCAGCGTTCGCTCAAGCGTTTGCATACAGGAGAAATCGTGGTAGGCGGGCTGTATGGATTAAACCGTTTCTATCCCGACAATATAAAGTACAACCGCACTTTTCCCAAAGTAATGTTTACCGGATTCCAGCTCTTCAATGAGGATGTAAGGGTGGGCGGAGAATATGCGGGCCGCGTGATATTGAAGAAAGCCCTGAATGAGGTGGAAGAAATCGTTTTGGATTATAAGCAGAATGTATTTACGGTATTCTTCGCTTCGGACAATTATGTGTTACCCGAAAAGACCGGTTACTTCTATAAACTGGAAGGGTTTAATGACGACTGGCTGGCGAGTACGGCTGATATGCACCGTGTGACGTATACCAATCTGGCTCCCGGCACGTATACGCTCAGGGTGAGGGCTGTCAATAGCGATGGCTATAAAGGGATTGATGAAGCCTGCTTGAAGATAGTGATTCTTCCTCCTTTCTGGATGACTCCGTGGGCTTACGTTCTTTACGTGCTTTTGCTTGCCGGAATTATCTTGTTTGTATTCTATTCCGTGCGGCGTAGAGAGCGGAATAAGTTCAAGATACGCCAGATCGAAGAGGATGCAAAGAAGAAAGATGAATTGAACCAGATGAAATTCCGCTTCTTTACGAATGTCAGTCATGAGCTGCGCACACCGCTCACGCTGATTATATCCCCTTTGGAGGGTATGATGAAGGAAATGACAGATGAGAAACTGCAGAATAAGTTACAGTTGATGCACCGTAATGCCGTGCGATTGTTGAACCTGGTCAATCAGCTACTCGATTTCCGCAAGAACGAGATGTCGGGTATGCACCTGTCTTTATCCGAAGGGGACATCGTGGCGTTTGTACGCAATATTTGTGCTTCTTTCCTGATGCTTTCCGAGAAGAAGCATGTGAATCTGACATTCTATGCTGGCATGAAGTCCCTGAATATGTTGTTTGATGAAGATAAGATAGGTAAGACTGTGATGAACCTTTTGTCCAATGCTTTCAAGTTTACTCCGGAAGGAGGACGGGTGGATGTGGCTTTGGAGATGCAGCAGGAAAAACCGGACAGGTTGTTGATAAAGGTTTCAGATACGGGCATCGGCATCAAGAATGAAGACAAGGAACGGATTTTTGAACGGTTTTATCAGGTGGAACAGGAGGGATCGGATCATCATCAGTCTACGGGAAGCGGTATTGGCTTGAGTTTGGTGCGTGATTTTGTAATGTTGCATGGAGGATCGGTACGGGTGGTGGATAATGTCGGTTCGGGCAGCGTATTTTTGGTCGAACTGCCTGTCAAGCACTGCAAACGTGAAGAACTGTTGTCTAGCATGGAGGAGGAAGAAATCTCTTTGGATGAACTTCCGGACGAGGAAGAAGACGGAAACAAAAGGGAAAAGCCAGTGGCGCTGATTGTGGATGACAACGGGGACTTAATTGAGTTCATGAAAGAAAGTCTGAGCTTGTATTTCCGGGTGCAGTCGGCTTCCAACGGCCGGGAGGCTTGGTCGATGATACCAGACCTGATGCCGGATATCATCGTCAGTGACGTGATGATGCCCGAAATGGATGGTAACGAGTTGTGTCACTTGGTGAAGACGGATAATCGTACCAGTGTCATCCCGGTGATATTGCTTACAGCCAAGCAGGCTGTGGAAGACAAAGTGGAGGGACTGACCATCGGTGCGGACGACTACATGACGAAACCTTTCATGGTGGAGATATTGATACTGCGTATGCGAAAACTGATAGAACTGAGTGGTAGAAACCGGACTGACAAGATAAAGACGCGTATTGACCCCGAGCCGAGCGAGATTGCCATTACTTCCATGGACGAGAAATTGGTGGAGAACGCCATCAAGTATGTGGAGGAAAACATCGCCCGGTGTGATTTGTCGGTGAAGGAGTTGAGTAATGAACTGGGTATGAGTAGGGTACATCTTTATAAAAAACTATTACAGATAACGGGTAAGACTCCTATCGAATTTATTCGTGTTATCCGCCTGAAGCGGGCGGCGCAATTATTGCGTGAAAGCCAGCGGAATGTGTCGGAGATAGCCTATCAGTGTGGCTTCAATAATCCTAAATATTTCAGCCGTTATTTCAAGGATGAATTTGGTGTTTTACCCTCCGTTTACCAGGAAAAAGAAGGGAAATAACAAATGATACCTCTGAAAAAAACATATCGTCCGGTCACTGTTTAAAAGTTCCCCTTCTATAAAACATTAGAAGGGGAACTTTTCATTTATAGTACTTACTTTTGCGATATGAGAAAATATATTGTTGAACCCTAAAGGTAGGTATGATTATGAATATGAAAAACATTTTCTATTGCCTGTTGCCGGGACTTCTTTTTGGAGCATGTTCCAATAAGGTCTACGAGAAGACAGGTGATAGTGTGATAGTCAAAGTACAACACAAAGAAACAGGAGGTCCCCGTTTGGTTCGCCTTCAGGTGATGGGAGATAAGTTAATTCACGTTTCTGCCACTGCCGACAGCAAGTTTGCCGATCCGCAAAGTCTGATTGTTGTCCCGCAGAAAAAACAAACATCTTTTGCCGTCGTGCAGAATGGCGATACGATTACAGTGTCTACTGAAGAAGTGAAAGCATCCGTACTGGCTAGTACCGGAGAGGTGTGGTTTACGGATAAAAACGGAGAGTTAATCCTGCAGGAGAATAAGGGAGGAGGAAAGACATTTACTCCGATAGAAGTGGAAGGAACGAAAGGATATACGGTCTGTCAGGTTTTTGAATCTCCCGAAGATGAAGCGTTTTACGGATTAGGTCAGCATCAGGCGGATGAATTTAATTATAAGGGTAAGAACGAGGAACTGTTCCAGTACAATACGAAAGTTTCTGTTCCATTTGTTGTTTCGAATAAAAACTATGGTATACTGCTGGATAGTTATTCCTTCTGTCGTTTCGGTAATCCGAATGATTACTCCCAGTTGAATCGTATCTTTAAACTTTATGATAAGACAGGCCAGGAAGGGGCGCTAACCGGTACTTATGTGCCGAAAAAAGGAGAAACTCTGGTCCGCCGGGAAGACTCCATCTATTTCGAGAATCTGAAAACGATTGAGAATCTTCCGAAGAAACTGCCGTTAATGGGGGCTAAAGTCACTTATGAAGGAGAGATAGAACCTGCTCAAACGGGAGAGTTCAAGTTTATTCTTTATTATGCGGGATATGTTAAGGTCTATTTGAACAATGAGCCGGTAGTGCCGGAACGTTGGCGGACTGCATGGAATCCTAATAGTTATAAGTTTGCTGCTCATTTGGAAGCAGGAAAGCGTGTGCCGTTGAAAATCGAGTGGCAGCCTGATGGCGGGCAGTCTTATTGCGGACTGCGTGCATTGACACCTGTTAATCCGGAAGAACAGGGGAAACAGTCGTGGTGGAGTGAAATGACCAAGCAGCTCGATTATTATTTTATGGCTGGTGAGGATATGGACGACGTGATTAGCGGTTATCGTTCGCTGACCGGAAAGTCTCCCGTTATGCCGAAATGGGCAATGGGTTTCTGGCAAAGTCGTGAGAAGTATAATACACAGGAGGAAATGTTGGGAGCACTGAAAGGTTTCCGTGATCGTAAAATTCCGGTGGATAATATCGTACTGGATTGGAATCATTGGCCGGAGAATGCCTGGGGAAGTCATGAGTTTGATAAAGCTCGTTTTCCGGACCCGAAAGCAATGGTTGATTCCATCCATGCTATGCATGCCCGTATGATGATCTCGGTATGGCCTAAGTTTTATGTTACTACCGAACATTTCAAGGAGTTCGACGAGAATGGGTGGATGTATCAGCAGTCTGTTAAAGATAGTTTGAAAGATTGGGTAGGTCCCGGTTACCATTATGGTTTTTATGATGCGTATGATCCCGATGCACGGAAACTGTTCTGGAAACAGATGTATGAGCACTATTATCCGTTGGGTATCGATGCCTGGTGGATGGATGCCAGCGAACCGAATGTACGTGACTGTACTGACTTGGAATATCGGAAAGCTTTGTGCGGACCTACAGCGTTGGGTTCCTCTACGGAATTTTTCAATGCGTATGCACTGATGAATGCAGAAGGCATTTATGACGGTCAGCGCGGAGTAGATAATAACAAACGGGTGTTCTTATTAACCCGTTCGGGATTTGCCGGATTACAGCGTTATTCCACGGCTACATGGAGTGGGGATATCGGTACACGTTGGGAGGACATGAAGGCACAGATTTCTGCCGGATTGAATTTTGCCATGAGTGGAATACCTTACTGGACAATGGATATTGGCGGTTTTTGTGTAGAGAATCGTTATGTGGCCGGACAGAAACAATGGAACGCGACAAAGACGGAAAATGCTGATTATAAAGAATGGCGTGAGCTGAATACCCGCTGGTATCAATTCGGTGCGTTTGTTCCTTTATATCGTGCACACGGACAATACCCTTTCCGTGAAATATGGGAGATTGCGCCGGAAGGGCATCCTGCTTATCAGTCGGTTGTATATTATACTAAGTTACGTTATAATATGATGCCGTATATTTATTCGCTGGCAGGTATGACTTGGTTTGATGATTATACAATCATGCGTCCCTTGGTAATGGATTTCACAGCGGATGCTGAAGTGAATGATATTGGTGACCAGTTTATGTTCGGTCCTTCGTTTATGGTATCTCCGGTTTATCGCTATGGTGACCGCAGTCGTGAAATTTATTTCCCTCAAGCAGAGGGCTGGTATGATTTCTATTCCGGCAAATTCCAGGCTGGAGGAGAGAGAAAAGTAATAGAAGCTCCTTATGAGCGTATTCCGTTGTATGTGCGTGCAGGCGCTATCATTCCGTTCGGAGATGATATTCAGTATACGGATGAAAAACCGGCGGAGCACATCCGTTTGTATATTTATCAGGGAGCGGATGGGGAGTTTACGTTATACGAAGATGAAGGTGTGAATTATAACTATGAACAAGGGATGTATGCCATGATACCGATGAAGTATGATGAGGCTACCAAGACTTTAGTGATTGGTGAGCGTCAGGGGGAGTTCCCGGGTATGCTGAAGGAGCGTACTTTCACGGTAGTTACGGTGAATAAGGAGAAAGCCCAACCGTTTGATTTGAACGCGAAAGGGGGGACTGTGAAGTATAATGGCAGCGAGCAGACATTGAAACTGTAAGCTGAATGATAATCCGTTGATGATGATTGGTAAACTAAAATATTTGATGCTGGGGGGCTGCCTTATACTGGGGAGCTGCTTGGCATTGGGAGGCTGTCTGATGTTATTAGGAGCATGTAGCAGTTCTCCCCTTGTATCTCCGCGGGAGCGATCCGACTTTAATGCAGACTGGCGTTTTCATTTGGGAGACGGGCTGCAAGCGGCACAACCTGGTTTTGCCGACAATGACTGGCGTGTACTGGATTTGCCCCACGACTGGGCGATTGAAGGAGACTTCAGTCAGGAAAATCCTTCCGGTACAGGAGGAGGGGCACTTCCGGGAGGAGTCGGTTGGTATCGCAAAACCTTTAGTGTAGACAAAGCGGATGCAGGAAAGATATTTCGCATTGAGTTTGACGGAGTATATATGAACTCGGAGGTATTTATCAATGGTGTTTCATTGGGAGTACGTCCTTATGGATATATTAGTTTCAGCTATGACCTGACTCCTTATCTGAAATGGGATGAACCGAATGTGCTGGCTGTACGTGTGGATAATGCGGAGCAACCTAATTCACGGTGGTATTCAGGTTGTGGCATTTACCGGAATGTGTGGCTAAGCAAGACCGGCCCAATACATGTGGGTGGATGGGGAACGTATGTCACAACCTCGTCAGTTGACGAAAAACAGGCTGTACTGAATCTCGCTACTACCCTTGTGAATGAAAGTGATACGAACGAAAATGTTACTGTCTGTTCTTCCTTGCAGGATGCTGAAGGCAGAGAAGTTGCTGAAACCCGGTCGAGCGGGAAAGCGGAAGCCGGTAAGGAAGTTGTTTTTACCCAGCAACTGACTGTAAAGCAACCTCAACTGTGGGATATTGATACTCCTTATCTGTATACACTGGTTACCAAAGTGATGCGAAACGAAGAATGTATGGATAGGTATACTACTCCTGTTGGTATTCGCACATTTAGTTTTGATGCCCGGAAAGGATTCACGTTGAATGGCAGGCAGACAAAAATTAATGGTGTGTGTATGCATCATGACCTGGGCTGTTTGGGAGCGGCAGTCAACACACGTGCCATTGAACGGCAATTGCAAATTCTGAAAGAAATGGGGTGTAACGGCATACGTTGTTCCCATAATCCTCCCGCACCCGAACTGCTTGATCTTTGTGACCGTATGGGATTTATCGTGATGGATGAGGCTTTTGATATGTGGCGGAAGAAAAAAACGGCACATGATTATGCCCGTTACTTCAATGAATGGCACGAGCGCGATTTGAATGACTTTATTTTGCGTGACCGTAATCATCCTTCTGTCTTTATGTGGAGTATCGGTAATGAAGTCCTCGAACAATGGAGTGATGCCAAAGCGGATACGTTGAGTCTGGAAGAGGCCAATCTGATCTTAAATTTCGGACATTCTTCTGAAATGTTAGCCAAAGAAGGAGAGGAGAGTGTCAACTCTTTGCTGACGAAAAAACTGGTAAGCTTTGTAAAAGGGCTTGATCCTGCCCGTCCTATCACTGCCGGATGCAATGAACCGAATTCCGGCAATCATTTATTCCGTTCCGGCGTACTGGATGTGATTGGCTATAATTATCATAACAAGGATATTCCCAATGTTCCGGCTAATTTCCCGGACAAGCCGTTTATCATTACTGAAAGCAATTCAGCGTTGATGACTCGCGGATATTACCGTATGCCCAGCGACCGGATGTTTATCTGGCCCGAGCGTTGGGACAAATCCTTTGCCGATTCCACATTTGCCTGTTCATCTTATGAAAACTGTCATGTGCCTTGGGGAAACACTCATGAGGAAAGCTTGAAATTAGTCAGGGACAACGACTTTATCAGCGGGCAATATGTATGGACGGGATTTGATTATATCGGGGAACCGACTCCTTATGGATGGCCTGCGCGTAGTTCGTACTTTGGTATTGTAGATCTGGCTGGTTTCCCGAAAGATGTCTACTATTTGTATCAGTCGGAATGGACGGATAAGCAGGTGTTGCACCTTTTCCCGCACTGGAACTGGACTCCGGGACAGGAGATTGATATGTGGTGCTACTATAATCAGGCTGATGAAGTGGAACTGTTTGTGAATGGAAAGTCGCAAGGAGTGAAGCGTAAAGACCTTGATAATCTGCATGTAGCTTGGCGTGTGAAGTTTGAACCGGGAACGGTGAAGGTCATTGCACGAGAGAGTGGTAAGGTAGTGGCGGAAAAGGAAATCTGCACAGCCGGAAAACCCGCAGAGATTCGTCTGACTCCTGATCGTTCTATTCTGACTGCTGATGGAAAAGATTTGTGTTTTGTCACTGTGGAGGTGTTGGATGAGAAAGGAAATCTTTGCCCTGATGCTGACAATCTAGTGAATTTCACAGTACAAGGTAATGGCTTTATCGCAGGGGTAGACAACGGAAACCCGGTATCGATGGAACGCTTTAAGGATGAAAAGAGGAAAGCATTTTATGGAAAATGCCTTGTTGTCATTCAGAACGATGGAAAACCGGGAAAAGCAAAGCTGACGGCTACTTCAGAGGGACTTCGGCAAGCTGTACTAAAGATTTCGGCAGAGGAATTGTAAACTGTAAATGATTATTGGAATAATGAAGACATTTTTATTGACTATATGTTTCCTGTCTGTTCAGACAGGTATGGTGGCGATTGCTCAAGACAAAGAACAAACACCGGTGTATCTGGATGATACACAACCGATAGAGGTTAGGGTACAGGATGCGTTGAACCGTATGACTGTGGAGGAGAAAACTCGTCTTAGTTATGCACAAGGGAAGTTTAGCTCCCCTGGCTGTCCCCGTTTGGGTATTCCTGAACTTTGGATGAGTGACGGACCTCACGGCGTACGTGCCGAAATTAACTGGAATGATTGGGGATATGCCGGATGGACGAACGATAGTTGCACAGCCTTTCCTGCACTGACCTGTCTGGCAGCTAGCTGGAATCCGCTATTAGCAGCGAAATATGGATATGCTATCGGTGAAGAAGCCCGTTATCGTGAAAAGGATGTTTTGCTGGGACCGGGTGTGAATATCTATCGTACTCCGCTCAACGGGCGTAACTTTGAATATATGGGGGAAGACCCTTATTTAGCCTCGGAGCTTTGTGTACCTTATATTCAGGGAGTGCAGAAGAATGGAGTAGCCGCCTGCGTAAAACATTACGCACTGAACAATCAGGAATTATGGCGGGGACATATCGATGTGCAGCTAAGTGACCGTGCATTGTATGAGATATATCTGCCTGCCTTTAAGGCTGCTGTGGAAAGAGGGAAGGCTTGGTCTATTATGGGAGCGTACAATAAGGTGCGCGGAACCCATGCTACTCATCATAAACTGCTGAATAATGATATATTGAAGGGAGAATGGAATTTCGACGGTTGTGTCATAACAGATTGGGGAGCTGCGCATGATACCTATGAAGCTGCCATGTATGGCTTGGATATTGAAATGGGATCTTATACGAATGGTTTGACTTCGGAATCGGAATTTGGTTTTGATGATTATTATTTGGGTAAGTCTTATTTGAAAATGGTTCGCGAAGGTAAGATTCCGATGGAGGTAGTGAATGATAAGGCCGCACGTGTGTTACGTCTGATTTTCCGTACAGCGATGAATCGCCGGAAACCGTTCGGTGCACTGACCAGCGAAGAGCACTATCGTACAGCTTATGAGGTTGCAACAGAGGGCATTGTCTTGTTGAAAAATGGGACAGGTAAGAAACAGCCTGCATTATTACCTATTCCCCAAGGAAAATATAAACGTATTTTGGTTGTGGGAGATAATGCTACCCGTAATTTGATGTTAGGCGGCGGCTCTTCGGAGTTGAAAGTTCAGAGGGTAGTTTCACCATTGGATGGTATAAAAGCGAAGTTTGGTGAGAATGTGGTTTATGCACAAGGCTATACAAGCGGTCGCCCGATGTATGGCCGGGCGGATGTTATTCCACAGACAACTGTAGATTCTTTACGTAATGACGCGGTGAAAAAAGCAATGAATGCGGACTTGGTGATCTTTGTCGGAGGACTGAATAAGAATCATTTTCAGGATTGTGAGGGGGGTGACCGTCTGTCGTATGGACTTCCTTTTGGACAGAATGAATTGATAGAAGCTCTGTTGAAAGTAAATAAAAATCTGGTAGCAGTGATTGTTAGTGGAAATGCAGTGGAAATGCCTTGGGTGAAGGAGATTCCTTCTATTGTCCAATCATGGTATTTAGGTTCTGTTGGTGGAGAGGCGCTGGCTGATGTGTTGAGTGGAGAGGTGACTCCCAGTGGTAAACTACCTTTTTCTTATCCGGTGAAATTGAAGGATTGTCCGGCACATTTCTTTGGAGAAATCAGTTATCCGGGCGATAGCATCCGCCAGGAATATAAAGAAGATATTTTGGTTGGTTATCGCTGGTATGATACGAAGAAGATTCGACCGCTCTTTCCTTTTGGCTATGGTATGAGTTATACCGCTTTCGAATATAGTAAGCCTGCAGTATCGGCTAAAACAATGAATGCTGATGGCAGTATTGATCTTACTGTAAAAATTAAGAATACAGGAGAAATGGTAGGGAAAGAGATCGTTCAGTTATATATTGGTGACGAAGAGTGTAGTGTTCTTCGCCCGGTAAAAGAGTTGAAGGACTTTCGGAAAGTACAGCTTCTTCCGAATGAAGAAAAAGAAGTGAAGTTTACGATCAAACCGGAAGCATTGCAATTCTTTGATGATAAACAGCATACTTGGGTGGCAGAACCTGGTAAATTTAAGGCATACATTGCCGCTTCTTCTTCTGATATTCGCGGTACGGTGACATTCGAGTATACCCAATGATGAAGTTAACAGGTTAATACACCGTGTTTAGTGGACATATAGATACAGCGCGGTGGATATATATACTCACCATTGTGTATCTATATGTCCACTACGATAAGTATATATGTCCACCGAACTGAAGGACGATGTCTTATGATTGTTTATTGAATACCCTATTTTAGTTTCTTCTGATACTCGTCCGAATTCAGTATTTCCAAAGCTTTTTGTATACTTTCATTCGTGGTATTCATTACCCGGAAATATTCGTTCATATCCCAAAGGTCACGGGCTATCAGTGCTTTGAGCTGGGTTTTGATAAGAGGAAGTGATTTCTGATATTGTTCTTCATTGAACTTCACCCCTTCTTTCTCTCCGATTTCCTTTAAAGTGGCGAGCATATCATCATTGACTACGAACTTCTCATCAAATGATTCGAACTTCTTGTATTTGTTTGCCAACTCTTCCCGGTGTCCTTCAATAAACTGCATGGTGAATTTAATCACAGCTCCTTTAGCTACCAGATTACGGTGATAATCCGTATAAAGAGTCGTGTCGATAGGCACGAAATAATCCGGCATGATGCCACCTCCACCATAAACGGTACGTCCGAGTTTCTTGGTTTGTACTTTCAGTGAATCCGGGAAATGGATGCTGTCGGCATTCATCAGTTCACCGTGGTTGAAACGCTCTATCAGGTCTTTATTGTAATCGACAGTGCTGTCGTATGGTTTCTGAATCGAGCGCCCTGATGGAGTATAATAACGGGCGATGGTTAAACGAATCATGGAACCATCCGGCAAATCGATAGGACGTTGCACCAAGCCTTTGCCGAAAGAACGGCGGCCTACAATAATTCCTCTGTCCCAATCCTGTACCGCACCGCTGACAATTTCGCTGGCGGAAGCTGTATACTCGTCTACCAATATGATGAGGCGGCCATTACGGAAGTCTCCGTTACCTTTGGCATAGAAATCACTACGCTTGGCAGTCCGGCCTTCGGTATATACGATTAGCTCCTTTTGTCCCAGGAATTCGTTAGCAAGGTCAATGGCTGCATTGAGATAACCACCTCCGTTTCCTTGCAGGTCAAGAATCATATCTTTCATACCTTGCTTTTGGAGATCCTTCATTGCTTTCTTGAACTCTTCAGCAGTTGTTGCTCCGAAGCGGTTGATGCGGATATAACCCGTTTTAGGTTGAATCATATAGGAGGCATCGAGGCTAAGGATAGGTATCTTATCTCTCTTTACTGTAAACAATAAAGGGTCCTTTACGCCGCGACGAACAATTGTCAGATTGACTTTCGAACCTTTCGGGCCACGAAGACGCTTCATTATATCTTCCGTACTCATTTTCACTCCGGCAATAGCGCTGTCGTTCACGGCAATGATACGGTCACCGGCAAGGATACCGACTTTCTCGGAAGGTCCGTTGCTGACAGGCTGTACCACCAACAGGGTGTCTTCTATCATCTGGAATTGTACTCCGATACCCTCGAAGTTACCTTGGAGCGGTTCGTTCATCTTCTTCACTTCCTCTGCATCCGAGTAAGTAGAGTGCGGATCAAGTTGTGCCAGCATCTTGATGATGGCTTCTTCTACCAACTTGTCTTCATCTACTTTGTCCACATAGAAATTGGAGATTGCAAACTCTGCCATTTGTAGCTTTCGCATGGCTTCGGAACCGAAGTTCTGGGCTTGTGCGGCAACTGCCCACAAGCAAACGGATAGTATAATCGTTAGTTTCTTCATCATCTTTTCTGACTCACCGCCTATTCCCTAACGAGTGTTATTCACTCATTTTCATTCCTTTGGGAATAAACAGGCTGATATCTTTATTATAGGTTAATAACTCGCGTACAATTGTAGAGCTGACGCAAGTCAGTTCCGGTTCTGTGAAGAGCAGGATGGTTTCAATCCCTGCCAGTTTGCGGTTAATGTCTGCAATGGTCTCTTCGTACTCGAAATCCTTCACCGTACGGATACCGCGGACAATGAACCTGGCCTCTACTTCCTGCGCAAAATCAATTGTCAGACAGTCGTAGGACATCACCTGGATACGAGGTTCGTCTTTATAAAGTTCCCGAATCATTTCTTCTCTTTTCTCAATGGGGAAGTAGGTATTCTTGTTCTCATTGATACCGATTCCTATCACAATTTCGTCCATAAAGGTAAGTGCACGTTCCACTACCGAGTAATGTCCGATGGTGAAAGGGTCGAAAGTACCCGGGAATATTGCTTTTCTCATGATGCCAAGTCTTCTTCTATAACCAGATTGTCTATAATAAAGTTCTGTCGTTCCATGGTATTTTTGCCCATGTAGAATTCGAGTAGTTCTTTTACCGCGTCCGTTTTGCGCAGTGTCACCTGCTCCAGACGCATATCTTTACCGATGAAATGTTTGAACTCATCCGGTGAGATTTCTCCCAAACCTTTAAATCGGGTGATCTCCGGATTCGGTCCTAGTTCATTAATGGCATTGATACGTTCTTCCTCGCTGTAGCAGTAATTTGTCTTTTTCTTGTTGCGTACACGGAACAAAGGCGTTTGCAGGATATATACGTGCCCTTTCTTGATGAGATCAGGGAAGAATTGCAGGAAGAAAGTAATCAGCAACAGGCGGATGTGCATACCGTCCACATCGGCATCGGTTGCTACGATTACTTTGTTGTAGCGTAATCCTTCAATACCATCTTCTATATTCAGGGCTGCTTGAAGCAGGTTGAATTCCTCGTTCTCGTAAACCACTTTTTTGGTCAGTCCGAAAGAGTTCAATGGTTTACCACGGAGACTGAATACAGCTTGGGTGTTGACATCACGACTTTTGGTGATGGAACCGCTTGCAGAGTCTCCCTCGGTGATAAAGATGCAGGAGTCTTCCTCCAGTCCTTTGCCTTTCGGATCGTTGAGGTGTATGCGGCAGTCACGTAGTTTGCGGTTGTGTAGGTTGGCTTTCTTGGCACGTTCACGGGCAAGTTTCGTTACCCCTGCAATGGCTTTACGCTCCTTTTCAGATTCTTGTATCTTTTGTTGAATTGCTTCGGCTATGTCCGCATTCTTGTGCAGGAAGTTGTCCACTTCCTGTTTGATAAAGTCGCCTACATACTTATTGACCGTTACGCCACCGGGAACCATATTGGTAGAACCCAGTTTAGTTTTCGTCTGACTTTCGAAGATCGGTTCTTCCACATTGACGGCAATGGCGGCAACCAATCCGTTACGGATATCGGTGTAGTCCATGTTCTTGTTGAAGAACTCTTTGATGGTACGGGCAATGTGTTCTTTGAAGGCACTTTGATGTGTACCACCTTGGGTAGTATGCTGACCGTTGACGAAAGAATAATATTCTTCTCCGTATTGTCCGGTATGTGTGAAGGCGATTTCGATGTCTTCCCCTTTCAGGTGGATGATCGGGTAAAGCCCGGTTGCCGTCATGTTGTCGTTCAAAAGGTCTACCAGACCGTTGCGCGACAAGATACGGTGTCCGTTATAGATGATAGCAAGCCCCGTATTGAGATACGTGTAGTTACGTAGCATTGTCTCAATAAATTCGGGCTTGAAACAGTAATTCAGGAATAGTGTATTATCCGGTTCGAAGAAGATGTAAGTTCCGTTTTCTTCTTCGGTATTCTTCGTCTCATCGGTCAGTAAGTTTCCTTTTGAGAAAGTGGCGATACGCACTTTGCCGTCGCGGTAACTGCGTACCTCGAAACGGGAGCTTAAAGCGTTGACGGCTTTCACACCGACACCATTCAGTCCGACACTTTTCTTAAATGCCTTGCTGTCGTATTTACCACCGGTATTCAGCATGCTGACAGCCTCGATGAGTTTTCCCTGTGGGATGCCTCGTCCGTAGTCGCGTACACTGACACGAAGGTTTTCTTCAACGGTAATCTCGATTTTCTTACCGGCTTGCATTTTGAACTCGTCAATACTGTTGTCAATTACTTCTTTCAGGAGGACATAGATTCCATCTTCGGCATGTGCACCGTCGCCCAGCCTTCCGATATACATACCGGGGCGTGTGCGTACATGTTCCATGTCACTCAAGTGGCGGATGTTGTCGTCAGTGTACTCTACTGCATTGTTGTTGTCTACAGGTATCAATTCGTTCTCTTCCATAGCTGTTTTTTATTTTATCTCTTTGATGAACGCACGGCGGCGCTTATGTTGTTGAGTCTCAAAGTAATCCCATTGTGCCTGAACTTTTCCATTCAGTTCCAGTTCGGGGTTGCTTTCCGCAAAGATAAAACCTAATTTTTGATAAACTGGAATTAAATCGGAAAATAACAAAGCGTTAACACCTTTATTTTGATATTCCGGTTTCACTGCAACGAGTAGCAGATCAAGCATTTTGGCACGACGTTTCATGAATAATGCCTTTAACAGATAGAACCATCCGAGCGGCAACAGACGTCCGTTTGATTTCTGTAAAGCTTCAGCGAGAGATGGCATAGAGATACCTACACAGACTAGTTCATCATTGGCATCAGTAATCAGTGTAACCATCCGTAAGTCAAGGATTGGCAGATACATTTTCACGTATTGGTCGATTTGCCGCTGTGTCAGCGGAGAATAACCATAAAGTGGACTATATGCTTCGTTCATCAGTTCGAAAATCTTCTGTCCATAGTCTTTGGCTATCTTTCTTCCGGAAGTATATTTCTTTATCTTAAGGTTGTATTTTCGTTGGATCAGTTCGGAGATACGCTTATGTTTGTCGGGAATAGCATCCGGTATGTAGATTTTGTATTCCACCCAGTCGGCATCTTTCTCGAAGCCTAGTTTTTCCATGTGTACCGGATAGTACGGGTAGTTGTAGATAGTGGCCATGGTGCTAAGCTGGTCGAATCCTTCGATCAGCATTCCTTCCGCATCGAAATCAGTAAATCCGAGAGGACCGGCAATATGAGTCATACCCCGTTCTTTTCCCCATTCTTCCACTGTTTTGATAAGTGCGGATGATACTTCGGGATCGTCGATGAAGTCTATCCATCCGAAACGAACGTTTTTACATTCCCACTTCTTGTTCGCCTGGTTATTGATAATTGCAGCTACACGTCCTACTATTTTATCGTCCCGATATGCGAGGAAATAATCAGCTTCACAGAATTCGAATGCTGCATTTTTCTTCTTGTTGAAGGTGTTGAGCATGTCGTCATAGAGGTCAGGCACAGAGTAAGGGTTGCCCTTGTACATTCTGTAATTGAAACGGATAAATTTCTTAAGTTCTCTCTTTGTGGAGACTTTCTTGATTGTAATAGCCATATCTCGTATTTATGATTTGAGGAAGCAAAGATACGTGATAATCTTTAAATTACAACGCGCCGGAAAGAGAAAATATAGTCTCTGGACGATTAGGGAGTGGACTGTAAATATGAAAAATACCGGAAATGATGATCATACATTCATTGCCGGTATTCTTTTTCTGTTTTTGTAGGCCGTTTATTGGCTGATGTGTCCTTCGAAAGGCGAGGCAGGCAAACCGGCTGCGTTGTATAAGTTAGCATCATCGGGATTATCTCCCCAAGCATATCGTACAGAGACCGGTTGCTGTATTTCCTTATTCCATACTATTACTTTATTGTTTTCGATTTTAGCCTGTGCCCATTGGTATTTTCCATCTGCGCCGGCAATGGCGAATCCTGATAAATAGCCATATTTATTACGAGCTACTAGTTGCTCGTCACAAGCGTTAAAGGTGACCTCCAGTGCATCTCCGATTCTTTTTACCGACTGGAATATCGGGCCGGTGCAAACAATAGAGTTATATCCGTAATCATTGTGGAGAGCATGCAAAGCAAGTCGTTTACCTACATCTTGTTTGTTGCGGGGATGTATGTCATTTTCTTCACCGATGTCTATAATGACGGCCTGTCCTGTATGTGGTAAGGCCAGTGTCTTCGACTGTGTATCCCGCAGGTTTGCCCAATGACTTTCAGAGGGCTGCTTGGCCGGAGACATGAAGTTTGCTAATTGAACCCAATAAAATGGGAATTCGTTATTCCATCTACTTCTCCAGTCTGTAATTAAAGCCGGAAATAAATCAATGTATTCGTTGGCGCGGGCGGCATTGTTTTCTCCCTGATACCAGATTACCCCTTTCATCCCCAAACCTACCAGTGGATGAATCATTGCGTTGAACAGCAAAGAAGGAAAAGCGTTAGGACCATATTCTACATAATCATATTGTGCACTCGATACTGCAACTTTATACTTCCAATTATCACACAAAGGGAAAATTCGGTTGTTGACTTTCAGGTATACTTCATCTTTAGGACCATATAGACCGCCTCCTCCACGATAGTCGGATATTTTAATAGTGATGGTATTCTGTTCCTTTAATACTTCTGCCGGGATCTTGTATAGACGTTTCAGGTCATATCCTACCGTTCGTCCTACTTCATGTCCGTTAACCCAGGTAATGTCATCGTCATCGATAGTACCGAGACTCAATTCTGCATCCTGTCCTAAACAGTTGACCGGTATGGAAAACTGATAAGTAAACCATACAACTCCATCTATACCGGATAATTCCTCATTTGACCATAATGACGGAACAATATGTTCCTTCCAGTTTTCTGTAGAGGTGTTTTCTAAATACCATTTCTCTTTTTCTCCCGGTTCGTTTATGATGGCTTGTTCGAATTCCTTTTTGACTTTGTCACTGTGTTTGATGTATTCTTCGAATTCAGAAGAGCGCATACGGGCTAATGATTTTTCATATTTCGGAAAATGCTCTATCACTTCCATGCTCATCCAGGTTTCGATGTCCGTACCACCCCATGAGGAGTTGATGAATCCGATAGGAATATTGAGTTTTTGGTATAATTCACGTGCAAAGAAATAGCCGACAGCTGAAAAATCAGAAGCGGAGGCGGGTGAACATACTTCCCATTTACCTTTTAAGTTGGTTTTAGGAGTGTGCCCCATTTCTTGAATTACGTTGAATGAACGGATTTGAGGGTAATTGGCAGCTGCGACTTCTTCGGTAGCATGATTAGCGCTACGCAGACGAAACTCCATATTTGACTGTCCGCTACAGATCCATACTTCACCGATTAAAATATCTGTAAATGATAAAGTCTGCTTGGGGCTTTTCATATTTAGAGTATACGGTCCACCGGCTTGCATAGGGGGCAGGCTGACTGACCATTTCCCATTTTTATCGGTTCGGGTACTCTTTTGAGCATTTCCTAATGTTACGCTAATTCGCTCGCCGGCACTGGCTGTGCCCCATATATTGATTGGCTTCTCACGTTGCAGCACCATGTGGTCTGAAAAGAAAGAAGGTACGGAAAGCTGTGCCATCATTTGTGATAGGACAAATAGCAAGCAAACTGTTAATGATAGAAGTTTTTTCATCCGATGAGTATTTGGTGATTATTCATTGATATATTCTTTGGGAAGCAATATCTTACGAAGCGTATCGGCAAAGATTGCAGCCATGCGCTGTTGAATAAATGAATGTTCTCCATGTGGCGGATGCCATCCAAATACTTCTCCATGAGTCTTTTGTGAATCCCCAGTGTAAATTAGGCTATATTGTTTTCCTGTAACCGGATGTTTCTGTTTTTTGGAGAATCCGATGTATCTGTCGAATTCTACTACTGGGAATCCCCATTTTTCTGCCAGTTTTCGGACCGAAGTGTTGAATATAGGACGACTGTCATGCCAATGAGTACATAAGACAATAGAAACAGGTTTCCCATAAGGAGTGTTGTAATATCTGGATTTTGGATTGAATTTCTGGTTATAACAGTCTGATATGTAGCGCTTGATGACATAATCATAGCAAACGGCATAGTCGGAAGCATCAAAAGGAGTTTTATAATCCTTGTAGTTCTCTTTTAAGTTTGCTTCGTTATATACGTCTTTTTCATGTACTTGCATCAAGACAAATACATCAATGTTATCGAATTCTTCCGGGGTATAGAGAGTGCCGTCCAGCATTTTATTTGCAGTGTGAGCAATAGATTCTGCACTTACAGCCCGATTGATGGGGATGGCGTGAAGGGCACGACATCCCATTTCAAACCACTTATTGTTAGGTTCGGCAAAAGATGCTCCGGATAATAAAATGGTATAAGTGTCTTTATTTTGGGCTATTCCTGCTAAAGCGAGCAGGCAAATGAATGTGAATAAGGTGATTCTTTTGTACATAAGTTATCGTTGATTGATTAATTGGTGAATAAAATCAAGTTCAAGTGAATGTTTTCCGGCTTGTAAAGTTATAGATTTTTGGGGTTCTGGCATTGTAAAAGGAACAAATGTTGCAGAAGTGCCTGCCGGAATATCGATTGTATAACGGATGCAGTCATTAGTTTGACGAACCCAGTTGATATTTAACCAGCCATAGGGAGTATTATAGCGTATGGTAAGTTCATTCATGTCTGCCGGAAAGAAAGGTTTTAGCAAAATATGCTTGAATCCGGGATGTTTTTCATCTATCTGAATTCCTCCCAGTCCTTTGTATAGCCATGCTCCTATTTCTCCGAACATAATATGGTTATATGAGTTGTCGATAACGACATCTGTCCGCCAATTTTCATGTAGAGTTGTAGCACCTTGTTTGATCCAGTACCCCCAGGAAGGATAGGTGTCTTGTGATGCGACTTTGTAAGCTGTTTCTGCATATCCGTTATCTGACATGGCGGAAAGTAGGGCTTTGCTTCCTAATAAACCGACGTCCAGATGATAATCGTCTTTTTCTACCAATTCATGTAGTCTGGCAGCAACTTTCTTTTTATCTTCTTCCGGAACGATTCCCCAGTATAATGGCATGGCAAGTTCTGTCTGTGTTCCCTCTGCATATATTCCTGTTTCCTTATTGAGAAAACTGGTGTTGATAGCCTCTTTTATTTTTTGTGCCAGCGTGTTATAATAGGAGGCATCTTCGGCATATCCGAAAAGTCTGGCTGCTTTGGCTAGAATACAGACGTCCGTATAATAATAGATAGAGGAAGTCAAGGTTATATTGCTTTTTGAGCGTACAGGTACCCAGTCGCCCAATCCCCAGTCTGTAAGATGATTGGTTGATATGGATTCTATATAGGAGACATATTTTTTGATTGGTCCGTACATGCGGCGGAGTAATGTGGTGTCTCCGTAAAATCGATAAATTTCCCAAGGGATAATGGCGACAGCACTCGTCCAGTCGACCCCGTTGGCCCAATCATAGCCCCATACAGAAGTTGGGATGATACATGGAAGGATTCCGTTGTCTTTTTGTTCATCACAAAAGTCGTTCATCCATTTCTCATATATAGAGATACCATCGAAATTGTATAATCCTGTTTCTATGGCAATATGTGCGTCTCCTGTCCAGCCATTTTTTTCCCGTTGAGGGCAGTCAGTCGGGTAACCGAACAAGTTGGCTAAATAGGAACTGTTAGTGGCTTTCCATATTTTGTTTAGCAGATCGGATGACGAAGACCAGTAGCCGATGGCCGGAACATCACTGTGCATTTCTACTGCAATAAGATTTTCGTCGGATAATTGAATAGGGGCAGATGATGAGACTTCTACAAACTGAAAACCTTTGTAGTTGAATTTGGGCATGAATCTATCTTGCTTTCCGCTAAGTATGACGATGTCTGTTTGAAAAGGATCGCTGTCGTCTGTCGGCCGGTAGTGATAATCTATATTTGCCATGTTTACCATACCGTTTTTGTCTAAAAGTTCCCCATGTTTCAGGCGCAGTTTTGTTCCTTTTTTCCCTTTCACTTTTAGCTCGGTGACACCTGCAATGTTTTTGGGGAAATGATAGACGTAGCAGCTGTCATTTATTTTTTTGCATTGAGTTGCTGTATAGCGGGCCGTTTCACGAATCGGATGCATAACTTGTGATTTGATCGTTTCCGTAGGCGATTCGGTTTCTTGTGCATGATACCATCCGGTAGCGTTGAATCCGGGGGAGTCCCAGCCTGCTAATTCTTTCTGTGCATCATAATGCTCGGCTGTATAGATGCTGTTGAAAATAACCGGGCTGTCAGTTGTTTGCCAGGTTGAGTCAGTACCCAGATATTCTGTTGTTCCATCTGTGTAACGCAGATGGAGTTGTGCTGTGAATTTAGGGCGGTTTCTCCATGAAGCCTTGTCGAAAAACCATACTGCTGTGGATTGATGATTATACCAGCCGTTCCCCAGTTGTACTCCTATTACATTTTCACCCAGAGATAGTAATGACGTAACATCATGAGTGACTGATAGTATACGTTTGTCGAAATGTGTATACATAGGGTCCAGGAAATGATTTCCTGCCCGTTGCCCGTTGACAGAGAGCTCATGTAGGCCTGCCGATGCAATAGTGAGTAAGGCTTGCTCGATTGTTTTGTCTAATTGGAAGCTCTTTCTATAATAGGGTGCCGGACGGTATGTGATGTCATGTTTGTCAGTAATCCATTTCCCTTTCCAGTTGTCGGGTGATAAACATCCTGTCGTGAAGGAGGATATTGGAGAAAATGTAGTTTTCTGTTTGGAAGAGGTTTGATAGCCTATTTTCCAATAATACGTTGTATATGAATCTAAGGGTTGTCCATCATAGGAGACTCTTATAGGAGCTCCTATGATGGATTTGTTCCAATAACCGGACTGTCTGCCTGATAATTGAGTACTGTCTGTTGATAGCCATATCTCAACTCTGTTGATACTATCTTCCTCTAGCAGCGGAAGTTTCCAGGAGAGTCTGGGAGTTTGAGTATCTACTCCTACAGGAACGGGTATATTCTCACATTTTAATTCAAATGGCGTTTTTAGCTCTTGAGGTGCACATGAGAATAGGGTTGTACCCAATAGTAAATACAAATAGGACTGAATTGGAATATGAGCCATATTGGTTAGTTGGTTAGTGATGAATTTACTTTTTTCTTCTCTCTTCGAGCTCTGTTGATATTTCATATAATCTTTTTTCATTTAACGGATAACGTGAAATGAAGAATGCTGATAGCATGGTGGCAATTGCCGGGAAGATACTCATCATCATACAAATGCCGGTTTGAGCAAAGTCGGATTGGATTACATTTGCTTTGAAACCGAAATAGGCCAGTAGCCATCCGGTCAAAGCACCTCCGATTGTCCAACCGAACTTTTGAGACATGGACGAAGAAGAAAATATCAGACCGGTTGCACGTCTTCCGGTTTTCCATTCGGAGTAATCTGATATATCTGCATACATAGACCATAACAAGGGAGAAATAATACCCGCACAGATACTTATTAAGACCTGTAAACAAAGAATTCCCCAGATAAAATCTTTAGGAAGGAAGTAGAATAAAACGCTTAGAATGGTAGCGCCAACCATTGCCATAAAATAAGTTTTCTTTTTACCGATTCTCTTGGTCAAGGATGGCACAAACATGATTCCGAGAATATTGGCTGCTTGGCCTAATACCAAGTAGATAGTAATTAGAGTAATGGCACTGTTCATGAGTGAGAAAGAGAATGTATCGGAGCTGTCTACATAATATTTGAAATAGAATACAGCGGAACCGTCACGAAGAGAATTGAAAACTAATGCCATGATTCCTGCACATAAAAGAATCCACCAGGGTTTGTTTCTGCCCAGATCTTTCAGATCTTCTTTCAGCGACCCTTTTTCTTCTTTTATGGGCTGCACTCTTTCTTTTGTCCATAGAAAAGTTAATAAGAACATTCCACTAGCCATAATCGCAAATACGACTGCAGCCATTTGCCAGCCGAAAGCGATATCGGGTATATTCTCCGTTATCTTCATTTTACTGAATATATCGACCAGTGGCTCAATGAGGAATAGTACCAGAATACTTCCTCCAAAAGCAAATGTCATGCGGTAGGAGGAAAACTCTGTGCGTACTTGCGGATTGGCAGACATTACTCCTAATAGAGATGCGTATGGAACATTGATTAATGAATATACCATCATCATAAGGGTGTATGTGGCATAAGCAAATATTATTTTGGTAGTCATGTTATCTCCAAAAGAGGAGAAGGTCAGTATACCACAGATGCCGAATGGTATGGCTACCCATAGTAGGTAGGGGCGGAATTTACCCCAGCGTGAGCTTGTCCGATCGCCTAATATTCCAACAAACGGATCGAGGAAAGTATCCCAGACGCGTGTGATAAGGAACATCGTCCCTACCACAGCCGAAGAGATACCTACCACGTCTGTGTAGAAGAATAGCAGATACATTGTGAATAACTTCCAAAACATGGAAGAAGCAGCATCTCCTAATCCATATCCGATTTTTTCTCTTAGTTTTATGTTTTCCATGGTGATGTATTTATTGTTTCAGGTATTGTTTATTATGATTTACCATAGTAATGATCCGCTTCACAGATTCTATAGAACGGAAACCGTCAGTTGGTGTGTGCAGGCAATAATCTACAAGTTGGCTTACTGTTGATTCAGCTACATGAAGACGTGTGTCAGAAGACGCATAATAGATATAAACCTTTCCATTATCATCTTCAATCCATCCGTTTGAGAATAATACATTCGATACATCACCGATTCTTTCCTCTCCAATGGGGGCCATGAAATAACCTGCAGGCTCGGCAATAATCTGTGTCGGATCTTCTAAGGAAGTCATATATAAGTATAATACATAGCGTAGTCCGGCTGCGCATCCTCTTACACCATGTGCCAGATGTAACCATCCTTGTGGGGTTTTAATAGGGTGTGGCCCTTCTCCGTTTTTCACTTCCTTGATCGTATGATAAAACCGTTTATTGATGATCTTTTCCTCTTTTATTTCTGCATGACAGATATCATCGATGAGTGCCCATCCGATACCTTCTCCATTGCCGGCGTCAATGAAACCATCTTGGGGACGGGTATACAGTGCGTACTTCCCGTTCACAAATTCCGGATGAAGCACTACGTTGCGTTGCTGGCTCGGAGATTTTAGGTCCGGCAAGCGTTGCCATGTTTTCAGATCTTTTGTTCGTGCAATACCTGCTACGGCTACTGCGGAAGACAAATCACCGGCTGGAGCGTTTGCATCTTTGCGTTCCGCACAAAAAATACCATAAATCCAGCCATCTTCATGTGCGGTCAGGCGCATATCATACATATTGGTATCGGGAATGTCTGTCTCCGGCATTTCTATCGGATAATCCCAGAAACGAAATCCGTCTACAGGACTATTACTCTCTGCTACTGCAAAGAATGATTTTCGGTCTGCTCCTTCAACGCGCGCCACAAGATAGTATTTATGATTGATTTTGATGGCTCCCGTATTCATTACAGCATTGATGCCAATTCTTTCTTCCATGAATGGATTTTGTTTTTCATCAAAATCATATTTCCAGATGAGTGGTGCATGTTCTGCTGTTAATACAGGGTAGTAGTAACGTTTGTATATACCGTTGCTATTGCTGCATATCTCATTTTTTCGGTTGATAAGAGCTTCATAATTTTGTGTTAGCTCTTCTAATCTATTACTTTTCATATTCTATTGTTATTTTTTTCGGTTAATTATTTTATAATTAAAACCCAGTCATTTCCTTTTCCTTTTGTGGGAGAGGATATGGGAATGGTATCTGTTGTTGTATATTGATAGAATGTGATTTTTCCATTGCGAGGATTCATCCACTTTAGAGACCGTTTGGGCGTATTCATTGAAGGCAAATAAATGGTTCTCTCTCCACCTTGTGGAAAATATACTAATAAATAGTCTTTATTGCCGAATGCTACAGGGTAGTTTTTATTTTCTAAAGGTACATCGCCAAAGATGGTTTGTAGGTTTTTTCCTTGAGTAAAATCAAATTTCTCCCATAATCTGCGAAAGTGAATTAAATCCCAGGCTCCTTGTTTATCCATTGATTGGTACCATGGAGTGTCGGCGTCACATTTAGGCTCACGTCCGGTATCAAACATCTGCCATATATCATTACAGCCGTATGTATATCCACAAGCTCCGCTGAACATACTTTGGTAAAGTGTATGGCGGATATCATCATCTCCAAATCTTCCATTTTCTTTTTTGAAATTGATCGGAATATTTTCATATCTGGGTTCTCCGTCCATGCATGGCTTGTGTGGTTCCTTATTTAAATCGGGCAAAAGCAGACGTTGATAGATTGCGAAATCTTGTTGTGCGTGTCCGGATTGACACATATTGAAATCCAACCAGGAAGCATTGTGAAACCAGAACGAGGATGAGTGCTCTCCATGAGGATGATAAGTCATCAAATGGTTTTTGTCTACACTTTTAATACCAGTCGCTAATGCATTCCAAATGGCAAAGTTCTTTCCGTCTCCACTTCGATCACCTCCTATTACCCATATCAGATTGGGAGCGTTCATATAGCGTTCTCCTAACCATTTGCCGTATTTATATGCATTCTCCGGAGTAAAAATCTCTGGTCCTTTTCCCCACTGTTTGTCTACCTTATCCCCCCAGGTTGGTAGTAGAGCTATGTATAAGCCTTTGACTGCAGCCAGAGAAATAACTTTGTCTACATGGGTGAAGTAGTCAGGAGCGGGTTTGTCAATATTGCCGTCAATTAACTTGGGTCCTCCGTTAGATGAAACATTCATGTCATCTAATTCATCCAGGATTACCGTTTGTATTACGGTAAATCCTTTTTCTCTACGATTCTCCAGATATTGCTCTGTTTCTTTGTCATTTAAACGGCTAATGAGTTCCCATGCTGTATCTCCTATGTAGAGAAAAGGAGTTCCATCGGTGTATTCCAGATAACGTCCTGAAGAATTTACCCTTAAATTTCCTTTGGATAGATTCGTGGCATTTCCTGTCCACCGGTCTTCTTGAGCAGAAATTCCAGTTAAATAAAACATAAATAAAATGTAGCAGATGGAGAACCTTTTGAACATAATTCTATTTTTTAAAAGTACTTGTATATTTCTCAATGATAGGCATTTGCGGTCTGTCTTTCCCGTCTTTGGGGGTGATTGCCATGAAATAGCTATCCCACCACGGACCCGCAGCCCAATATGTACCATTGATTCCGTTTTCTTGTAAATATCCCAAGAATAAGTCGAGGGTTTCATTCCAACGGGGATCATTGTCGGGAATTCCATATTCTCCGATAAAACCATGGAATTTATTTTGTTTGATCCATTCTACAAATGGTTTTACCCGGTCGATACCTTTCTCCAGATAACATTCTTCCTCTTCGTATGAATATTTGTAGGTACCGGATGCATCCTTGTCAAAATATACATGAGCTTCAAAAGCAAGGTTATTAGCCGGGTCTTTTAAATATTTGAGTGTATCACTCTGTTCAATCCAGCGCTCTGCTGATGACCAGTCATTGCCGCCTACCATGATAAGAGTATTTGTGTCGACTTCCCGAATGGCATTGATGGACGCTTGCGCCATGTCGAACCAGCTGGTTTCCGGGGTCAGATCATGTGGCTCGTTCATTAGCCCATAACCATATATGTTTTTAAAAGTCGAGAATTCTTTAGCGATAGCTTGCCAGAAAGAAGCCAAGTCTCCGATCGTTAATCCGTTATTTCCAATGAGGGTATGTTCGTTGTTCATGTAACGGCGACAGTAATTATGTAAGTCAAGAAGAACCACCATATCGCGTTTCTCTGCAGCTCTGACCAGTTCTTTCATTTTATTGAGGTCATGTTGGTTTAACGGTCCTTTTAAGTCAAGTTGTAGCCGTTCCCATTTGAATGGCAACCGGATAAGTTTCAGCCCTTTCTTTTGCCAATATTCGAGGTCCTGGTCTGTCGGGTAGGTATAGTCTTTATTATATTCCCCGGGAAAGGATGAACCGAAGTCAGCACATGCCAAGTTTACTCCGTAAGGTTCACCTGTCTCTTTTACTGGAGGTTGATTACTTTTACATCCATTTAGAGTAAGAAGGCTGAGTAGTAGAAAAGCCGAAATAAAAACTTTTTTCATAATGTTCTGTTTAATAGGGTGATTGAAGGTTCCAGCCTTTTACAATAACTGGAGATTCCAAATTTATTTTTAATATTTTTGATTCCTGTGGATTAAGCCATATATAGTTCTCTGAAACGATAAGTTGATCCATCTTTTCTGGTGCTTCTATGTGCACTCCGATAGCGGGGTACTTTCCTGTATTTGTTAAAGTCACTATATTACCTGTGCGTTCCATTTTTATTTCTGTCTGGGGCATTGATAAGATGGAGCCCGGACGTACTTCGTAATTGGTAAAGTAATAATTCCGATACATATTCTTGTTGTCTTTGATTATGTCCAAGACAAAGAATAACATGGTCGATTTGGTTTGTTCTCTATTCAGACTTATTTCTCCTAATTTTTTGACAACATTCTCATCGCCAGTGCCGTTAAAAGTATGGGTGGCAACAGTGTCTAGTAGTGCATTGTATATAGACACTTTGACCTGATAAGGCTCTTTCTCCAATATTTGGCAATCGTCGAGTAGATAGACAGGAAGACTGACTTCTTGACTGGAAAGATTGCTGCGGTCAAATAGCATGACTGCCGCTAGCGGAGCAAAAGACTTTTGCACAAAATAGTGGACAGGTTTGATGATACCATAATAATCTACACATGACCATGATACGCCGGGATAGTTATCGTTCATCTTATAATAAAGTGCTCCGGTAGTATGAGGCCATAATGTGCGTGCCCGTTCTAATGTATGGCGCACTCCTACTACTTGTGCTAACTGTGATCCGAGTATGAAAGAAGCCAGCGAATCCTTCGACATAAAATAACCGGAATATTGAACGAGCTTTTCCATTTCTCTCATTGTTCCGAAGATAGGAGTGTGGTGTGTGAAATTACCGCTCCTTTGGGGAGGCCACACTTCTTTTTCCTCATCCAAATATCTACGCACTGTCTCGATGTGAGGTAATGATGCTATCCCAAATTCTCCCCAAAAAGGAGCGGTCATATTTAAGTTATGATTAAGATGGGCATCGTCCCACCAGCAGTTGTAATTGTGCTGACTACCTCCCCAGGCCTCCCCGCGATGGAAGGGACGTGTTCCGTCAAGTTCAATGCTTAGTCGTCCCATCATATCAATTGCAGGTCCGAATGGTTTATCCGATTCATTTCCTGCTCCCCACATGATAAGAGAAGGGTGATTTCTTAATCGTTTGGTATTTCTTTCCACTGTTTCTTGCAGCATAGCGTACGGTTGCGTGTTATGGCTATTCCAGGCCGTTGGCCATTCTTGCATGACTAAAATACCATATTTGTCGCATAATTCGTAAAAATCATCAGTTTCGGGCATTCCCCCTCCCCAAGCTCTTAGCATTTGTATGTGCTGGCTTTGGGCTATTTGGAGTAAATGTTCATATTTATTTCTTGAGAAGTCCATTAATGCATCCATAGTGCACCAGCCTGTTCCTTTTATAAACATCGGCTTGTCATTGATGACAAATGTCCAGTTATAATAATCTTCTTTAGCACCATCAATTAATGGTCTCATCTCAATAGTCCGTATACCGAACGACGTTTTTGCATGGGCGGTCTTTCCTTTTTGTGGAATGAAGAATAGATTGAGGTCGTATAGTGCTTGTTCTCCTCTGTCATTGGGCCACCAAAGATGCGGATCTTTGATTTGAAGGTCTAAAGATAGAGTTTCCTGTTTCTTCTGACTATTTATGTCGAAATGATAATATTGTTTTACTCCTTTAAAGTTTTTAGGAGATACTTCTGCATATAATACTCCTTTTAATGGAGATGATTCTTTATGCAAATCGAGAGTTAAGCGCATTTGACCATCGAGCGAACGAGTGGCGATGAATGGCGATTCTATTTCTACTGCGGCTTGTTCTTTTAATTGAACGCTACGCCAGATTCCTAATGATGGGATTTGTGCATAATGCCATCCATAAACGCAATTGAATACAACAGTATATTTCCAACTTTCATTTGCGTTGGGAGGCCAGTTTCCCAGAAACATTTGGGGAATGGCTTCTAGTTTTACTATGAGAGTATTTTTATTCTTTAAATATTTACCTATTGAAAAATCGGGGCCTCCGAACATACCTTCGTGTGTTCCCAAAAGTTTTCCATTGAGCCATATTGTACATTTGTTAGCGATTCCGCCAAAAGATAATATACAGTGCGATGAGGGGGAGTCTAGTTCGAACTCCCGCTTCATCCACCATGTTTTGTAAGATTGTTTTTCTGCAATAGAGTCATTCTGTCCGATGTATGGATCAGGTATGATTTCATTTTCTACTAATGCGGTGTGAATACTACCAGGCACACGGGCGGGTATTTGATCTGTCCAGATGGTATGTAAACGTTCTTTTTCACTTCCTCCTTCTGCCAGTTGCCAAGTTCCGTCCAAAGAGATTTTCGCAGGAGTATCCCTGACAAGAGGAATATTTCCTGCTTCAGTCATCTGTATACCTTTTACTTCTATTGGAGATAGCTTTGCTGCAAAGCTTTCCCTGTCTATCTCATCCATTGATTTTTGTGCAATAATCATTGGAGTAGATAGCAGTAAAGTGATAATGGTGATGATTCGAGTTCTCATGGACAGTATTTATTCTGATTATTGTTGTGTACTTTTATATTTCAGGAGCGTGCTTAATTGCGGACGATCCTGTGTGTAATTATTGGTCGGTTGGACAGATAAGGGATAGTCACCCCATCGTGGACCGGCAGACCAATAAGTTCCGTTTATTCCATTTTCTTGTAGATATTTAAGTGCTGCATCAAGAATATCCAGCCAACGACCGTCAGTATCAGGTATTCCATATTCACCGACGAATCCACGTTTATTATTCTCTTTCAGCCAGTCAACAAAAGGTTTCAAACGAGCCACCCCTGTTTGAACGGTTGCACCATCTTCATCATATCCTTTATTATAGTTTCCGGAAGAATCCGAATCGAAATATATATGTGCCTGGAATATCAGGTTATTACTTGGATCTGTAAGAGTTTTCAGATTGTCACTGCATTCTTTCCATCGTCTGGCAGAACTGAATTCGTCTCCGCTAACTATGATGGTTGTTTTAGTATCTATAGTGCGGATGGCATTAATGCAAGCTTGGGCTATGTTAACCCACGGTGTCGATGCCAGCATTTCGTAGGGTTCATTCATAATGTCGTAACCCCAGATATTTTTATAGTCTTTAAACTCCTTTGCCAGTTTTTTCCATACGTCACAGAAATTGTCAACAGTGCATCGTGCATTACCAATGATTGCATATTGATTATTTTGTGAACTTTGCCCGTCGCAATATACACAATATCTTCCAAAGTTATGCATATCCAATAGTATCTGTATGTTTCTATCTTCGGCAGCTTTGACGAATTTCTTCATTTTTGCCAGTTCTGTTGCATTTAATTCTCCATTCATTGTGGGTTGTATGCGTTCCCAACGAAATGGAAAACGTACCAGATAAAGACCTTTGGCTTTAAAGTAATCCAAGTCTTTTTCTGTGGGATAACCATAGTGAGTACCATCTACCCCCGGATATACATTCCCAAATTCAGCTCCTGACAGGTTAACTCCGAAATAAGCTGTTTGTTTGGTTGGTTGAGGTTCATCACCATTTTCTTCTTCGTCTGATTTGGAACAAGATGAAAATAGAAGTGCTATAATCGTTAATAATGAAAATAAGTCTTTTAGCATAAATCGAATTGTTTTTGTTTATGAGGGAACGCTTTAGTACGAGCGTTCCCTTTTTATTTTTACTTATGAACAAACCTGAAATTACACATACTTAAATCAAAATCTTGAGCAGATTCGGGAGAAAATATGATTTTGAAAGCTGTGTTGGTACTAGGATCGATAGGATTAGGCAACAATGCTTCTGTATCGGCACTGATCCGTACAGTTTGCCATCCACCATAAGTATTAACAGGAATTCCTCCTTTGGAAGGATACCATCCATAATCTCCTAAAATGATACGCGCCTGGGCTGATATCGGAAATTTAGCTCCAGTACAGATTTCAAATCTTAAATCGTAAGATGAAGGGTCTGCGGCTACTTCTGCCGGTACAGTAATATATCCGGCCCACATAACCATCCATCCCCAAGCTTTCACGGAATTATTGAAGCGAATATATTTTCCTCCTTCTACTAATGGTTCCGGTTGTCCTTCTAATGTGCCGTCACATAAGAAATCTTTCGGGGCATCAGGGAATTGGCTGGAATGTGTAAAGGCACCGCTTCCCGGCCAATTATTGAAATCGAAAAGTTGAGATACTCCCGGATCCATGTATGTGAGCTTGTATGCTTCATCCATGTTTGCCCCTTTTATAGTAAGAGTAGATTTCGGAGCGGCATTTGCAGGAATTTCTATTGTCAGCTCTGTACGAGTAGCATCGATTACATTTACTGGTAAATTGCCTAGATTAACAATTGCTTCCTCAATTGTAATACCGTAGAGGTCAAAATTATCACCTGTAATAACCGTCGTATCTCCCGGCTGGGTAAATTCATTCTTGAGTCCATTGATTGTTAAATCAGGGATGGAAACGACAAAAGGAATACTTAGTTCTCCGTGTTTGGTTGTAATATAAATTGTGTTTGTCACTTCTTTAGGAAGTGCACGGGGAATAGGTGCGAGAAGCATATCGTATGTCGAATATATCTCCTTACTGTCCACCTCGATATCATTGAATTTTAGGGAAGTGATATCTCCAAGGTTTGTTCCCTCGATTCGTACTACTTGTTCGAAATTTGCTCCCTCAATGGGAAATTCAGCATCTGTTGCCAAAACGACTTTGTCTACAGTCGGAGCACCTGTTGACGGTTTGTTTTCTTTGGCTTTCAGATCGTCGACTTCAACAATATCCGTACAGGATGTTAAAGTAAATATGGATGCTGCGATTATTGCAAAATATTTTATTTTCTTCATAATCTGTTTTTTACATGGTTATAAGTGATTAATCCCAGCCAGGATTATTCTCATTAATTCCTTGGTTTGTCAGGATTTCAAGAGTCGGAATCGGGAATAGCAGATGTTTGCTGGAACGTTGTTTTACGTTGTTAGCTTCATCCATTCCGCCTAGAGCATTCATTGCCTGCAAATAAATTCCCCAACGTATTAAATCCCAACGACGATCGCCTTCCAAGGCTAATTCCATTGCACGTTCTTCAAGGATTGCAGAACGCAGGCTGGTTTTATCTGTAAAGTTTGCCAGTTCTTTGCCTGTTGCATTACTACGGGTGCGAACATCATTTAAAGCATCTACCGATTCTTTTGTCGGGCCATTTAATTCATTAGCTGCTTCTGCAAAAATTAGAACAATATCAGCATAACGTAAAAATGGGTAATTGGCATCTGTACGAGGTTGAGTCTGATCGGCTATTTGTTGTGAATATTTGGTCGTGAAAGCGAAGAACTGTTCTGATCCTCCTTCATCACATCTCCATCCGGAGGTTACTTTAGGATTATCGAACGGAGGTTCTTTGGCTTCAACCATACGTTGCCATTTCCCAAAGTTCGGATAGTATGAACCACCCCCCCAACTTGTATCAGAGTTCTGACGTATCCAACAATGCAACACTCCCTTGTCCACGCGGTAGTCTTTTTCTTCAAATAATAGATACCAGTGTTTTCTACATCCTACCGTTAAGCTATTGTCTATATTTCCTGCTGCATTGAGTCTGCCACAGTAGTGCGAGCTGAATAATGTACCGTATAATTCATCACCGGACTTAGTTTGTAAGCTGAATAAATGTTCGCTACAAGTCTTGCCGGAAGGAGACCAAACCAAATCATAGTCCTCAAGTTTGTGTATTCCATATTCTCCTCCTATTATATCTCCTGCAATTTCGTAGGCCAGTCTATAATATTCTTGAGAGGAAAAGCTTTCGTAACCGGCAACTTGATCCTTGGAGAATGTTGTCGGAACAGGTTCTGTATATACTTTGGTCATAGTGCCGTTTACATTCTGCATGACAAACGGTGCGCCGGTTTTTACTGTTATTTGTTCTCCGGTAGCCATGGACGCAGAGCCGATAGTCGCATATACTTTGGCTAACAAACCTGCCGCAGTTGCAGCACAGACTCTTCCGGGTTTAAATCCATTGTCCGAATTTTTATAAATCATATCTTTGGCGTCTTTAAGCAAAGGTATGATTGTTTCCGTGTATACTTGTGCAATTGGAATGCGCGGATTATTAGTATATTGCCCGGATTCGTTTACACTGACGGAATAAATAGGGATAGCTCCATAAGCACGTACCAGATAGAAATATGCCCATGCTTTAAGAAAATAGCATTCTCCTAATGCATTCTTTTTAAATACTTCTGATACATTTTGCATCTTGTTGATTTCAGAAACCGCTATATTTGCTCGGTTAATCAAAGAGTACATTCCGGTCCAAAGTACATCGGCTTGTCCGTCACCTCCCTGGAAGTTACCACTTCCAAATTGGCTGAACTGCCATACTGCACCGGAAATATAGTCACAGTCATAATCCAGCGGACGTGGGAAACTACCGTATCTGAACATGGCTTCGTGTAATGTGTTATATACTCCTGTTACCCACATGTCGGCACCGTTATCAGAATCCTCAACATCTTCAGGGACAATGAAGTCGAAAGGCTTTTCTTCGATCATACTTTCGCATGATGTCATTACTGCTCCGGATAATAGGAGGCTGGATGCCATCAGATATATGAATATATTTTTCTTTTTCATTATTTCTTGAGATTATAACGTTAATTTAAAACCTATTGAATATGTTCTGCTGCTTGGATATGAGAAAATATCAACTCCTCTTCTGGAAGCGTCAGAACCAAAGGCGTTTACATCCGGATCAAACCAACTATAACCTGTAATCGTGAATACGTTTGTTACTGTACCGAAAACAGACAAGTTGCTAATTCCTTTTATGACTGAACCGAAATTGTAGTTTAAGTTGATCGTTTTTAGTCTGAAGTAAGAACCATCTTCTACATAACGGTCGGAGAGTTTCATGTCACGGGTCATTGCAGTAGTGACGCGAGGCCATTTGGCGTTAGCTGCATTCTCTGGTGTCCAGCGGGAATCATAAGCATCTTGAGTGATGTTTGCAATACTGCTCATTCCGATATTTGTCAAGTTACCATTAAAAATATCATTACCATGAGTACCTTGGAAGAACAATCCCAGAGTCAGATTTTTCCATCGTAAATTGGCGTTCAGCCCGTAAATAAAGTCTGGATTAGTATCACCGATGATAGCTCGGTCTTCTGACGTTATTTTTCCGTCATTGTTTTTGTCCAGGTATTTGATTTCACCGATCATTCTGCGAGCCTCATCATCAGATGCTTTGGCATATATTGGATCTGCACGGACTTCTGCTATATTATCATAGAAGCCGTCTTCTATATAGCCGAAGAGTGTTCCGATAGGTAATCCATTTCTTTGCAGAAAGACTTCTTTGGCACTATACCATAATTGGTTAGCATATTGATCGGCCGTTAAACCTCCGATTTCATTTTTATTAAAAGAGATGTTACCGTCGAAGTCTAAGGTCCAGTCTTTTTTATCTAATGCAATGATTTTACCGGTTAGCTCAAGTCCTTTGTTTTTTACATGACCGAAATTCGTCCACATGGTAGTATAACCGGTACTATTCGGTATAGATACATTTTGTAGCAGGTCATTAGTTTTTTTATAATAATAGTTAGCGGATAAACTAATCCTGTTATTCCAGAATCCCATGTCGAGTCCGACATTATATTGGTCGGTTGTTTCCCATTTGAGTTTGTCATTCAAAGGACCTTTGTAAGTTTGTCCTGCAAATCCACTGCTCAATGTTCCGTCGAGAGGGTAATTGGATGGTGCAAGTGAAGCGATGGTCTGGTAACTGCTGATCGCTTGATTACCGGTTTGACCGTAGCTGAATCGCAACTTTAAGTTACTGAATATATTTAGGTTTTTGATGAATTCTTCTTCAGATATAGTCCATGCTACTGCTCCTGAAGCGAAGTTCGCGAATTTATTTCCGGGAGCGAAACGGCTTGAACCATCACGACGGAACGATGCTGTGAAAATATAGCGATCCTTGAGTGTATAGTTGGCGCGTCCTAATAAGGAGACTAGAACTGCTTGTCCTCGATAGCTGGCTGGTGTCTCAATATTTAACGCCTGGCTCATATCGAAGTCCTGTGTGATGTCAGTCGGGAAGTTGGACGCATTCATTGTTTTGCCACCCCAGTCTGATTTTTCGTAAGTGAAACCGGCTACTACATTGAGATGATGTAGTTTGTTGAATGTCTTATCGAAAGTAACCAATGATTCTGCTGTTAAGTTCTGCCAGAAATTGTCGCTTTTACCAGCTCGTCCGTTGGAAGCTTTACCTTCTCCTGTTTCACGATTGTAGTAACTTGCACGATCGTTTACAGAATAACTGATACCTAGATTCTGACGGAATTTCAAACAATCAAGGATTGTAATTTCGGCAAATGCAGAAGTAAATACATTAATTGATTTCAGTTCATCTTTAGCTGTATTAACGTATGTACGTGGATTGGCTGATAACCATGCATAAGAATCATCTTCTGTCTTGTCCCCTACATATAATGTTGGTAAATAAAGCATAGCAGAGCGGATGATACTATAATCATAGGAATTTGACTTGGCAAACTTAGTTAACGAACGGGTAAAGTTGATATTTAGTCCCGTATTTAACCAAGGTTTCACATGGCTTCCGATGTTGGCACGAACAGCAAAACGTTCATAACCAGAATTCTTGATAATACCTGTCTGGTCTGTATAGTTGCCTGAAAATGCATAGTTGCTCTTTTCATTTCCTCCTGATACACTAAGATTGTATTCCTGTGTTAATGCATCTTGTAAGATCTCGTCCATCCAGTTGGTGCCTTCTACCCATTCTTTATTGCCATATTCGTCTTCACGATAACCCGGATTGAGATAATCTTCTGGTGAAGCATAGTATTTACCGGAGTTAGGAACGATTTTATCGTTTTCGTCGCGACGGTAGTTCCATTTTCCACGATAAGGCAGGTATGAATAGGGAAGATTGTCATAAGCAGCTCCGTTGATTACACCTTCATTTACATAATTAGCATAAGTGTAAGCATCCAGCATTTTGACCATTTTGGCTATTTTGGAAAGTCCGAAGTTGGCCGAGAACTCAACTTTGGCATCTCCGGCACGACCTCTTTTAGTGGTAATTAATACGACACCATTAGCTCCGCGAGAACCGTAAATGGCTGTTGCAGAAGCATCCTTCAAAATATCGATTGATTCGATGTCATTAGGATTGATTAATGAAAGAGGATTGGTTGTTGAGTTATTGCCTTCATTTGCTTTACTACTTGGAGTGTCTCCTACTTCAAACGGAATGCCGTCGACAATGTAAAGTGGTTGTGAATTTGTAGAAAATGAGTTGGCACCACGGATGGTGATACTTACGCCTGAACCGGGAGCACCGTCACTCTGGTTTACTTGTACACCGGCTAATTTGCCTTGTAAAGCTTGGGAAATACTGGTAGGATTACCAAGCATCAAGTCATCACTTTTAATAGAAGAAACAGCTCCGGATAAATCTTTTTTCCTCATTGTACCATAGCCGATAATTACTACTTCATCCAGAGATTGAGTATCATCTTTGAGTGAAACATTGATTGTTTTACGGTTTCCTACAGTGACTTCTGTTGTTTTATAACCGATAAAAGTGTACTGAAGAACAGATTTTTGGCTTTCTACTGTTATAGTATATTTACCATTTAAATCAGTGATGGTACCATTATTCTTTTTAACTCCTAACTCAACAATATTAACTCCCGGAAGAGGTTCACCTTTGCTGTCTGTTACAGTACCTTTAATCTCAATACCTGCTGCTGAGGCAGCTGTATTTATCATCCAGAACATAATCAAGAAGAGCCAGACTCCTTTTGATCCTTTTAACATCCGCACTTTTGAGCGGGGAAAAGAAAAGAGATTCTTTTTCATTTTTCTCAAATTTAAAATTAACTTTATTATAAAATTTCGTAGGTTTATTGTTGATGCAAAGCTAGTAAATAAGGAAAGTAAATAATTGACGTTATTTACCTAAAACTGATATTATTTTATCATTCTTTATTTTTATAAATATATGAGTTGTATTGTCGGATAAACTTACGACTTTGGCGTCCTGCTGGTTTTATTAAAGACTCATCCCATCCTCCGTTTTTGCTTGCTCGCGGGAGAATCATAGAGCAAGTTTCGTTCTTGTCTGAAATGGACCAGTTAACCCAGCTGATCTTTTTACTTTCCATCCATTCTACCCAACGGGTCCATTCCGGTATATCTAATGGCCCATCGCCAGTACACTCCATTCCTGCACATTCTGAAACAAAAATGGGAATTCCTTTTTCCCATGCCGCTTCAGCTCTATCCCGTAACTCTTGTTTATGAGTGGCGGCATAGAAATGGAGGGTATACATTATATTATTGAATCCTTTTAAAGGACTTTCTGCTACCAGGTGTAAATCTTGATCCCAGTGTGGACTGCCTACAAGAATAATATTATCAGGATCATATTTGCGTATTTCAGAGATAATATCAGTTGCATATTCTTTCACGCTTTCCCAACTGTCTTCCATGGGTTCGTTATATATTTCATAAATAATATGAGGATATTTTCCGTATTTCTGTGCCATCATCGAGAAAAATGCTTTCGCTTCTTCTTTTTGCGGATAATAAGTATGCCAGTCGATTATTATATAGAGGTCATTTTTTATCGCTGCTTTAATCACTTTATTCATGCATTTTAATGCAAATTCGGGATTTTCAATGTAATTGTCTTCAATAACTGTCCCCATTGCTGCACGTAAAACGGTGCATTTCCAATCTTTTTTCAACCATTTTACAGATTGTTTATTGTAAAATCTAGGCCATAGATTGTGCCAGCCATAACTAACCCCTCTTAAAACAATAGGGTCTCCGGTTTGATCGCATAATTGATTGCCTTTCACTTGTAGTTGTCCCCATTGTTTTACAGGATTTTTACTGTAACTGAATAATGATATCATGGAGAATAAGGTGATAAACAAAATGACTTTCTTCATTTTCATAATAAATTAGGTATAACATATAAGATGGACGTTGCAAAGTAAGCACAAAAAAAATATGTAAAAAAGTGCTTTGTTATCATATACTGATACTTTTCTTACTATTTATTTCAAACAAGAGTATATTACCTTATTATATATACAAAAAGGGATTAAGCCGGGAAATAAATATGATAACAGATGGTTTGAAGGTCGAAATAGTATATTGATTTGATAATAAAGTGGTTGTATGCTTATATAAGTTGCCGTACTTTTATGAATTAAATTTTATAGATAGATTAATGTTTTATTTTATATTTATCACCTTATGAAAAAAAGTATTTTTTTAGTTTGTTTGGTAGTTTTCGGGGTTGTGTCATTGTCGGCAATTGGTCCGATAGTCTCTGTATCACGGTTGGGTTGGCAAACCGATAGTATATCTTATGGTATATCACGAATGGTTGATATTGCATCTTTGCCCTTGTTAGATCGTGGAATTTCGGTCCATTATGAAGGCAGCATTGATAAAAGAGGAAAGAATGCCGACTGGGATTGGAGTCTTTATCAGGACCAACGTGGAGAGTGGGTAATATTTGATGTTGATGGTCCGGGATGCATTTATAACCTTGTACAACATCGCTATATGAGTTCAAGTGATCCGCTCTTCCGTTTTTATTTTGATGGAGAAGAAACACCTCGTTTTAGCTTGCGTTTATCTGAATTCGGAGAAAAAGAACCTTTTATAAAACCTTTGGCTGAAAGTTATATTGGTCCGTTTGATAACGGAAGAGGGCCCATACGTGTTGCACGGAGTTTTGTTCCAATGCCGTTTAACAAGGGATGCCGTGTAACTACCGATGTGAAACTGGAAGGTTATGAAAGAACCAAAGGTGAAGGAGGTTGGGGACATGTTGTATACCACACTTATGCGGACAATGGTATCAAGACCTTTACCGGGAAGGAGAATTATGATACTTTGATACAATTATGGAAGAAACAAGGAAGCAATCTTTTGTGTAAAGATCAATTGGCATATCATCGTAAGTCGGAACAAAAGATCAATGCTGGCGAGTCCATTACTTTATTGGATGAAAAAGGAGAGGGAGCTATTGGTTCTTTAAAATTTTATCTTCCGGAGATTAATGAGCAGCACTTGCAGAATGTATGGATTCATATGTTTTGGGATGCTCATCAACAACCCGATATTTCTTGTCCTTTGGCGTGTTTGGGAGGTAATTCTTTGGGCTTTCACGATACCAACTATCTGCTGTCAGGATATAACACATACGGTTGGTTTTATAATTATTTTCCAATGCCATATTGGAAGCATGCGAAGATAATAATTGAAAATCGTAGTGGTGTTCCTGTTTCTTTGGGATTTTCTGAAATAGCAGTTTCCCGGTCGGTTTATCCTACATTTAATACCGGGTATTTTCGTAATACACCATATTATACGAGAAAATATGTGGCAGGAACAGATAGTCCGATAGCTGCTATTCAAGGAAGAGGGAAGATGGTTGCTGCCCATATTACATGTCACGCCGAACGCTCACATATTATTTCTTGTGAAGGGGATGTTCGTATATATATTGATGGCAAACGGACTCCACAAGTTGAGAGCGACGGTTCTGAAAGTTATGTTTGTTATGGCTGGGGATTTCCGACTCCGCCCGAAGTGCATCCAATGGGAGGGTATGACGGTCTTTCGGATAACCCATGGTCAATGACTCGTTTTTGTATAGGCGACAGTTATCCTTTCTATTCAGAGTTGAAGTTTGGTATAGAGTCGGGAGAATATAATAATCAGTATTTGGAACATTCGGGTACTATATTTTATTATGGTCAAGATAAAAATGTACTGGTGAAGACTGATAGCTTGGATTTAAGTTCTTCGCATTCCATTAAGCAACACTCTTATAAAGCTATGGGTAATGTACGAAGAACAAAATTGGAAAGTTTCTTTGAAGGAAATGAGGATAGTATTTTATATGTAGGAGAAATTGTCCGGTTTGAAAATTTTAGTAATTTTAGAGTGAACATATCTTCTCAAAATGAAGGAGTGCGTTTGCGTAGGTTGAGCGATCAAAACGATGCTCGACAAGCAGCCCGTGTTTTTGTTGATGGCGAAGAAGTTACAGAACGTTTATGGTATGTAGCTGATAGTAACCCTTATAAACGTTGGCTGGAAGATGATTTTGAAATTCCAGTCAGGTATACTAAGGGGAAGAAATCATTAAACATTCGTATTGTACCAGTTTCTATGTTTGAAGAAGGAAATTTTACTTGGAATGAAGCTGAATATCAGGTGTTTTGTTATATTATTTAGGTATTATAAATTAATACTACCGTGTACGCCACATAACAAAGTATCATAATCGCTCCTTCGATTCTTGTAATTGTTCTCTTGGCAAAAAACAGTCCGAATAACCAAAGCAGAATACCGGAACCTACTAATGTAAACAGGTCAAAATTGGTGATTCCACTAAGATGGAGAGGAGTGATGCTCGCGCTGCATCCCAGTACAAAGAATATATTGAAGAGGTTACTACCAATCACATTTCCAATGGCAATTTCCGGATTTTTCTTTAATGCGGCAACGATAGACGTAGCCAGTTCCGGAAGAGAAGTCCCTCCTGCAACCAGTGTCAGTCCGATAATTGATTCGCTGACACCCAGGTTGCGGGCGATGCCCGTGGCACCGTCGACAAACAACTGCCCTCCATAAATAAGGGCGGCCAAGCCTCCGATGATATAAAGAATGGATTGCCACCAAGGCAGTGATTTGATTTCTGTTTCCTCTTCTATGACCGGATGTTCTGCTTGTTGTTCCATTGTAACCGGCTTGGAAGCGATGGCAAAAGTGTAGCCCATGAAAATGACAAAGAAGCAAAGCAACAACAAGCCGTCTACTCTGTTCAGGATATTCTCCGGAGCTTTATCCAAAAATACATCATTGGCACAAATCAGCAAGACAATAGAAGAAAGTATGCAGAGCGGAATCTCTTTTCTAAGTGTATTGCGGGTGATGACAATCGGGGCGAATAATGCCGTGCAGCCTACAATCATCAATGTATTGAAAATGTTACTTCCCACCACGTTGCCTATGGCAATATCCGCGCTTCCTTTGAGAGCAGAAGATACACTGACCGTCAGTTCCGGGGCAGAAGTACCGAATGCAACGATGGTAAGTCCGATCACGATGGGAGGGATGCGGAAACGCTTGGCTACCGAGGCGGCACCGTCTGTTAATCCGTTAGCTCCTAGAAGAATGAGGATTAATCCCCCGATAAGTAATAATATATTCATGCTTTTTCTCTTTTAGTGGCAAAGATAATCAATTTGGAAATGGTAATGTCAAAAACAATCCGTATGTTTGCTCTGTTTTTTATGAAAAGTTAGATTAACCTTAATTATAATCAAGGGATATAAGGTATGGAAATAAATAAAATAAAACGGTCGTTACTGGTGTTGTTCCTTTCTTTTCTGGCAATCGGGGCGCAGGCACAGTTGGAACAGGCGGTTAAGAAGATATTTGCCGGAGATACAGTAACGAACGGACATGTTCCTTTGAAACGGGATTCGGACTCTATCCATCTGGCGGATATGCGGAAATCGTTGGAAGAAGCCCGGCTCAATGAAGCGAATATGCGGATGGAAATGGAGCAGATGAAGCTCCAGATGGCTACTGCCGACTCCGTCAAGTATGTACAGCAGCGACAGCGTATTGACTCTCTGCGTCAGTTCACTAAGGGAATACCGGTAGTGGCGGACGGTGATACCTTATTCTACCTTTTCACCAAACGAGGCGGATATACTCCTCAGCAACGTGCCCAAATGACCGGTGCAGCGATTGAAGAGATAGGAAGACGCTTTAATCTACAACCCGATTCTGTGGCTATCGACCATTCGGACATTGTTTCCGATTTGATGTACGGCAGTAAAGTCCTGCTTTCTCTTACCGATCAGGATGCTTTGTGGGAAGGAGTTTCCCGTGATTCGTTAGCTAAGGAAAGACAGCAGAACGTCATTACCAAACTGCATGAGATGAAAGCGGAGCACGGACTTTGGCGGATGGCAAAGCGTGTGCTCTATTTTGTGTTGGTAATTGTGGGACAGTATTTCCTGTTCCGCTTGACCAATTGGTTGTTCCGTAAACTGAAAGCGCGTATCCTGCGCCTGAAAGATACGAAGATAAAACCGGTATCCATCCAGGGGTATGAATTGCTGGATGCGCAGAAACAGGCGGACCTGTTGGTATTCCTGTCCAGTATCGGGCGGTATATATTGATGGGATTGCAACTACTGTTTACCGTACCGTTGATTTTCATCATCTTCCCCCAGACGGAAGGACTGGCATACCAACTGTTAGGATATATATGGAATCCGATTCGCGGTATCTTTGTGGGTATTATCGACTATGTGCCCAAATTGTTTACTATCATCGTTATCTGGTATGCCGTGAAATACTTGGTACGTCTCGTCTTGTATCTGGCACGTGAGGTGGAAGCAGGACGGCTCAAAATCAACGGCTTCTATCCGGACTGGGCGATGCCGACTTTCCATATCGCTCGTTTCCTGCTCTATGCATTTATGATTGCGATGATTTATCCTTATCTCCCGGGTTCCGATTCCGGAGTGTTCCAAGGTATTTCGGTATTTGTCGGATTGATTGTTTCGCTCGGATCAAGTACGGTTATTGGTAATATCATCGCTGGATTGGTTATCACTTATATGCGTCCGTTTAAGATGGGTGACCGGATCAAATTGAATGATACCACCGGAGATATCATTGAAAAGACTCCTCTAGTGACACGTATTCGGACTCCTAAAAATGAGGTTGTGACTGTTCCCAATTCATTTATCATGTCGTCTCATACGGTAAACTACAGTACTTCGGCACGTGAATATGGACTGATTATTCACTCGGAAGTATCTATCGGTTATGATATTCCCTGGCGACAGGTTAATCAGATACTGATTGATGCTGCGTTGAATACTCCCGGAGTGGTGGATGATCCGCGTCCGTTTGTGTTAGAGACTTCTTTGAGCGACTGGTATCCGGTCTATCAAATTAATGCTTATATCAAACAGGCAGATAAAATGGCACAGATTTATTCGGATTTGCATCAGAATATTCAGGATAAATTTAATGAAGCCGGCATTGAAATTATGTCGCCGCACTATATGGCTGTACGGGATGGAAATGAGACAACCACTCCCAAAGAGTATCAGAAAAGTAACAATCCTTCCAATAAGGCGGGAGAAGAAAGTAAATCTGAATAGTTATTACTGTCGCCGCCATTATTGCTGTTGTGTTGTATAATGAATATCAAAACGTCCGTTAGTCAGACGTTTGCCGTTGCCGAAGGTTGCACTGATAATATTCAATTCTGGGTCGAAATGGCTTATAAAAGCTGTTCCGTCTTCCAGTTCTTCTCCTCTGAACCGTATATCGGTGAGAGTTGCTTCTTTGCCTTCCTGGGGAGATAAAATGATGAAGTGTATGTTGATGTCAGGTTTGACGGAAACATTGACGGATAGTTTGTCCTCCTCCGGATAGTAGTGGAATGAATCATACGTCCAGACATACGAGTGCCCCCAATTCAGGTATCGTCCTCCCACATAAATCCATCCGTCCATCAGACAGCCAAAGGTGTTGTCACCTGTAGTGGTGACAGAAGGTAAAACTGTAATGTCAATCGATTCATCTTCCGTACAGCTCCAAAAGCTGATAATGGAAAAAAGAATGAGTATATATTTCTTCATAGTGCTTTTTTTGAGTGAATGTTAGAAATAATAGGATAATCCCGTAGTGAAATTTATTCGTGTGAGGTTGGTATCATTATTGCCATCGAGTTTTACAATAACCCTTTCTCCGTGATAGTGGGTTCTAATTCTAAGCAGTTCACTATACATATATTGTACTCCTAGACTGACTCCCAGATTGGGATTCAGTTTATAGGTAAGATTGGCATTGGTCAGGAGACCAATAGTGAAGGCTTTCACTTTCCGTGTTTTGCCGAACACCTCACTGTTGTTCCGTAGAATGACTCCACCGGGACCAGTTGTTACGCGGATTTGCCAATGTTTGGTGTTGGCATTACACATTCCGATTTGAGTACCAATGAAATGAACCCATAAATGGTCCTTCCCTTCAGGATGACTTCCTTTGGAAGAAAATCCGGAGTAGATTCCTCCAAAGACAAAACGTTTGAGAGGGCGGAAATTATATTGTCCATCCCAGCTTACGCCTTGTGCGAGTGTACGTTGGTAACTATGGGTACTTAACGTGAGTGTAGGAGGGTGATGGAACATAACACCGTAGCCCGCGTGAAAAGAGAACTCGTGTCGCTCAAAATCTCTCTGTGAGAAAAGTAGAGTGTGACAGGACAAGGTGAATGCGATTAGTAATAGAATCGCTTTTATGAGTGTTTGATTCATCTGGATTAGTTTAGATTGTGTTTCTTTTTTGCAAAAATAGAAAATAGTTCAGACTTTCTCACAGCGAATCAGAACTTTTTGCCCATTATTTAATGTACTGGCAAATAAGTAGGTATCTCCTCCTTCAGCCAAATGGATTCGTTTGCGGAGTTCGGCTACTGTGGCGGGGAAGTTACGGACAGTCACATTTGCTTTTTTCAGGTCTGCCAGATTTTCCTTTACTTCTTTTTTATTGAAACTGCACTGGTTGACAATACGGAATATTCTTCCGGGGAAGTTTTCAATGAAAGTATCGGAAGTATAAAGATGGCTATTGGGATGCAGTTTGCGGACAGGATAGGCTGCTGCAATGCTTCGGAAAGCACCGGCTTTCAGAAGGGAGGCATTCGGTTCGTAAAGATAGGTTTCTAAAGAATCCGTATATGTGCATTCGCTGCATTGTTCCTGTTCGCGGGTGAATACAAAGTGTTGTTCTTTTTGAGTTCCTTTTGTGAAAAGGTTCACACAATGAATGGAGATTTCTGCCGGTGATGTTTGTCCGAGTAGAATTAGTAGTTCCTTGCATTCGTTGTTGACGGACAGAATGTGAACTTCCTGTGTCTGTTTCAGTTCTTTCAGTGCTAATGAAAGATCGAGCATGGGGGAGAGTTTTATCATTACCCGGTTGGCCTTTTGAAGTAAAAGCTCTTCCAGTTCGGCTACGTTTGGTTCGCAGTCGGAGATGGCAACCGTTTTTCCGCCGTGCTCATTGCGGCGCGCAGGATCGAGGAAAAGGCAGTCTACGGGGGACATTGCTTGCAGGTAGGTTACTCCATCTTCGTTTTTTATGTTTATATGGTTTAGATTCAGTACGGGAAAGTTATGTGCTGCTATTTCGCAGAGTTCCTCCTGACGTTCTACGTAAGTGGCGGATTTGAATCCGGTGGCAAGAAAAGAACAGTCAATGCCGAATCCGCCGGTGAGGTCGGTCAGAGAATCTCCCTGCAAAAGACGTGCTTTGTAGCGGGCGGTGATTTCTGAAGAGCATTGTTCCAGCGACAGATGTTTCGGATACCATATCTTTTCGATCTCCCACCATGAGGGAATCTTTTCGGCTGCTACCTTCCTTCCTGCAATTTGGGTGATGGCAGTTGGCATATCTATATCCGGGTACTTTTTAGCTTGTAAAGCCAGCACACGTACATCGTCCGATGAATGTTCGCGAATAAAAAGTTGGGTTTCAGGAGAGATTTGCATCATGGTGTTATTGTGTTATAGGATATTACAATGAATCGTCGAGCTCTGATTATGGGGTTGTTGAGTGTCGGTTATGGTATTAACTTATACTTCTGTTTGGCTACGTCCCGGCTGCAAAAATTGAAATGCCACCATTCGCTGGGTAATGCACGGAATCCGGTCTCTTTCATCACTTTTCGTAGCAGTAATCGGTTCTGACGCTCTGTTTCACTCATTTTTCCATTATGTACCAATCCGATCTCGTCTGTGATGTGTGCTTCCATGCCTAAGTGGTCTACTTTGGTTCCCATCGGTAGGGGCTGTCCCAGAGAGTCTTGGATACTGACGTCTACTGCCAGTCCGTAGTTGTGTAACCCGCCTCCACGGTTGGGGTTGGAGACATATTTATATTTGGACGTTCCTTTCACTACGTTCCACATCTTTTTCTGTACCGACATTGGACGTGCCGCATCGTAAATGATAAGACTATAAGACGGGTATAGTCTCTTTAAGGCTTTTTGTGCTTCTATCAGAGCGTATGCCGCATCCGGATGCAGGTAGGCTTCCGTTAAGTTGTCGTAAAGCACTTCGCCTGTGAAATTATCAGCCTGTGTATACATCAGTTTTACAACGAGACTGCTATCCAGGTCAGCTATATTGACGAGTCCTAATGAGTCCATGTAGAGAGCCATTTCGCTTCGCTCCGGTGGTGAAACGGTGGAACATTCTTCGCGTGGTTGTATATCCTCCGTCGTTTGTTCGTATTCCATGAGGGGAGTGCTCTCCTTTTCCTTATGACTGGAAAAGAAGGAGCATCCTGTCAGCAGTAAACAGAAAATAGCTAAACTATATTTTAGAATAATCATTCAACCTTTTGTATTTAGTGTGCCAAAGATACTTCTTTTTGGCTTTAGCTCCAATAAGCTACCTCTCTTACCGTTGGATATTAGCTGCTGCTTTCTTCAGATTGGCCACTCCTTTCCATGCGTCAAGCAGGTGCAAAACATGTTCGTCTTCGGCTTTGCTATGGTTGATGGATAACAGCTCCGCATATATTTCCAGTAATTTCTTTAAGTCTTTGACAGGCTTTTCTGGAAGTCCGGCCAACATTGCCACGATTAGTTTCTCCAATTCCCGGTTATGCAGCGGACTGACGTTTATCATTTGTTGCTGTATCAGATCAGTGAGTCTTTTCAGCGGTCCCCAGCCGGTATGTTGATGCGAACTTAAGATGCTGCCTATGCGTCCACTGTCTATGCAGCCTTGACCTACACGCTCTATCCAGATTTCGGCAGCATAGGAACGGGAAGTTTTATCGGCTACCAGCATGCAAGTGGCTTCCAGTAGATAAGACACTTCGTGCCATGTATGCCTTAACTGATGAAGCGCTTCAATGGCAGCTTGGGTGATACCTGCTTCCCTTACCTCATTTAACGTCGGGTCGTATATGGCGCTGCGGATGCACCATACCAATAGTGGCTCCGGTATATTGGGAGTTAACCATGCCAAACGTGGCAAGTCGTTCTGTATGTCGTCAAAACGTTCTATCTGTGGGTACATTTCAACCAGTAACGGATGCGGATCGTATGAATAGTAACTGACTCTTTCATTATATTTGTCTTTATTGATGACATGAGAGTTCTCGCTTTCCGGAATATCGAAAGTAAGAGTTGAACAAATCCATTCTACCGTTTTCTTGTTATAATCCGTGTACGAGTCAGTATACTGATAGGTTCTCCATTTAAAGTTTCCGGTCAGAAATTCACGTGGACTTTTATTATAGGAGAAATCTTTAAATTCAGCATAGATTGTTTCCGGTGATTTCATTAATCCTGCCATCATCCACCAGGAAGGATGATTGAAAGGTGCTTGGGGAAGTACGTCTTTTTCTCCCAGCAAAAAAGTGAGCAGGTGCCGGTATTCTCCTTTCAAACTTCGGAGGAGCAGAGGAAGCTCTTGCGACGAACTTTCCAGTGCCACTCGTGAAAGTGCTGTTTGCATATCCATATCGTCCGGTTCGGCATTTGCCTGCTGATATTGTTTTAACCTTTCTATCAGGGTTTCCGGAGCGATAAACATCGGTGTATGAGTGGGAGTGGACAATAGGGGCAAAGGTTTCTCCTTGCTTTCCAGAAGGTCTAATGTCCGGCATAACAGTTGCTTATGAACGGGGAACTTTATTTTTTTGTTCGTCTTTTCACGAATGGTGAGTTTTTGTAGATTACGATACCCCCATTTGCCTTTTTGAAGTTCGTCTTTTTGTACCATTTTCAGATGTAAGTTGTTTAACTCTTGGGCTTCTTCAGGGAAACGTTTAATCAGCAGTTTGGCATAGTCAAGGAGGAAGGTGGCCATTAACTGGTCTAATATACCATTTCGGGAACTTCCTCCGCTCATCAGCAATTTGTAGGCACGTTGGAGAATAGGGGTCCATTGAGAGATTTGTTTTGCTTCCTGTTGCCGGTCCCATTTCACTAAGGCTCCGAGTAACAGGTCGAAGTGATAGATCTCGTTCACGTCGAGCACTTGGCTGGCTAGAAATATCAGGTCTTCAGTGGAAGTGATTTCCTGTATCCGGTTGTCTTCACGGATGATAGGGAGTATTGGCTCATACGTGAAAGAGGCGGAATCTTCCGGCTCATTATTCTCCAAATACGCTTTCAGCTCCTTTTTAGTATTAGCCAACATGGTTTCCGTATATATGGAAAGTACCTCTTTTAATGTAGTAGATGCCGTCTCTCCATACGTCTGAATAAGTTTGACTATCTTACTTTGGGTGGATTCTTCCCGGCTCATCAGTCCTTGTGCGGCTGCACAACAGATAGTGTCGCGATGTTCTTTTCTTTCTTTTGCCAGCTTATGGAGTACTGCCAGTGTGTTTTGGTGAATCGCTTTCACGTCCGAAGCAAAAAGCACGGAAGTCTGACTTAGAAACTCTTCAGCCTGGAATTGTGGGTGAGTGCATAAGTTCTTCAGCAGTCCGAGTATGATATTTACCGGACGGCTGTGAGGGGCGGACAGAACGGCAAACATTTCCGGTTGTAGTGTTAGTTGTTCTTCTGTACTGGGGTTAAGTGCGGTAAACATGCCTGCAAACCAACTGCTTAGGTTTTTGTTCAGATTCCGGTTGACGGCAAGCAGAGATTCTTTTAATACACGCATACGATCTAGTTGACCGTGTTCTACGAAGTATCTGAAAGAGAAATAAGGCTGTCCGCCTGTACGATTATCCGTCCAGTTTTGTCCGCAATCGTATTGGAACAGATACCAGATATGTTCTTTGAGTGTGATTGCCCGCTTTTGCAGGAAATCGGTATTGTTCATGTAGTTCACCAGATAACCGGCGATGGTTTGCGGAGAGGGTGTTAGGGTGAGTACTCCCTGTTCTATCCAATCCATCAGAGTTTCGTAATTCATTCCATAGAAACCGCCAAATTCCCTGCTTTCACCCTCTTTGAAGAAACTGTCGAGCCAGGAAGGAATATACCACGGAATCAATTCGTTCAGCTGTTCTGTATAGATTCCCCATTCGTGTTTGCGGAATTCTTTTAGCGAATAGATGACGAGGGCGGTAAGATTGATGATACGATGCTGTTCGGGAGTTCCGCGTGTACCGTATGTATTCTCGTTAAGTTGCACGAATTTATTGTAGTGTTCTTCCAATTTGTTAAGGCAGGGAACAAGCGTTTTTCGTTCTTCCTGCGTTAATCCTTGCAGAAAAGGGATGATGGCATCGCCTTGTCCTTTTTCTACTATCTCGTTGAGGCGTTCTTCTATGGTCATAATCATGAATTTGTTATAGGTTGTTGAGTGAAGTCGTCACTTTTTTCAGGTTGCTGTTTGTGCCCCATTCTTGTAGGCGTTGCAGGATTTGTTCGTCTGTAACCTTGCTGTGGTTGATGGTCAATAGCTCCAGATAAAGTTCGAGCAGTTGTTTGAGTCCGGTAACGGGTTTGTCTGGCAATCCGCCTATAAATTCTGTGAGCAGTGCTTCCAGTTGCTGGTTGTGGAAAGTACTTCGTTTGTACATGCTTTCGTACACTTGTGTGGTGAAGCGTTTTAGCGGAGCAAGTTCCATCTGGATGAGGCGGGCCAGGATTTCTCCTACCCGGTGATTGTTTATTCTTCCTGTGGATATTCCTTCTACCCATAATTCGGCTGCATAGGAACGGACTGTTTTGTCTACAAAAAGCAGCGAACCACTTAGTAGGAGCAAACTCATCTCTTTGAGCGGGCAGTGGAAAGACAACAACATGCGCAAGGCACAGGCGAGGGTGCGTTTGCTGTCTTCCTGCGGAGTGCCGAAAGTCATGTAGCAAGTGATAATCTGGGCTATTAATGGTTCCGGGCGGTTGGGAAAGCAGCATAACAAAGGTTCCATGTAACGGGAATCATCCATGTTATATTTACTGTTGATAATCAGATGTTCCTGCCATAACTGGTGGCTGTTGCATTCGGCATATGTATGCCATTTGTAGAACTCGAGTTGGAGCAGACGCCTGTCTGTTTCGTATGATTTCTCTTTGGGTTTTACCTCTTTCCACTCGTAGTCTCCTGTCAGATAGTTGTGTGGTAATGTGTTACAGGCGAAAGATTTGAATGCTTCGAATTCCGTCTCCGGTGCTTTTACCAGTCCGGCGGCCACCCAGGCAGTCGGATGATTGTAGGGCGGTTCGGGTAGCGTGTTTTCATCCAACAGGAACAGAGAGAGATGCAGGTATTCATCTTGCAACAGTTGCCGGGCGGTGGCGATGGCTTCTTCTTTGTCTTCCATGGCACATCGGGCAATAGCTAGCTGGAAATCCCATGGACAGGGTTTCGTTTCTGCTTTCTGATATACGGCAAGCCGGCGTACCAGTTCGGTAGCCTGTACGTATGCCGGGGTATGGGTGGGAGTAGAAAGTAGGGGGAAGGCATTGCCTCCTTTTATTTTACGGATCACATTTAGCCATAAATGTTTGATGGGTGTGAAACAGGTTGCGTTGCTGTAGCCGGGTTTCCAGTCGGCAAGTCGTTTGAAAGAGCGCTCGTCATAAGCTCCTCTGTTTTCATCTATTCCTTTCAGCCTTTCTTCCAGTCGGATGAACATATTTCTCAAAAATCCTGTGTTGGAGGTATCTTTCTGTGCCCATAAGCGTTGATATTCCAGTAGGAAGGTAGCGAGAAGATCTTCGTATGGCTCCCAGCTATTGGCAACGATAGTGGCAGCCCGTTGGAAAACAGGTTCCATCCGGTTGAGATCTTCTTTGTCCAATTGGGGATGGAAAGCAATGATGGCGGCGATGGTTGTTTCTATCTCCCAACTTTCCTCCATGTCGAACAAACGACTAAGCTGGAACAGGAAATCTTCTTTGTTGGCGGGGAAGGGAATAGGGTTGTCTTCCCTGCAGATGTGTACCGTTTCTCCCACACTTGCATCGGGCTCATGGGGTTCTTCTGTAGGCTGCGGTTTGAAAGAAGAGAGTATCGCATGCACGCTTTGAAACATCTCCGGTTGATAAGATTGCAGTGTTTCCTGGAGATTGGATGAAGAGACGTCTCCATATTTTGATATAAAATTAGCGGCTTTCTTTTGAAGGCTTTCGTCTTTCTTCAAGAAGAGTTGGCAGAGAGTGATGCAGCAGGGCTCTTTCATCTCGGGATGTTGTGCGACGATCTTTTCAAAGAGGGCGTAAATGGTAAGCAGCGAGTTTTTGGGGCTGGAGAAGAAAAGGGTGGTTGCACGTTCGATGAATTCCTGATAACGGAATCCTTCTTCGGATGCAATATTTTTCAACTGTTGCAACATCACGTTCACCGGTTTGGTATAGGAAGAGGTGAATATTTGCATCATCTCTTCTTGCAAGGATAACAGTTCTCCGGTAGTTGGTTGCAGAGTTTCGAAGAATCCGGCAAACCATCCTGCCATATCTTTTTTGAAACTCCGGTGGAAGGTGGCGAGTGTGGCTTTTAATAGGCGTTCTCTATCCAGATGGCCGTCCAGCGAAAAGCGGTAGAGAGCGGCACTGATACTTTCATCCCGTGCGGTAACTCCTTTTTTATAAGCCTCTTTGGCGCAATTATCTTGATAGCCGATGGACGATTCGTATTCGAAAATCGTCCAGATATGTTCTTTCAGGGTGATGTCACGCTTGAGTAATAACTCACTGTTGAAAGTATCGTTTCCTTTAGGTTCCTTATTTCTGATGCGGGTAATCCAGGGGAGTACATGTGCAATGCGGCTTGGAGCAATTTCTTTGAGGTATCCCATATCCATGAGCTGCATCAGCTGTTCGTAATTGAGATTGAAATTAAACCAAGTTTTGTCATCATTGATAAAATCCATCAGCCAGGTGGGGTAGTAAAGTGGGAGTAGTTTGCAAAGCATATCAAACTTTACATGATATGCCATATCCATCTCTCGTTTGTTGGCGCAGACAAACTGAACAGCGGATAGAAAATGTGCCCGTGCCGCACTGCAGGTTGTCTCACTACTGAAACCGGCAAACTTACTTTTTATCCATTGTAAATCCCGGATAACCGGCAGCAGCTTCCGCCTTTCTTTCATTGGTAACTCCAGTAATCTCTTGACAAAAGGGATTAATATCTTCTCTTCATTCTCCGGAGTATCCACATAAGCCTTGGATAATTTCTCGAGTTCTTTTTTTAGTTCTTCCATTGTACTAGTTTCTTTACTGCCAGAATATGTTTGCAAGCTCCCCGTTCTCCTTGATTGCTGCTGAACCAGGTGCAAGTGCAACGCTCCTTCTCACTTTCTCTGTCGAGAATGACCGTATGTCTGACACCTCCGCTTCCTGCCACGCGTGCTTCTGTCCGTTTCTCGTCATTCGATATGATTTCTACTTTTTCTTCTTCCAGTAGTTTTTCTGCAGCTATCATTCGAGGATTGAGACTTAAAATACGTTCGGTTTTGAAAGGCAGGCGACGGTAGAAGAAGCTGTTTTCATCCAAATCGAATCCTAATAACCCCATGGCTGCCAGCCGTGCCGCGAGGGAATCTACCTTCTCCAGGTCAATATGTTCCTCTATGGCAAAAAGAGTGGGGTTGAACTGTTGGTTGGCATAACTGTATTTATCCATTGCTTCTATCCATCTTTCGGGGACATCTTCGAGCAGAGATTCCAGTGCGGCGCCTTCTCCGGAAAATCCTCTCCAACATTCGCGGGAAAGAGAAAGGCTGAAGCGTACCGGACCGAAATAAAGTTGCCAAATGGTAGATTGCATGGTGGGATGCGCAAAGACTTTCAGCTCATCGGCAAATGGAAGCAAGGGCTCGAGCAGACGTAAGCGATGAAGTCCTCCAATGCAGACGGCATTCATGCTTTTCACCGGTGAAAAGGCGGGTTTTTGACCGCGCATCACTAAATAATAGTCGCATTTCACACTACTTTTCGGAAGAGTCTGGAAGAGTTGCAAGGTTTGTATGCGATTGAAGGAGTAGAGCTGTTCCGCAACGGATTGATAAATCTGTACTGTAGTCAGCCCTTTTATCCATTTCACGGGAAGAGGTACTTTTCGTTCTATCACTTTCTCACCTTTATGATAAAGTCCCACCTCTTTGGAACCGACCGACATTACCATATTCTCCTGTCTGCCTATTCCTCCTAAGGCAGAAATCATTCCGGGATTAAAATCTACGTTTGTTGTCCCGTTTTCCAGAAATTCTCCGTCGTGTCCGTCAGGAAGCACGTCGACTCTGGCATATACACCTGCACAATTAGAGAATCCTTCAAAACGCAGGCGGTCATTTCCTGCGGTTACAATCGGATCTTTCAGCATGGAAAGCTGTGACGGTGTCAGATTAAAACTGGACTGCACAACATTGGATAATGCGATGAGGCAGCGTGCTGTCATGTAGGGTTGTGTCAACTTTCCCCAAAAGAAACAGGGTGCTTCTTTCTTTTCTATTTCGCTGTATTTGGCAAGAAACAGTTCGTCCTGATCGGCTGACCGTTGCAGTGCGGAAGGAGCTGCATATTGGTAAGAGATGGTATCAGTCATAGATAGTAAATCTGAATTTGGTTGTATATTCTCCAAATATAGAAATTAATTCTTAGTGAAAAAAAGAAGTAGGAGAATTTACATCGCTTTGGAATACTGATATTATAAAATATCGTCAAATGAAGCATTTATGCCTCTTTTGGCAGCAAATATTAAATACAATTCTTTATAGTCAGGCACAATTTTTTATACATAAAACAACTATTATTTATAACTATTCTTAATTTCTACGTTCCTTTTTGCCGGAAAATAATACTTTTGTTCCCATAATTAGAATGTTTTAGTAACAGATTCTAAATTAAGTCTTATGAATTTTTAAAGATGAAAAAGACAGCTGTTTGTGAAAATCGCTAATATTGTTTGTTTTGTTTGTGTTATCCCATTTTGAGTCAGGTGTGACTTCAAAATGGGATTTTCGCTATAAGGACAGTCTCAAAACCACCTGAATACTATCAGAAATGACCTAAATTCTATCAACTGATAGATTTTCCCCTAAACAATGTTTGTTCTTCACCTGCCACATTTGTTGAAAACGCGTAAACTTGCAACATCGAAATGATGATAACGAATACTCACAATTTAAAAATAACGTATATGAAAAGTTTAAGCTTCAGGAAAGATCTGATAGGAGTACAGGATGAATTACTCCGTTTTGCATATAAACTGACAACCGATCGTGAAGAAGCAAACGATTTGTTACAGGAAACCTCATTAAAAGCATTGGATAACGAAGATAAATATACCCCCGACACAAATTTCAAAGGATGGATGTATACTATAATGCGGAACATCTTTATTAATAATTACCGCAAAATAGTGCGCGATCAGACATTTGTCGATCAGACTGAAAACCTCTATCACCTTAACCTGCCACAAGATTCAGGTTTTGAAAGTACGGAAAGAGCTTACGATTTAAAAGAAATGCATCGCGTAGTCAATGCTCTGCCGAAAGAATACAGAGTTCCGTTTGCTATGCATGTTTCAGGATTCAAGTACCGTGAGATTGCAGAAAAGCTGAATCTTCCGTTAGGTACTGTAAAGAGCCGCATATTCTTTACCCGTCAGAAATTGCAGGAAGAATTAAAGGACTTCCGCTAAACGTTTACTATCAATTTTCAGTTGGTATCAATAGGTATAGGGCAAAAGGATCTCGTTTCCTTTTGCCTTTTTTATTTTATGTGTTGGAGGTTTGTATTTGTTATGGGAATTTTTTCAGTAACTTTGTCACTGTTTAATTGACTGCTCTGACTTATCAGTCAAGGATAGTCGATTTGCTTCTCTAAATTGTCGAAGAATGAATAAAGATATAAATGTTATGATAAAAGCAATCATGCTCGATGTGGATGGAACATTGGTAAGTTTTGAAACTCATAAAGTGTTGCCATCCTCTGTTGATGCCCTTAGGAAGATTCATGACGGTGGAATTCGAATAGTCATTGCTACCGGTAGAGCGGCAGGCGACCTTCATGAAATAGCTGATGTTCCGTATGACGGAATTATTGCATTGAATGGTGCCGACTGTGTTTTGCGGGATGGCACCGTGATAAGAAAGCACCTTATTCCGAAAGATGATTTTAAGAAAGCCATGGAAATAGCAAAGACCTTTGATTTTGCAGTCGCTATTGAATTGGATGAAGGTGTGTTTGTTAATCGTCTGACTCCGACTGTCGAACAGATTGCTAAAATCGTGGAACACCCTATCCCGACCGTTGTAGACATTGAAAACCTGTTTGAAAAGAAAGAGTGTTGTCAGCTTTGTTTTTATATCGATGATGAGATGGAACAAAAAGTGATGTCGTTTCTGCCTAATCTTTCCTTGTCGCGCTGGCATCCTTTATTTGCTGACGTAAATGTGGCAGGAATAAGTAAAGCAACCGGCCTTTCGGTATTTGCTGATTATTATGGGATCGGAATGACGGAAATAATGGCTTGCGGCGATGGTGGTAATGATATTCCTATGTTGAAAGTTGCCGGAATCGGAGTGGCTATGGGAAATGCATCGGAGATAGTCAAGGCTTCAGCCAATTTTGTTACTGATACGGTGGAGAATGACGGGCTTTGTAAAGCGCTGAAACATTTTGGAATTATTTAATATTGGGTACTCTATAGCTTAATATTATAGGTGTTATTCCCCTATTGCTTATTCTTCGCCATTTCTGCTTTGTCCGTTGCTGTTGTTTTTACCTGTTTGGGAACAATTAGTTATCTTTTATTCTAGTTGGAGGATGGCTATAAAAAGGAAAAATTCCTGCAAGTGCTTCACTTGCAGGAATTTTTCAGTGGACCAGCCTGGGCTTGAACCAGGGACCTCCAGATTATGAGAACGATAAGATGATATTCTACGATAGTTCATTTTATCAATATTAACTGAATATCAAGTAGTTATAATTTTACTATTCCTTATAAAACTCATTAAATACCCATAACTGAAACAATTTGTTTTCGCATTGTTTTCGCAAAAATAGCGAAAAAACATTCTAAGAAAATAGAGTTTATATAGAATAAGAAACAGAGTTATTGAAAATCAGTACCCTAAAACCTTATTCTATATAATATTTACTCTAATTTTAAATATCAGAAAAGTATGATAAATGCAAAATTGTTACATATATCGATCAATAAACTAAAAATTCTCGTTTTTCGTATTCTAGAGGATGGTTAGGATTATTATTATTGATTAAGTCAATAATTCTATTCTCCATTATCTCTACAATCTTCCTAATTACGCTTATCATAGCGTGATATTCATCAATATTTCCAAATCCAAAATGAAGTTCTGTTGCTTTATTATGAGCGATACTATTCCTTATCTTATAAATCAATTCAGCCATTTTTTTATCCGAGCTTCCACTAATGTTTATATCAAAGAATGTTTGAACCGTTCTTTTTTGGGCAGCGTCTAATCCTATCATAGAACTTAAATTTGGAAATAATTTTGGAAGCGTATCAATAATTACATCCGTTTCTGATTTATTATTTCGGGTCATCTTTTCAATAGTCCTTCTTACAAAAGCATTCTTTCGTATTGAGCCTTTTGAAAGATTTACTAAGTGGGAACGAAAAACCATATACTCTAGAATATGATACATATTGAGATATCGACTCAAAACATCATCACAATAGTGGCTTTCCCCAATAAGATTATACACGTCATAATACTGTGCATATTCCTTATTTGAAGTATATAAAATAGAATTTTTAAACTTACGACTTTTATCAAAATCTAAGTCTGGATGTTTTGTTACAGCATAACCATTTATGTACAATAAATATCCGAAACTAAAAAGATTCCAAAGATCATCCTGCTTTAATGGAATGGGTAATGTTGTATTTGTTACAATAATAAATTTTTGGGGAACAGGGTTTTTACACAAATTCCAAAAATCAGTTGTATCTATGGCATTGTTATTCAAAACTCCTAATATACTTTCAAATATATTACGAATTTGAGTAGTATTGATTGGATTTCTACAAACGCCATAAAGCATTTCGCTTGTTATCACAGTAAATTTATTTGTTGAATCATAAATACAAACATCTTTCACATAATTTGGCTCATTCTTCTGCTCAACATTTCCAAAATATATATTTGATCCAAATGCTATATCAGCATTGTCAGTTCCATCAAACAAATTTATAACTTTGGCTACTTCTTTATAGATACCTAATTTATTAATATCATCAAAGATATCGACAGTACCTAAATTACCTATAGAATCATAATTAACGATATTATCATTTACAGAATTTTCTTCATCATCGTCAATAAGCCTGTCATTCTTAGCTTTGGCTGCAATATCTCGAGCCACTGCTCTGTATAAATCACTCCTCTTCATCGTAGTAGTTGTTAAATGCTTGTGACCATGAATAAGATTTATTACCCTCAAACATATTGAGGAAATAATTATATACAGCTTTTCTAACAGCATTTCCGACATTTAGTTTTACACTTGATAATTGATTATAGCTTTTATCAAATCCAACTTTATCAATATTTGCAGGCGTTAAATCATTCAATTTTTTATAAGCTAATGAGTTATTGTCAAAGTTCGATTGCTTGGAGTTACAATTTCCCAAAGCTGAAAAAATTCCACTTAGAGTAGTATCCTTCATCAACCAATTCGCAAGTTCCTTGTTTCTTAAGAATTTCTGATCTATTCCATATATCAATCTCACAAAATCTTCGAGGTTCTGTTTTGTAAAATATCGGAAAGCATCATTCTCATCAATATTAAAATCATCAATATTTATCTTATTAACTTGTGAAATTCGTAACGGTTTCCCCTGAATATAACTTTGAAGAGCAATCACTACAGAACTCATAAGAAATTGGCCTGTTTTACGGTCATTACCGTTTTTGATTTTAAAATAGTCTGGATCCTTTTCTCTCAGGAGCTGCACGTCTTTAGGAAGTTCTAGGCTTTCGAAAAAATGGAGAAAAAGAAGTTCGAATTGATGAGTAGAGGTAACTCCTTTTTGCCCTGCATTTAGAGTAAGCATTTTACGTATAATTTCTTCTTGGCTAAGATTAACCCATATATTAATGATGATATCAAAACTCCTATAAGCTTCAATATATTTATCCAAAAGAGCATGATTATTTTCTAAAAGGGTCTTTAGATTCTTTCTGCTTAAAATTTTTAAATTAAATAACTTGTTTCCGCCATAAGTTACATCATCTCTGATAAACTGAATTATCTCATCAGCACTTTTACTTTGAATTTTCTCCAATACTTTTTCTAGATATATCAGACTCCATAGACGATAAGTACGCTGAAGACCATCAATAATCTCACATTGACTCAAATTTATTAAATTTTCATCTTTAGAAAAATCAGTTTCTATCGCCTTATCGGTAGTTGTTAATGTTATTGAAGGTATAAAATCATCGCGCAATACAGTTTCCCAAATCTTATCCAAATAAAGGTTAGGAACAATTCTACGCTGGATATCATAATCAAAGAAATTCCGTTTTAAATTGCCAATGTAGTCATATAGATTCATTTTGGCAAGAATCCAAGAAACCTCACCGTTTTTTTTCTTTTTATGAGTTAAGTGCCTATATACAATTCCTTCCATGACATTCAAAATTAAGTGAATAAAATCGGATGTAAATTTAGTCATAAATATTTTCAACTGTTCAATTTTACGACAATTATTTCAAAAGAATAAAAGTTTAATAGTGTCTATGATACTCAATTTCCAATCTGTTATTTCAAAATATGAAGATAATTCATTAACTTTGTCGCACTATGTATAAGGCAAACCATGACAATAGAGTGCTCTTTCCTGCAATATGGAAAAGTGAGTTTGCCTAACCATCGTGGGAGGGTTATTCCATTCCGATGAATCGAAGCGTAGAGGAAGTACCAGTCGGAGGATACTTTAATATCAACGAAACGCGAGAGTTGCTCTAGGGGTTGAGACCGATTAGCATAAGCCCGGTTACCAGTCAGCGACAAGAGACAACGAGATTGCACCGCTGCATATAACAACAATATTTTTATCCAATTAAGGATAAGAATTATGTGGTTATATGCAGTGTTTTGCGTATGTATACCTCACATCGCAAAGCGTCTGTATTCAGAGGTTATGTAGAACATAAACTATTGAATGCAATGGAAAAATTGACAAAGTCTTTACCTCTTTTCAAGGAGCGTGGTTGTACTGTATCACTTGCCCTTGATATTCGAACTAATAGGAGGAAGTCAAGTGAGTATCCCCTATCTATTCGTTTTACATTAGAACGCAAAGCATTTTACTACCCTGTCGGTGGCTCTTATACAGCGAAAGAATTTTCCGATATTTGCAATGCCGTAAAAAGTAGAAGCGATAATTATAAACTTCAAAAAGAGTGGAAAGATACCTTTATTCCCAAATACAAAGAAATTCTGATGAACCTGAATAAAGGTGGCATCCTGACATTTGAAATGGTACGCCAATGTATCATGGGTGAGGGAGTGATGCCATCCAAAGAAGATACGACCAAGTCACAATCCTTTGTCGGTGTATGGGAGCAAATCATCCACGAATTACGGACAGATGATGGTGGTGCACGTTTTACCACAGCAGAGAGCTACGAGTGCGCGCTCAAATCATTCAGAAAAATTCTCGGAACCAATATGATTAGAGGATTCTGCATCAGTGCTGCAGAAATTCAGAAGTGGAAAGACGGTATGCATAATGGAGTAAAAGACGAGAATGGGGCGATGGTCGGGAAAATCAGCGATACTACCGCCGGGATTTATCTCCGTTGTTGCCGTGCTGTATGGAACAGGTGCATACATGAAGGCTATCTCAAAGATGTTCCTTATCCTTTTTCTAATAAGAAGGAAAAAGGGCTTGTGAGCATACCCAAGAGTGCGAAGCGCAAACAGAGCTTTCTGAATGTCTGTCAAATGACGGAGTTATACAACCTTTTTGTCTCAAAGAAATATCCCGAACATTGGTCGGAAGAATATACCAAACGTGCCCACTACTCATTGGGATTGTTTCTTGCCCAGTACCTGTGCAATGGCTTCAACATGGCAGATGCAGGGCGATTGACTTACGACAGTTATTATTATCAGACAGATGGCAAGGCTTTCCGCTTCAACCGAAAGAAAACTTCCCGAAGAAGTGCCGATGGTTCTGAAGTAATCGTTCCCATTATCCCTCCTTTACAATATGTGTTAGATGAAGTGGCGGCACCTCCGACTCGGGGTGGCTTTGTTTTTCCTCATATATTAAAAGGTGCGGAAACAGAAGAGTTGCGCCGTAAATATACCATGCAGGAAAACTCAAACGTAAAAGACCGTATTATTAGGATATGCCATGAAGCATTAAATTGGGACAAGTCAATATGTCCGTCCGGTACATGGTGCCGGCACTCGTTTGCCACCAACCTGCATAATGCCGGAGTGGATATGGATTATATCTCGGAGAGCATGGGACATGCTTCTTCAGACCATGCCATTACTCAAATCTACATCGAGCATTATCCTCTCGACATACAGATGCAGAACAATTCAAAGCTGCTAAACCTGGGTAATACTTCTGAAAGGGATGCTCTGTTGGCAAAGCAGGTAAGCATGTCCACAGAAGAATTGCTCAAACTGTTCAGACAACCTTAATACCATAAGACAATGAGAAACTTCATAGAAAGGATAAAATCCTATTCCAAGAGAAAGGACACTGCTGATATGGCTATCCGTGCATGGAAATCAGTCAATGAAGAAGTATATACCAACTTTTGTAAGCGCATAGATGCTGTGGCTAAAGGTGGTATAACTGTTCTGATGGACATGTACCAGATGATGCGGGACTGCACACCACCCGAAGCCTTGATGATGTACAATTGGCTTTCAGATTTTGCCAACGGGAAGGATGTACCAGACATCGCAAACCGACAATGGGCTGGCCAATATACCGAGACCATCGCCCAATGTATCACAAACAAACGATTGTGGATAGGTATCAATGTAGAAACGGGGACAATTGAACTGCTTACTTCTCCGAAGTTAGGGCTGCTGATGGTTCATTCTGAAACGCCTATTGAAATCTGGAATCACCTGCCATTGGAAATGAGAACCTACTTGACTGTACAGTTGGATTTGCTTATGAGAAACAGCAAAGGTTTTTATCTGTTGAGTAAACTGGAAAGAAAAATGGTCTATCAGTTCCTGACCTATATCTCTCAAATTGTTTTCCTCTCCCATGCGGTGTTTATTGGTGGATTTATGGCTAACCTCTATGACCGTGTGATGGAAAAGAAAGAAGACTTGGCTTATTGCATGTATTATTTTGTCGTGTTTGACCACGGTCTGTCCCGTATGGCAAAGTTGCTTAACCGTCTGCTGAATAGTGAAGAGGTTGACCATGGTGATATGCTTTTGGTAAAGTCATGCGTTACCATGCTTGTCAATGGAAGTATAGAGATGGGCACAGAAACCAAAGCGGAGTGGGAAGATACTGTAGAGATGTGTAACCCTGAAATATGGAAGGAAGTTATATTTGCCTTGCGAAAAATAAAAGGCAGACGTGGGAACAAGAAGGTAATACAGTCATTGGATGATATTCTTGTAGGGGACAAAGAACGCATCAAGCAAGGAATCTGTTTGTTTCTTGAAGAGAATACCGAGGATATAAGTCTTGCCTATCTGTTGAAATCATTGGTAAAGTCTGGCAAGATAAAAGCGTCTACAAGATACATGACATTCCACTGTGCCATCGAACAGTTCTCACAACGGCATTACGGGCACGATATACCGCAGAAGCGATACGGGGAAATCAAGGAACTTACTTTGAACTCACCCCAAAGAGGAAGCAGTTACACCAAAGCAAAACGGATAATAGACCGATGGACGGACTATTTTGCCAATAACGGGTAGTTGGGGAATCCAGCTATCCGTATTTATTTTGCAAACAACTGTTGTAATACGGTCGGTTAAATTAAGGTATAAATAAACCGACCAACACACAGAGTTTCATACACTACCTTTGCTTGCGAAATCGGTTTTACAGAGTTGAGCCGAGGCTTAAAGTATTTAATCATCAAACAAGTAAAGGTATGGAAGAAAAACTCAATTTTAACCAACTACTCCAAAAGCCCATCGCCATGATGACGGGTGAGGAGCTTTGCTTTCTCATCACTAAAAGTGTGGAGAGTACAGAAGCGGCCACTCCCCAAGTGGCATCCAAAGGCAACTACTATGGCATAGAGGGAATCGCCCGTGTGTTCGGATGCAGTGTACCCACGGCAAACCGCATTAAGAAAAGCGGTATCATAGACAAAGCTATCACACAGATAGGACGAAAAATCGTAGTGGATGCAGACCTCGCACTGTCTTTGGCAAAGGAATCAGGTGACATCCATATCAAAGAATAGCGGTATGGAAGAGAATTGGAAAAAGAATCTGGCAACAGACAGTTACGGGAATCCGGCTCGTTCCATCAGCAATCTCCGGCTTATTTTTACGCTGGATGAGAATCTTAGTCAGATAAGGTACGATACCTTCTGTCAGGACGATGTGTGTTTCTGCCCTTTGTTCCGCAATGTCAATGGTAACAAAATTGATGAAGAATCAGCAGGAAAGATACAGGACTATCTGGAAAGGACATACAGAATACGTCTGACGCAGAATAAGGTATTTGAGATACTGAAGACCACTTCTTCTGAACGGAGTTTCAATCCAGTACAGGAATTCATCTCACAAGAGACATGGGACGGACAACCTCGCATAGCCACAACCATCATCGATTATCTTGGAGCCGAGGACAATCCGCTTGTCAGGGAACAGACAAAACTTTGGTTCGTGGCGGCTGTAGCAAGAGTATTCAATCCAGGTTGCAAGTTTGACAACGTACTGACCTTGCCCGGTCCCCAAGGTATCGGGAAAAGCACCTTTTTCAAAGCCATCAGTGGGAGATGGTTCAACGATTCATTCTCTTTTGCCAGTGGTGACAAGGAGAAAGTGGAAACCATAACCAATGGCTGGATTATTGAAATCAGTGAGTTGAATGGTTTGAAACGGGCGAACGATGCAGAGGCAGCCAAGGCTTTTCTAAGCCGTTGCAGTGATTATATGCGTCCGGCTTATGGGCATAAGGTGGTGGAGTTCATGCGGCACAATGTCTTTGCAGCGACTACCAATGAGACAAACTTCCTGCAAGGGGACAACGGAAACCGTCGTTGGTGGATAATCCCTGTCAAAGGCAACGGTCATGTGTCAGATTGGTTGGATGATTTGCAACGTTCCGTTCCTCAATTTTGGGCAGAGGCATATACCTATTATAAGCAAGGTATGAAATTATACTTGGCTCCCGATATGGAGGTAGAGGCCAACGAGATACAGATGCAACATTCCAACATCATTGTTGACCCCATTATGGAAGATATTGAAATGTATCTGGAACGTGAGGTTCCCATGCAGTATGCAAGCTGGATGATTCCGACACGACTGGCTTATCAGAAAGGAGCATACTCAGAGCCAAATTCCACAATGACCTCACTCAATATGGTTTGTGCCCGGCAGATTATAGAGGAACTGCCCAATGATTTAGTCAGACGAAATCCGTCCAAATACACTTCGCAATACATCAACCGCCTGATGTCCATGTTTCCCAATTGGAAACGGAGTGAACAGGAGAAGGTCAAGGGGCTGCATCCAGCCTACTGCGATAAGACGGGACGGACGAAATACCCATGGGTGAGGGTGGACGCTCCAAGTGAAGAGTCCTGCGCAACTCTGCCAAGTGAACTGGAATTACCATTCTAATTTCAAAATAAGGGAAAAGAAAAAACTAATGTCCCCTTGTCCCCCTTTTGCCCTCGAAAAAGAATAAAAACAGGAAACAAACAAAATAGAAAGTTATAAAAATGCTTGGGATACGGGACAATATAAATCACAATATGAGAAAAGAAAAACTTATCAAACAACTACAAGAACGTGCCCCGTTGTTGGCAAATGCGGTCAGCCACATGGTTACGTATGTTCAAGACCGTTATCCCTCCACCTTTCCAAGCAAGGAACAGACCGAGACGGTGAATAATTACCTGCGAAGTGTCCATGTCGATGGAGACGGAAGTACATCAGAACGGAATTGTGAACACCGCCGTATCGCTTCACAGAACATTACCATTGCCGCCATCCGTATATTAGACAGCCGTCAACTTGACAGGCTTCAAGATGTGCTTGACCACATTGCATACGACAAGGAGTATTATATGCCGGAGAGAGGTTACGGTATGCACCGCTGACTTTCTCTTTTGGCTGCACCATTTATAAACCATCTTCAAAATTGACAGACGATGAAAACAAACTTGAATTATTGTATAGTGCTTTCGTCAGAGCAACTTGCATATCTGGCAGGGAGCAAGTATGGCATTGACCGCATGAAAATTCTGCACCAACTTATCGAAGCGGCAGTGCTGGAAGAAAACGATTATGCCATAAAAGGATTTTCCACAACCTTACAAGTGGGGCAAGCCATCCTTTCGGAAGTGGATTTGTCCAGTAAATTGGATTATGACAAGAAAACCATATCCCGCGTGTTGGACAAGATGAACCAGTTGAGAATTGTCGCATCTGCGCAAAGCAACAGAACAAGTGTCCACACGCTGAAATGTATATCGGCATGGATGGAAAATGGCAATCGCATAGACAATCCTTTCTATGTTCGAATCAAAAACCGACAAGAGGAAGGAGAGAATACAGGCGCACTATCCAATGATGCGAAGCCTCTTTTACCACCCCCCCCCGCTGGAGGAAAACGTTTCCAATTCTAATGATTACAGTCAATCAGAAGTAATGAATGAGGGCTGTATTTCTGACACTGATTTTTCCTTTGAAGACAAATTACCTGTTATATCAGACAAAGGGGAACTACTCTCGTCCTCTTTTTCTTTCCCTTCTGCTTCGGTTTCTCCACCGCCTGCGAGAGAGGAAGAATCTAACGAGGATGTTTCAGCAGATGGTCAGACATAATCATATTGGATATGGCGGTAGAGCCTATATTTTGTGCGGGGTCTTGCAAGAAGTTCCTATGTCGCACAAATTCGTTACACTCATCCGTACTACATAGGCGTATTCCGGCAGTCGCAAGCTCCCACCCTGCTGTCCCTTTTTAGATTGATGTCTCACCCATAACATAACAAAACATGAAGAAAAAGAATATCAACAATGAAGCTGACGAAGAAAATGACAAGAAAGTTATAAAGCGTACCCTGCGACTTGAAGCCAGAGTAACGGAACAGGAATACGCCAAAGCGAAAGAACTTGCCAAGACCTGCGGTTTATCCATGAGCAACTATGTGCGCCGCACTGCTTTAGGGCAGCATCCACGGCAACGGTTGTCTGAGCGTGAGGTAGAAGCCTTATGCAGTCTGACGGATGCAAGGGGCGACCTTATCCGTATTACGGCAGCCGTGAAATCCATCCAAGCGGACAAACGAGCCATATACTTCCGCGACACACGCTTTGTAGAGCGATGGATGATAGCAGCTACACAGCTTATTAACCGCTGGGGCCAGATAAAGAATTACCTAACAGAATAAAAATCCTTACCTATTATGATAGCAAAAGCCAGTACCATTCCACATGGTGCAAATGCCATAAGATATTCCGTCAATAAAGACAGAGCGGATATAGTCAAAGCCAACCTGTTGCCCGATGATATTTCACCGGAAGCGATGTACGGTCGGATGATGCTCGTGCAGAAGATGTTTACCGAGAAAATCAACAAGGGCAGACCTCTTGGCAGAAACGTGATAAGAATTGAAATTTCCCCGTCCGAAAAAGAGAGCCGAAACTGGACAATGGATGACTGGGCTCGTTTGGCAGATGAGTTCATCCGGGTATTCGATTCCATAGACCTTTCCCAAAAGACCAAACGGGCTTCCTCAAAACAAACCAATCTCAAAGGTTCGCAGTACATAGCCGCCCTGCATCGTGATTCTAAAAGTGGCATTCTACACCTGCACATTGATGCCAACCGTGTGGATATGAATGGGAAAATAAATGATAGCCATAAGATTGGTGAGAGGGCAGTCATGGCTGCGAATATCATCAACGAGAGACGTGGCTGGGTGCAGTCTGAAGAAATAGGTATACGGCACAAGCAGGAAATCTCAAACTGTTGTATGGAGATACTTCGTACAATGGACAAATTCAGTTGGCGACAATATGAAATGGAACTGACAAAACGAGGTTACAAAGTACACATACAAGAAAATGATAAGGGAAAAGTTTATGGTTATTCCATCAAACGGGGTAACTCAAATTATAAATCATCCGTGTTGGGTATCGGGAGAAATCTGACTCCATCAAAGATAGAGGCTACTTGGGCAAAACTGCATCAGCAGGAAAGGAAATCCGAGCCAACAAAATCTATTCCTCAACAAACACGGACAGCAGATTTGACTCCTATTTTACTGCCTGTTATAAAGCATTACGATATTGCGACAGACGAATATCACAGCTACCATGTAGAGATACCCGAAGCCGCTGACAATATCATCCGGCAAGATTGTTCTTTGAAGGAAGCTCATCCGTTAGCTAAGATTAAAGAGATACAACACACGGCTCTTTTACTCTTTGCAGGATATATGGATGCTGCTACCAGTATAGCTGTTTCAAGTGGCGGTGGCGGTTCTGACACTGGAGGTTGGGGAAAAGACAAGGACGAGGATGAACTTGAATGGGCACGCCGTTGCGCACGAATGGCAAACAGCATGTGCAAACGCAGGAAAGGGCTGCACAGATAATTCACTTTTTATAAATACAAGAACATGGGTATAGGAAAATCAAGAGGCACATCGCCTATAAATGTCAATGACATGCTGGAGAAGGTTGAAATGAACCAACAAATTGAGTCAGAAAAGCAAGAAATTGATAAACTTCTCGTAGAAATCAGAGAGGCAAAAGAAACGCTGATAAAGTTCAATGAGGATTTGGAGAAAGCTATCGCTGCCGAATGTCACATTGAGGGTGCGCTCAAAGCGGCAGTTGGCAGTTGCGATAATATTGTCAATGGCATCTGCAATGCCATTGTGAAAGCTGAACGAGACACGAAATTCAAAACAACAATTACCCCTGACCAACTTGCAAAGCTTAAGCAACTGATAGACCATTCTGTAGAAAGTTGGATTTCGGTATTGGCAAATCACCGTGCCGAACAATCGAAACTTATTACTGAACATGAATCCAACATGCGTAAAATCCTCAGACGGAATGAAGGCGTTTGGTTCTCGGATTTTTGGATGAGAGGCTTGGTGATATTCTTACTCGTTTATACGTTGGGATTAGGGCTGGTTGTATATTATGTAACATACAACTAACAGGGACGGTGTTCCGCCCCTGTTATAGTCTACTTATTGTGGTTTTTGTGTTTATCGGCAAATTGCCAGCAAATGAAATGTGAGCAAAATCGCACTGATACTCAATAATATACATCCGAATAGTTGCTTTTCGGCAAATTGCCGGCAAATGAAATTATGCCTAAGTTTCTGTATACCGAAATCAAGATATAGGATAAGATGCATGCCAATAAATCAGAATTTAGAGGCGATGGCAAAGCAGCTCTACGATTACTGGTTCGTGCAGTTTGACTTTCCTAATGAAGAGGGTAAACCGTATAAGTCGAGCGGTGGCGAAATGGTGTGGAATGAGAAGCTAAAACGCAACATTCCTGTTGGCTGGCATTGTGGGAACCTCTTTGAAATTGCTGTTTTTACAAATGGTTTGGCTTGTCAGAAATTCAGACCAAAGGATGATGAAGTGCCATTACCTGTCATCAAGATACGAGAAATGCACGATGGTATTTCTGTTGACACTGAAGAGGTAACGTCAAATATACCAGAATCAGTAAAGGTGTATAATGGTGACGTGCTATTTTCATGGTCGGCATCACTGGAAGTTATGCTCTGGGCTTATGGGCTTGGAGGACTTAATCAGCACATCTTTAAGGTTACATCTGCAAATGATTTCCCGAAATCATTCTACTATTTTCAACTTTTGGATTATGTCGATGTATTCAAGAAAATGGCAGAAGCAAGGAAAACAACGATGGGACATATTACGCAAGACCATTTACAACAAAGCACAATCGCCATACCTGATAATAAAGATATTGCGGATAAATTTGAGGAACTTATATCACCAATCTTTAAGCAGATAGTGAAGTTGCAAGAGGAAATATCAAATTTTATCAAGCAGCGTGACGAACTTTTACCACTTTTAATGAATGGACAAATAACAATAGAATAAAAATGCCTCGCATACTCTACAAATATTTAGATATAGTTGGCGCAAAGTGCATGATTGGTAACCAGAATCTCCAATTCACTAATGCGTCTCAACTGAACGATCCTTTCGATTGTCATCCAAAACTAATTGACTACTCAAATGTACCTAATACTAAACTTCAAGGATGGATACCTAAGGAATGGTGGATAGAGAAAGAAGAAAACGATGCACTCAATTTGCGTAATGATACATGGCTATGTAGTTTATCAAAAATCAATGATTCATTACTCATGTGGAGCCATTATTGTTATAACCATAAAGGTATTTGTATTGGACTTGACATAGACAAAGTGTTGGAATCTGTTCCACCAATGTTTGGTACAATATATCTTGAACCGCTTGTTCTTGATGTTCAATATCAGGATATAATAGAGCGTCCTAACGCATATCATACCACAAAAGATTTATTCAGTTATCAATGGCAGACAAAAGCAAAGGAATGGGAATATGAGCAGGAGGTTAGATTAGTCATACCCAAACCAAGTCCAATATATGCAGCATTTACTCCTCAACAGGCAAAGCTGACAAAGGAAATATGGGATTGGCGTGAGATACGCCACTATATGCCACTGAAAGGCGAATGCTTTGAGTCTATCTATTTTGGTGTCAACATAGATGAGCAAGAGAAAGAAAAAATAATTCAGTTTGTTCGTAAGAAACTGAACCCACACATCAATCTTTACCAAATGCGTGTATATGCCGATGCCTTTAGGATACAACCAGAATTTATCAAGCCTCTAAATTCTGATTTATCCGACGGTTGAGTTCAATTTTCTTGTCCAATGCAGAGAATATTTCGCCAATTCGCTCTTGATTACGTAATGGAATCATTGGAACTGGAAACGAATTGAGCACTTCAACGGATAACGCATAGCGTTGTCCGCTTCCAGAAGCATTACAAGCGAAATATTTCTTTGCATAGTCAGTATGCAGAAGGGCGTTTAGGTAACGTCCATCTAAAATATCTTTGTTTGGAGTAATCAGGGCGCAATGGTACCCCAAGATAACATCATCAAAATCATCGGCAATATAAGTGGGAACACCAATGTCATCACGAGTCTCACTATCCTTGGTTAAAGCTACTTGACCTTTCTTTAATTGGAACTTGGAAATCTCATTGGGACGGGCAGTCGCAAACATAAAGCCATCATGCTGAGCTGTGGTTATAGCCCAGTTATAATAGACATCAACAAAGTTGCAAAGCCGGATTTCTTGTTCGCCGTCTTTTGTTTTCTTGTCAACCCCACTAATTTCTACAGTGGCAATATCTCCCAGTTTCTGTTTATCCATTTGCATCCTATTTTGGATGCAAAGTTACACATTTTCAAGCAGAATCCAGCATGATTACTTATCCCAAGTATTTCTTATGGGCTAACTTTACATTGTTTTGGTTCACAATGGCATAATGCAAGGTAGTATCTATACGCACATGACCGAGCAGACGTTGCACCTGTTCAATGGGCATACCTTTGTCAATAGCCATTGTTGCAAGTGTACGACGAAACTTATGCGGATGAACCTTAGGCATAGAAAGGGACTTTCCTAATTCCCGGATTCTTACTTCTACACCGCTAATTGTTAGGCGAGTATGAGGTGAGTGGAGGGAAACGAATAAAGCAGGATTGTCATCTGTGCGTTCATCAAGGTATTGCTGCAAATGTAGTTTAGTTCGGGCATTGAAGTAAACAACACGTTCTTTGTTGCCCTTGCCAAATACCACGCACTGGCGTTCATGGAAGTCAATATCTTCACGATTCAACTTAACCAATTCACCCACACGAATGCCCGTGGAAGAAAGAATGTCTATAAGGGCAAGGTCTCGTTTGTTGGTGCAACTATCCCGCAGTTGCTCCAGCTGCTCGTCAGAAAGCACCTCCTTAACAAGCGAATCTGTCTTAACCTTGTGGATACGTCTAACGGGACTTTTGGCAATATAATCTTCATCTTCCAACCATGCAAAGAAGCTGGAGAAGATGCGTCTCATGTTGTCTATGGTCACTTTACTGGATTGGTGCTCTTCCTGATAATCGGATAGATAGGCTCGAATATCTGATGTTGTTATATGACAAATCGCTACTGAAAGCGTAAGTAATAATCGCTCAATAGTATTACGGTAATATGCCAATGTCTTCTCTGAGCACCCCTCTATCTTCTTTGCCGAAATAAACGAGCTTAGAAGATGCTCATTCTCTTGCGCTTGTTGTTTGGAACAATCTTCTTTTTCGACTATTTCTACATTATGTAACTCTGATGCAAGCACAGTTTTAAGCCGTGCCATTTGTCGGCAGTCCAAGTCACGCTGCATCTCCGCAACTATTGCCTGAATGATGTTTTCTTTCATAATTCTATAAAAATGATGTATTATAATATAGAATATAAGCAAGAGAGACCTGATAGCCTCTCTTGTGCATTTTTAATTAGTCTTCGTTCCAATGCCTTTCACATTCAGGACAGCAATTGACACTAGATTCTGCATAGAACTCATGTCCACAACATTCACAAACGATTCTAAGGAATCTCTTTCGAATAATTCTATACCTCATAATGTAATTATTAAAGGTCATGTGGGAATATGCCCATGTATATATGAATAGTAATTTAGCAGCACAACGGGTTAAAAAGAGTCGATAAATCAGAATTTACCAACACTTGACCGTTCATTAAAAGTGGTAATAGTTCGTCTCGCTGCTTAGTCAAGTTATTATTCTCAATTATATTTTTATCAATCATTAAGTGATATTGAGAAACAATAGCATGAAATTTCTCAATTAGTTGTTCTTGAGCTTCAAACCAATGATTTGCCAGAAATACATCTGTTTGAAAGTTCTTAATACCAGAGGTTTTACCTTCAAAATTGAACATATTATCATTATCATAGAGGCTTTGCCATAGATAATAAAAGTACTCTGAAAGCACTCGTTTCTTCATACTAAATGATTGACAGAAATTAGAGCAGACCAGAGCTCCTCCATTTCTTTCTATAACTCCTTTTGTTATCAAAGCTACTCTACCTGTCGCTTGGACTGGGCTTCCTCCAGAAATTTCAATCACAATGTCACCATCTTCTAAAAGTCGGTCAGAGTGTTTCGATGTAATATGTCTTGTGGGCACATCATTTAGCTTAATAATATCAGCTCCACGCACACAGCCTACTTTGATTGTTCCATCTTTAGACGTATCATATCCCCAATCTCCACCTTTATTCTTATCTATAAAGGCATTAAGTGTAATATCTTTCCACCTTTTGGGTATTTCTCGTTTCAGTTTCTCATTCCAGACCATTTCACCACCACTTGACTTGTAGGGTTTGCCTTCTTCATTGGGAAAGTCAAACTGTACAAACCAGTAGTCGTAGAGTTGCTTCACCATCGCTTCTAAATTCTGATTTATCGCTCGGTTAAGTTCTATCTTGCGGTCAATGGAGCGCAATAACTTACCGATGCGTTTTTGCTCAGATAATTCGGGAATCCACACTGTGCAATCCTTGATTTTATCAGGTGAAGTGTGACGAATTTTAGTCTGTTGGGCAGCAGCACTTAGCTGTTGCTTAACGAGGGCGGAGGATATGAGATAAAATGCGAAATCCTTATCTAACAAGTCTTCCTTGCAGATAATCTTTGCTACATCTTGACTTTGTATGTATTTGCCGCTTTCAGGAATAATGGCAGTAGAACCAAGCAAGCCTATTGCCTGTTCTGTCAAAGGGGTAATAATATCTCCCTCTTCCATTAGAAACTCAGATTTGAAGTCTCCGACATAATAAAGATTGTCCTTGGACTTGTTCTCCTTAAAACAGTTGTTCTGATAGTCGAAATTGCCACAAGTCAGACGGATATATTCACCCTCAGTGGCGTAATACTCGCCACTGAGACTTGCACCTCTTGTAACATCAAGGATTTCTCCCAATTTATATTTCGTCAAAATCATAATAATCTATTTTGATTTTTTAGATATGATTTGGCTTCATGTTCAAAGCAATTCAAAAAGTATTCTTGTCCATTTTTTACATCTTCTTTATGCTCTGTAGTCCAATATGGATTTTCTTCAACTTCTTTTTTCATCTTAGCTTTTAGCCATTCTACACCATCGTGCAAGTCTTTTTCGGATATAGAGTAATGATTGCCTAACATTTCATTTATCGCAAATGCAGACAACTGAAAACCACCATTCACATTCAATCCCATAGTGGTCATATATTCGGTTATTTTATCATAATCTATCATATTTTTCTTTCAACTTTTATCTTTATTGCCCAATTTTGCTTCTATCTCTTCAATCGTTGGTATTGTTCCATCCACCTTTTTAGGATAGAGTTTAGATAACTCATATTCAGATATTCCTAAAGGAAGATTACTTCCCTCCAATGCGTATTGCGCAAGTAATGAATCCTTTTGACGACAGATGAGTAAACCGATTGTAGGATTATCTCTTCCCTCTTTCTTGAGGATATGATTGCATGCAACCACATAACCACTTAACTGACCCAAGTCTTGAAAATCAAACTCACCAATCTTAACCTCAATTACCACATAGCATGATAAATTTATGTTGTAGAAAAGCAAGTCAATAAATTTTTCCTTTTGTCCTATCTGAAGTCGGTATTCTTTGCCAACGTATGCAAATCCCGTACCGAGTTCCAGCAGGAATTGGGATATGTTGGCGAGCAATGCATCTTTGAGAATTTGCTCATTGTAGGGTTTCGTTATTCCTGTAAAGGCAAAATTGTAAGGGTCTTTCGTCAGTTCTTGTGCGAGGTCGCTTGCCTCGTCTGGCAATGTACGTGTGAAGTTTGTCAGGGCCTTGCCCTCTCGTTCATATAGTCCTGAGTCCATAAAGTTGAGAAGCACATCACGACTCCACCCCTCTTTCATTGTCTTTTTTACATAAAAGAAAGCCTTTTCTGGTTCAGTTCCATATCTGTCAATCAAATAACGATGGTGTCCCCAAGGTATTGAAAAAAGCATCTCTTTCAATTGTCCCACAGGCTGTGGGACAACTTCAGAAGAGTCTTCCGCAGATTGTGGCCCATTTTCATCCTCTAATTGTCCCACAGTTTGTGGGACAACCTTTAGGTGTTGAGAATAAAGCAAATAGAATTTTTTTGCATAATAGATGTTAGTACGAGAAAGCCCCGTTGAATTCGGATTCTTGAGTTGTAAATCCACAGAGAGATTCTTAATGACACTCTGTCCCCAACGCTCTTCAACGTGCATTTCTTCTATGTCTCGACCAAGTTCCCAATAATACTTGAGCAATTCTCGGTTTACTCTTACGGCGGCTTTGATTTGACTTTGCCGATAACGCACACTAAGATTTTCTACCCACTGGGTATAGTCCTTGTCTATGATGGTCAATCCTTTACTCATTGTCGCCTACATTTACGTTGAATTGCAAAGCATTCAACTGTTTCATGATTTCTTCTTCCAACCGATGGCTTTCTGCAAATTGTTCGGAAAGGGTTTGCTTATAGTTAGCCATACGTTGGTTAAATTCCTCCTCGGTAATATCTACATAATCAATCTTGATGTCGAAATATTGTCCGGCTGAGAGCGAATATCCTTTTTCCTTAATCTCATCGTAGGTAACGGCTACAGAAAAATCATCTACGGCCTCCTTGCGTTGGAATGTGCCGACAATCTTTTCTATCTCCTCATCGTTTAGACGTACTTTCTTCAATCCGTTGGCATCCTTGTATTCCTCACCCAATTTGCTGGCATCAATCAGAATTACCTTATCTGTGGTTGCCGACTTGTCGAAGAATAACACACTTACATTCGTACCCGTATTGGCAAATACATTGCTTGGCATGGAAACACAGCCATATACAATCTTATCATCTACTATTTTATGAAGTATCTTGTTCTCAATACCACTTTTAGCTGTGATAAATCCGGTTGGGATAACAATCGCACCCTTGCCTGTCTTTTTCAGCGAGTTGATAACATGCTGGATAAAGCAAGTATAGATTGCCATTGATTCTTTTTTCTTAGCAGGCACATTAGGCACTCCTGCCCAGAAACGTGCAGGCATGGCAGCTATCTTTTCTCTTGTATCTGAGAAATCCATCTTGAAGGGCGGATTGCTGACAACAAAGTCGAATTGGCGCAGTTGCTGTCCGCCATCGCTCTTATGATAAGGATTAACAAGGGTATCACCTTGAATAGCATTGTCAAGTGAAGAGACAAGCCCATTAAGCAGCAGATTCAGCTTCAGCATCTTGTTGCTTCGTTGAGAAATATCTTGCGAGAAGATGGTACAACGGTCTTCACCAATCTGGTGACTAAGTGCCATAAGAAGGGTTCCTGTTCCTGCTGATGGATCATAACATTCCATACTATGAAGGTCAGCATTGTCACCCACCAAAAGACGGGCCATAATCGTGGCAATAGCATGAGGAGTATAGTATTCCGCGTACTTACCACCTCCGGCTGTATTGTAGTCCTTTATCAGGTACTCAAATATACTGGAGAAGAAATCGTAGTTTTGAGCAAATGCCTCTTCAAAAGAGAAGTTCACAAGCTTGTCCACCAAAGCACGAGCGAATGGCGCACGTTGTGCCGTGTCAGTCACAAACGGTGTTAAAGCCTCAAACAAAGGAATCTTTGTGTTGGCAGTTGTTTGCGTAGAGAAAATATCCGCATTTTGCTCCGCAATGTCTGTCATCGTGGAATCAAAGATTGTATCGAAATCCCCTTTACTTTGCTGGTTCCAAAGGTTAGCTATCAGGTGATAAGGCTCAAGCATAGGAACATCGGGCGAAATGGCACTTTGGATAAGCATACGCTCATCATCCGAAAGGTTCTCGTATGCCGTTTCCCATTTCACATCCCCTATCAGTTTCTTGGCAATATCGCTTTTGGTGTTTTTCAACTCATAGCCAAACTTGTCGTTCAAGAATTTATAGAGAAACACCTGAGTGATTATCTTATATTCGTTGCCATCGTTGCCCATACCGTAAGACTGGCATGTCGCTTTCAGTCCGTCAATGAGCTTTAATGTTTTTTCTTTTATATCTGACATAATTCCTTCTTTTTAAGCCATGCCGTATGTGGCATTGTATTGGTTGATATATTGTTGTGAAATTCGTTGCTGGATGAACTTATAATCGTCCATTTCCGGCCTTATTTGTGGAAAATGATACAAGCACCCATTGATAAGAGCCATTACCGTGCGCCCGAAGTATGCATCTTTTTTCAAAATATCGTTACGGTCATATACTTTGGCATCCACATCCTCTTTGATAATATTGAGAATGGCTACAATCTCATCATCAAGGAATGAGAACATCGGCTTCTGCCCTTTCTCTTCTCTTTGTTTGTTGACCTCACGGATGCGCTTGTGTACTCGGGCAAACTTCTCATCCCCTTTATATTTCTTTACCAAAGCATTATTTCGTTTTTGCAAGTCCTGCAAACGGGTTATGATTTCATCCAAAGCCTGAGTCTCTTCGTTGAACTTGGCTATGCTGTCAATCACAAAGCCATGCTCCTTGAAGCGTTCCATAAAAGCATCACGCAGCGACATAAATTCAGGATCGTCTTGGTCGAAGTTCTGGGTAAACGAGGCAATGGTGCGTTGCCATTTCTCTTTCAGCTCCGCTCCACCCGAAATAAGGCGCATTTCTTCCTGTCCAATCTTAGAGAAGGTGAACTCTATATCCATCATCGCCTCATTGATTAGTGTCTTTGTTTCATCACCGATGCTAAAAGCTTCCTTTTGGTTGATGATGCCAATACGCCTTTGTACTTCGGAAAGCAACTGAGGCAACTTCGTGATTTCAAGTTTAGCGAATTGTTCCTTCATGTCCTCATCGCCGAAAGTACGCACGAGGTTTGCCATATTTTTCGCAGATTCCAAAGCCTGTTTTAGGTCAAGCAGAACAGCCTTGTCTTCTTCCGTGGAAATCTCCGAAGAAAACTCTTCCGCATTATCGTAGGAATAATCGAAGAGGGTCTGGCGTACTTTTTTCATTTGTGCCACAATCTCGTCCTTGTCCTCAATCACTTGAGTGAAAGTGTCTGTGGCATTGCCGTCACCAGTCTCTTCCACATCGTTAAAACGATTCAACTCTTGCAGATAAGCCTCGTTTGTTTCTTTGAAGTTACGTTTAATGTCGGCAAAGTCAATGACAAATCCGTAACGCATTCCCGGATATGGACGATTTACACGGGTAATAGCTTGAAGTAGATTATGGTCTTTCAGCTTACGACCGAAATACAAACGCTTCAAACGAGGTGCATCAAAACCAGTCAATAGCATGTTGAAGACAATAAGAATATCTACGGTCATATTCTTTTTGAAATCCTTGACTGTCTGTTTTCTCGTTTCCTTGTCGTCTGTGTCGTGGAGAATGATTCCGGCTTTCAGTGGTCTATACTTTGATTTGTAATCCACTTCGGGTTCACCTACCACAAACGTCCCGTCAGGGAGCTTAATCTTGATAGGCTTTGGTTGGTATTTCTGCCACTCCTCTTGGAATACATCATAAAGCCGTCTTGCTTGTTCACTGGTTTCGCAGATGACCATACCGCCTAATGTATCGTCTCCTTGTATCTTACGGAACTCTTTCAAGTCCTGCATGATATAGTGAGCCAGCTCGTTCACATAGCTGGGGTGCTCTATGATTTCCGATTTGCGGATGTCTTTCTTTTGCACCAATGTGTCCAGCTTGTCGTACACGTCCGAAAGTCGCTCTTTGTAGGATGTTTCTATATCCTCACGAATGATTTTCAGCGTATAACCGTCTGCAATGGACTTGTCATAATAATAGGTATGCAGGTAAGTGCCGAAGACCTTGCAACTTGCACGTTCCTCTTTTAACAGCGGAGTACCCGTGAGAGCTATCTTTATCGAATCAGTGTCCGCATCAAAAAGGTTGGCAAGAAAACATCCACCGGGTTTATAGCCACGGTGTGCTTCATCGAGAATGAAGATACGTTGCAGATTTGTAGCATAGTCATTGATGCGTACTTTTTCCTTATCCTCTGCAAAGCGTTGTATATTCACGACTGTAATTTCAGCTTGGCCGCTTGTTCCTTGTAGTGCTTGGTTGCTGCGGAACTGCTCCATCAGTTCCGCCCTTGTGTTAGCAGTTGAAACCACCAGTCCACGGGCTTCAAATTCCTGTGTGGCTTGCTCCAATAAATCAAGGCGGTCAACAATGAAATAGAATTTGGCGACCTTGTTCTGCTTAGAATAGAAGTCATTGAGAATATAGGTCAGATAATAAGACAAAGCTGTCTTTCCACTACCTTGTGTATGCCAAACAACTCCTGATTTTATTCCCTCGGCAAGTTTCTTACGAATAGCCAATGATGCAAACAATTGCTGGTAACGCATGATATGCTTTTGGTCGGTAGATTCAATCTTGCCGTCCACCTCTCGCTCCATGCGGACGTAAGCGATACCATATCTAATGATATACAATAAGCGTTCTGGCGAACACATGGAAGTCAATATACGGTTGGTGGGCGTATTGAAATCGAGGTTCGTTTGATATTCGGGACTGGTATGGATTACCTGACAGTTGTAATCAGACAGTATTTTCTTTTCCGCTACCCTGTCAATCTCCTTATATGGATAATCATGATGGTATGGAGCAATTTTCTGGCCGCTTGGGTTTTCCTCACGAAAGCAATTGAATGGAGAATAAGTGCGTGCGCCTGTACAATAGAAAGCCCCTTGTATGGGTACGATACCACCCAACGCATCGTATTCCATATTATTACTGAAAATCATCAGTTGGGTTATATTGATGAAGCGACGGAACTTCTTATTCGGGAAACGCTCTTTGTTCATCCGTGCGCTTTCTGCCAGCATACCACCATGATTATTTGGTTTCTTTACTTCTACGAAGCAAAGCGGCAGTCCGTTTACAAACAGGGTGATGTCTGGCCGGAACTCATCCTGACCATTCTTGCAAGTAAACTCAGCTGGTAAGCGTCTCCGCGATTCTATATAGTGTATTAAAATAAAAAGGCTAATGATCCCTTTTTAGTCATTAGCCTTTTCCCATCTGTCAGGAAGCAGTTCCCTGTATTTTTCAATTGGTGTGTTCGGTTGCCATTCGGCTGTTCTGTTTATCACATCCGTGAGATACTCAAATAGATTCACTTTATGCATCCTACAAGTGAGTGCTATCGTATAGAGTATGGCGCCTCGTTCGGCCCCCTTATGGCTGCCGAAGAACAATGAGTTTTTTCTTGATAAGGATATGTACCGGTTCATCCGTTCAACCATATTGTTGTCCAGATAAGTGTCACCATAATTAAAGATGTCCACCACTGCATTCCACTCATTGCGAAGATAGGTAATGGCTTCCTGCAGTTCGCTCTTAGGTAATAAATCCCCCCGTTCTTCTATTTCATCAAGCACATCTTTTATTTCTCCGAGTATGTCCGGCGCATACTTTTTTCGATGCATAAGATTCTGTTCTACCGTCCATCCCTCAACCCCAACTTTATGCTTATGCTCGTTTTGATAAAGTGCGTTTATCAGCTCCACGATCCTTTTTGCATCCGGGTCCTTCTCACCGCAATCTATAAATTTCCGTTTTATATGTTGCAAGCACGGGATGCGTGTGATATTGGGATAAGCATCGCTTTCGAGCTTCCGGTAAGGTGAGTAACCATCGCTTTGTATGATACCTTTGCAACTGCCTAATTCGTTAAGAATAACTCTTTCAGACCGGGAGCCGTCATCATAGAGCAGGTATATCATCCTGGTGTTTATGCCGACAACCACCCAAAGGTATCCCTTCCTGACTCCTTTTCCCTTGCTGTTCTTTTCCGGGACGAGTATTTTGTAATAGGTTTCATCGGCTGCCTTATAAGGATCACTCAAAGCTGTCTGCCGGATGCACTTATAAAGATTTTCGAAGAGGTTTGAGGCTTTCTCTATCAACTTATGAGCCGTAGGTTTCTTCAGCGTAAAGCCATGACTCTCGAAGTAGTTGATGATTCTTTCAACAGGTAGCGATTGTATATAACGTAATTCCATCAATCCGGCAATAAATGAACCGTCATAGCTGGAATTCAAGAAGGCCGAAGCCGGTGTTTTTCCCTCAAACAGGCGACCTTCTTGCGTATAGGTGTGTATCTTGTAGACATGCTTGATGAAGCGCATGGGTACACATTCATAGCGGACGCATATTCTGGGAACAGTGGTAAACAACCGGGCCTTATTGATGTCAAAATCGGGATCATCGGGATAAACGACATGTTCTTCTTCCTCCATCTCATAATGCATGTCACGTTTGGCCCCATTATTCTTTCTTGCTTTACGCTTATCTGCTTTTTCCGCTTCTATCTTCTGCCGCTCTTCTTCGGATATGGCAGATTGGGGAGCCTGTTGCTGTTCGGATGTGTTGGATACAAGTTTGGCGAGTCCCTTAGTAAGGCGCTGTTGCTTGCTAAGAGATTCGCCTTTTTGAAGGAGTGCCTCTTTAAGGGAAGAAACCTCCTTTATCAAAGCATCTATTTGGTCCAAGAGTCTGTTGTTGTCATCTCGTAATCCCTTGATTTGTTCCTTCAATAACTCTATGATCTCATCCTTTTTCATGGCATAAAGATATAAAAAATCAACGAATTGGCCAAATAAACCGGATGATATCTTTAGCACAAATAACTAATAATCAGAATGTTGAATTAGATCCTAAAACGCTTTCTCAACCGTACAGACTTTAATGACACTCCATTTAAGATAAAAGACAAAACCTGATAAGAAATCTCGTAATTGCCTGTATTGGGGTTAAATGTCGGTAACTCAAAACTTCCACCTTCGAGGCGCTTGTAGTACAGAAGAAAGCCATCGCCATCCCAACGCAGTATTTTTACACTTTGTCGGTTTTTACCAAAGAATAAAAAGATATCTCCGGAAACGGGAGACAAGTCCTTCATTTCCGATCGTATAATTTTGAATAAACCGTCAATGCCAAGGTTCATACGAACAAAGCCCTGGTACAGATAGTAGCGATTGGCTGATGTTAGAGAATACATGGATCTCCCTCCTTTCTTTCGTAATCGCGCAACATTTTAATAACACCACCGGGTGTGGCCCGTTTGACCGAAATGGTGGTTCCACTGTTAAAGGTGATTGTGATCCCGGCAAGACTAAACTCTTCTTCCGACAACATGGCGGGTGCTATTTGAGTGAATGAAGGAGAGGAAGTTGTCGGTTGGGAGGGTTCAACGCCGCCATAATAATCACGGACCACATCTGCCTTGGCTTGTTTAACGCTATAGCCCCGTCTGGACATCCAGGAACTCATACCACCAAAAGTGGTATGCTGATCGCGGCAAACATCGGCTAAAGAACAATTGTAGTCTACTTTCAATACTTCAAGGAAATGTTTCCAAGTTTTTCCAAATCGATTTTCTGCTAAATCCATAATGCTTCATTTTTATACATAGCAAAAATATAAGAATGAAAAAAGGGCGACAAGATAGAATCGCGGAGACGCTTACTCACAGTCACTACCGTGAAGGATGTGCCGCATCTCTGGATACGCCATAATAACCGGGAGCAGGCACATACATCGGCTGATTGCGCAAACCGATATTCACCAGCTTTCCTTCTCCACGCAAACGTACCAAATGCGTTTTGGCCGTAGTACGTGCCAAACCACACACTTCCTGAAAATCACGGCGGGTCATCATCTGATGTTCGGCAAAATATTCTTTCAACAGCATATCAATCTCCACCTCTGACACCTTCTCCGAATGACGGACATACTTGGACTGATTGGCGCGGACACCCACAAAATGTCCTTTCAGATTACTGTCAGGGCGAAATCGGACAGTTTTGAAAGCCACCTTATTAGTCTTATGCGGAGTGCTACGAGTCACTTTCCCCGTAGCAGCCAAAGTGGGATAAAAATAGCCGATCCCCTCGATATGTACTTCTTTTCCCTCTCGCAACGACTCGCCGAGAATCTTCGATAAGTTATCAAGCACATTCTTTACATCGCCCACAGTCAACGAACTGTAGTCATGAATCTTGTAACAAAGAGTATCCGTATCCACTTTTCCATTCATAAAGATACGCGGATGCAACGCCGCTTCTTCTTCCGAAGAAGCATTAGGATTTTCATACCAATCAAACACAATAGCCATTACTTCTTATCAATTTAAATGTGTAACTTCATCATAGGACAACTTTAATCGGCTATTCGGACGATTGGAATCGGCTGTTCAGTCAACTATTGTCAGCCAACCGGACAACTCCAGTCGGCTTTTCCTAAACAAGCGCTAAAGATACGACAAAGTAACGATATATCAGCATAGAAAAGCTTGTTTTTCGTTTCAGAAGAAAATAAATATTTTCTTAGTTAAATACTTGCAAACCCCATATTTCATGTTATACCTTAGCGGCATCAACCGGTCGAAAAAACAACATTTATTCATTTAAAAAACAAGAAAAATATGAAGACATTAGAATATAACTCGAAACGTTTGGCAAAAAGAATACAAGCATTGATGAAAGAATCGTCAAACGTCATCGTTTCACCGAACACTTCAAAGAACGTACCGAAAATGCAAGAAATAGATGAACAGGAAGCATATAAACAAGAAGTACATAAACACCCCGTCCTTCTAACACGACAAGTGATTGACTTTTTGAAAGTACGATATGACTTCCGCTACAACTTACTCACCGAAGAAACCGAATTTCGCCCCTCCGGGCAACGAGAAATTCCTTTCTGCCGCATAGACAAGCGAGAACTGAATACTTTCTGCCTGGAAGCCCACAAAGAAGGAATCAACTGCTGGGACAAGGACCTTCAAAGATACATTTACTCTACCCTAGTGGAAAGCTACCACCCTTTCCGGCTTTATATGAACGAACTACCTGCCTGGGACGGAACGGATCGGTTGAAGCCCTTGGCGAAGCGAGTATCCGACACTCCTATATGGATAAAAAGCTTTCACACCTGGATGCTCGGACTTGCCGCCCAATGGCTGGGAGTGAATCAAACACAAGCAAACAGCGTAGCCCCGATACTTATCAGCGAAGAACAGGGACGCCATAAATCCACTTTCTGCCGTATGCTGATGCCGCCACAACTAGCCCGTTATTATTCGGATAATCTGAAACTAACCGCACAAGGCAATCCCGAACGTCTCCTAGCCGAGATGGGGTTACTAAACATGGACGAATTTGATAAATTCGGAGCACAAAAGATGCCGTTACTTAAAAATCTGATGCAAATGTCCAGCCTCAACATCTGCAAAGCCTATCAGAAAAATTTCCGGTCGCTGCCTCGTATCGCCTCTTTCATCGGAACAAGTAACCGGACTGACTTACTGTGCGATCCGACAGGCAGCCGCAGATTCATCTGCATTGAAGCGGAGCATGATATTGACTGTACCGGAATTGAACATTCACAAATCTACGCCCAACTGAAAGAGGAATTGCTTGCAGGTGCCCGTCACTGGTTCAACAAGGAGGAAGAACATGCTTTGCAACGTCATAATAGCGCATACTATCATGTCAACCCCATAGAAGACATTGTGTGCAACATATACGCGCCTGCCATGTTGGATGAACCGGATTGTCTGTCACTCTCCGCCGCTATCATTCATCAAGAATTGAAAAAGAGGTTTCCGGCTGTACTTCGTAATTGTACTCCTATCCAATTGGCGCAGATTCTGACTGCAACGGGTATCAGTCGACAGCATACGAGATTGGGCAATGTGTATTTGGTGAAGAAAGTGAAGGGCTGTGAAGAGTGAGAATGATACTACCTGTTCACATAAGATATCTGTGAATAAGATGGTTACGCCTCTGTGACGACTGTGAATGACAGCATATATCATAGCAATCAGAAAGTAGTAAACAATCAAGTCCCGAACATATTTTGATTGGTAATGATTTTATTGCAAATAATGTTATTACTAATCGAAGTATTTCTTATTTTTATATTCCTCTTTAAAGCTTGCGCCTTTTGTGCCCTGTTGCGTTTTATTTTTTATTTTGTAAGTCGGCAAGGTCTGCGTTTCTGAAAAAAAACAATATATTTAGATTGGGTGCTGTCTATTAGTAACTTACAAAGTTAGTTCCTCAAATTTGTACTTATCTTGCCTTGTTTGAACGACACAAAGATAGGATTAATTATGTATAAGGCATAATTTTGAGATTAGAATTTTAGTCTGCATTTAGATGTGACAATTCATATTTAGATAAAAAAAGCCAGCTATCATCTCGATAACTGGCTTTTAATTTTCAATCATTTATTTGCTTAGTATATCTTCATAATACTCGGCAAAGTTCTCTGCATAGTTCTTAGCTTCTGGACTTCCTTTAGGTTTAGGATAATTTGCATGCCAGACATCTTTATTCATTGCTTCGATTATGGCAACCATTTGTTCTATGGTCGGATTCTTGTCCTTGAAGAATTGTTTTAGTCCTTTTGCCAACCTGCCATTGTTGAATGTCTTTTCACTCATCTTACTGGCTTTAAATGCCTGTAAAAGTTTGTCGCCCATTGATTGGGTGTCCTCACTCAATCTTAGGTTCTTTGGAAGTCTATCAATGCCAACCTTCAAATCTTTCACTACATTAGCTTTTAACTCTGGTTGTCCCATTGTATAAAGTCCATAAACAAACTCTGGCTTCAAGTCGTAATCACCTATTATCCTTTCAATGTAGTCAATCTGTGCATTACCAGTACTTAGCCCAGACCCATTAAAATCTTTGTAGTTCCAAGGCTTGCCATTGTTGATTGATGCTGTAAAGAGTGGCAGACTCATCTCTTCTGGGAGTTTAACAATTTCCACCATAGATGATTCGTCAAAAGTAAACTTGCCCTCTGATTCCAAAATCCCCATAGCAATTAACCGGTGCTGTCCATCGACAGGAGATTTTGCTTTTTTCCTTTCTTCCTCATTTGTAACCTCTTCTGTTTCTACCATAAAGTTAGTTATAGATAAAGGCTTGTCATTGCGTTTGGGTATTACAGAAACTTTATACAGTTTCTCACCTTTGAGGTCATCACCCTCAACCATCTTGATTTTACCCATTGAAGGTTGAAAGCCATACTTGCTAATCATAGAATAGCATTTAACAACATTTTCAGTAACAATATCTCTGTTACTTTCATAAAAATAATATTCGAACATTTTTGTCTTGCAGTTTTTAGGCTGGTGCGCTCCAGTTTTAGATTATACTGCAAAGGTGAGGATTTTAGAAAGAAGCAAAAGGGAGAAGAATTAGTCCTATTTTCTCCTCCCCCTTAAAACAGAAGCCACATTATAATGCGATTAAAGATAGAAGTTGTTTACAGTTCTAATTTCCTTATTTTTGTATTGTTTGATAAGTTTCTTCAAAGTATCATCATCTCCTAAATATCCATCAGTTTTGGATAATTGGGTAAAGTAAATTAGATTAGATATAAGTAATAGTTTACTGAAATTCATCCCACTTCCTTTTGGTGCTCTTTGATTGTTAAATTCAGGATTAGTTTCAAAAAAATAAAGTACCATCTTCGCAAATAGATAAATACGTGCTGTATATAATTCTTTTGTTTTATATAGTGATACAATTTCTCTACTCATTCTACTATCTTGCTCAATACTTTCAAGACCATCTTCCAATAGGCAGGCTATATAGAAAATTGTATTGGGATTGGTTATGACTAAAGGATGCTTTCCTCCTTTTAAAGTCAAAGTTAGAGATTTATTAAAAGAAATACCTGATATTTTATTAACACCTTTATCTTCTTTACAAGTACTGGCAACTATATTAATAAATTTTTCTAATTCTTCTTTGGGAGAATCATACAATTTCATCCCTTCTAAACAGCTTCCATTACTATAATCAAAAACAAATAAGACTAAATACCAGAATTTGTTAATATCAATACCTATCCCCTGCAATGCTTTTTGTATGCTATCCTCTTTCTTATAATCAGCATAGCTGAATTTATGGGTAATAAACTTTTGATTATATCTATTCTTGAAAATATCAAGAGCTTGTGTCTCTAAAATATATGTGCCTTCATATACATCTGGACAAAATTCCATAGCAACTTGCTTTACATACTCTAGCAAATCATCTTCTTCTTTTACATATTTGTCTAATGTAAACTTATCTATTGGCTTTATATCTTCCATATCTCTAATCTTAAATTATGCCTTAAAGATAGAAAGAATTAGATAAAAAAATAAGGCAGTAAATGAAATTTCACTTACCACCTTATCAATGACTTAGTTTCATCATATCTCACAGGTACAAAAAATAAAATCATAAATATCTGTCATGAATCAGTTACAAGAATTGCTTTGCTTGCTACCTCAAATCGCATCCTTTTAAAGATATACGCACATATATTCCAATAATCCAGAATGTATATCTTATATTAGATTTACCTGATTCTTATCAGTACCTTTGCTATAGATAAATCAATTACCAACCTATTTATTTCTACAAAAATATGCAAGTAACACCAAAAAAGAGCACCGTGATTTCTTATTTACCACAAGAGATTAGAGAAACTACATATACAGATATTATATACAGACCTGTAACAAGGGAAATGTTAGAACAACTATTCTCAAATTCAGCTAAGAAGGATAAGCATAGATTGGTTAAGAAGAGAAGAAGGTAAATTGAAACAATAAATCTTTTCAAATATTGCATAATTGTAATCATATTCCTACATTTGTTGGTGGAAGACTAAAGATAGATTATGGGATATTATGAACTACTATTGGATGAAAGATAATAAGAATATCAGTAGTTTGTTAAAATGGTATTATAGAGGTAATAGCATTTGCATCCCTTCATCAACAGGTTTATGCAGTTTAATATTTACCATATAAAATGATAAGCTCATGAATACGTTTTGGAAAATTACATTGGGATTTATGATTGGAGTTGTATGCACACTTGCAACTTTAATCGTTTTTGGAACAGGGTATAATGATAATGCAGAGCACAAGCCAACAGAGCACAAAAACAGAGTGCTCCAGTTTCAAAGTGATGAAGAAGCCCCAAGGCATAATATTCACTCATTTGAACTTTCTACAAAAAATGGAATAATAAAATTGCATACATATATGTCCAAAGATTCTGTTCAGATTCTTATGGGACGTCCTCAATCTACAGATATACAGGATATTGGTGGAATGGGTATTTATGAAACTTGGAAGTATAAAGGACGAAATCAGTATGTTGACGAATTTACTTTGAGATTTAAAGACGGGGAGTTGGAATCTGTACATCAATATAGAGAATAATCGCAAGAAGGAAAGATATTTTTTTTAAATCACAAAAGGCAGCAAGTGAATGTTACTTCAAATGCTGCCTTTAGAACCTTACTTTTTGTTTTATGAATTTTAGTTATTAGCTTTCTATATTTAATGTAGAGGAATAAAATTTACTTTTCCCATAATAAATCAGTAATATTGCTATTAATGAGAATGTGCCACTTATGAATGTTGTCCAACATTCCCATCCTGCTTTCATTACATAGTGAATTATGATGATATTCCATGCTATAATTACTCCTATCAAGAAGATTTGAGTTACTTTTTGTGTGGAAATAAAACGAGGATGTCTTGTGGCTGTAATAATTACATTATTCTTTATGAGAATAGCATATACAGGATTATCTGTTCCTAAGAAATCATGTTCAAGTTTCTTCACTATTTCTATCCAACTTTTCATCCAAGAATAGTGTCCTACAGTGCTAGCTAACCAACAAATCGTAGTCCATAATCCTAGACATGATATAAGAAATAAAAAGAATGTTGATTCATGATTATCAGTAATATCTACCTTTTGTACAGCACAGCAACTTTCAACCTCATTGGTTATTCCTGACAATATAGTATAAAATGCTACAAATAAAGCACCAACGAAAATCGCATAATAGTTTACCCATGTATGATAACGTTGTACATGGAACTGATATGCGTCAATAGCCTTTTCGTAAGCAACCAACTTTTTACAAATCTGGGTACAAGAATTATACATATATTTATATATTAACTTAGAATTCAACCTCTTCTATTAAATCAAAATATTTCCAACCGTTATCAGTTGAATATTTAGGACTTGTCCCTACAGGAACACCTAAATATGAAGGATAATAAAATTCTGTACCAAAAGCCGTAATAACATAATTACTAGTGTCAAGTATACTTAATGTTGGACAAACTAATGTTTTACAAAAGACTTTCGAGAAGAGTAATGATAAATGATGATTGGGGGCTTTTCTTGTAAAAGCACAATATCCTATTTTTTTCATACCTGCGCCAATTGTTAGATATCCCTTAAACCCCGTACAGTCGTTAAATGCGTAAATTCCTATCGTTTCTACTTTATCTGGAATTATTAGGTTGTCAGTAAAGCCAGAACAACCTCGAAATGCAGAATCACCAATAGTCACAACATTTTCTCCTATCATTATTTTCCCTTTAAATTTGCAGTATTGAAATGCAGAAGTCGAAATTTTTACTAATCCTTTTCCCATAATTAAAGAACCAGTAAAGGCAGAATGTGCAAAAGCATAAATTCCCAATGTTATTACACTATTAGGTATCACCAAATCCCCTTGTACTTTTGTACAATGCGCAAAAGCACTTTCTCCTATACTGCGTATACCTTCCTCTAATGTCAGAGTTCCATCAAAAGCTGATTTCAAAAACGCACAATCACCTATTATAGCAGTATTCTTAGGTATCGACACATTTCCTGTTAAATTAGCAGTTTCTGCATAAGCATATTCTCCAATACTTTCCACTGTCTCTGGTATATAAAGAGAAGTAATAGCACTTTGGTAAAACGCTCTATCTGAAATAACTCTTAGCTTCAAAGGAAGTAATACGGCAGAAACTTTAGAACCACTAAAAGCACTCGCAGGAATTATAGTATCATCAAGTTCAGACAAGTCTACAATCTTCAAGTTAGGCATAGTTTTTAAAAATTCATAGTCAAAAGTATTCAGATGTCCTGTGATTTTCAGTTCTTCTATAATTTTGGCGTCTTCACTATCAATCTGTTGTTCTAAAGTGCCTGCTGTTACCACGTAAATATCCCGCGAATTTCCTCCACGTTGAGTAATCTGTATTGTTTCGGAGGTAATTCCCAATTTATCAATCAATTTAATAATCGAATAACGTAATTGGATATTATTATTCTGTTGTATATTGAATGTAATCGTTTCATCCCGCATTACGGCACGTGATGTCGGAGCAATAGAAATCCATGCTTTATCTGCTTCTGGAATTTCTATAGTATAATCGATATTAGTGGAAAGTTGCACATTTACTGTACCACCTGTAAAAGGGACAGTGTATGAATGTTCTGTAATATTTATTACTCCTTCTACAAAATTTATAGAACGCATAATTGTACGTTCCTCTCCATCAGAAATAAAAATTAAGACCTCACTACTCACAATATTCGCAGGAGTGGTAACTTCAATTACTCCACTTGCACTATCTGTGGATTTAACAACTGTACGAAATCCATCTTGCGCTAATGCTTTCACTACCGTTTTATCCGTAGCACCTGTTATTGTATATCGAATTGGATATGTTTGATTTGCCAATACCCGTATATCTTCTACTTCACTAAAAGTTATAGATAATTTTTTTACTGTGGGGATTTCTAAAATTGTTCCATCTCCTAAAGTAAAAATAACTAAATTAGGATTAGATGTGTAGTCTATTCCTTGAAATAAACTATCCCCATCTTTACCAGCTTCCCCTGTTGCTTGTCCTATGTCTGACCATGTTTTGCCATTATCTGTAGACAAATACCACCGTCCGTCCCTTATCTCAAGCAATGGAGTGATACCATCTTTTCCATCTGCTCCATCCTCGCCATCAACACCATCATTTCCTTCTGCCTTAACCATATTGCCAAATTGGTCTCGTAACCAATCTCCATTTAACGTCCAGTAGTATATACCATCAGTATATTGTCTTACAGCAATAATAGGAGTACTACCATCTTTACCATTAGCACCCGTATCTCCTTTGTCCCCAGTTTCTCCTTTATCGCCCTGCTCTCCTTTGTCACCTTTTTCGCCATGATAGATGGTAATTGGCTCGCCTTTGGTGAATGAGATTGTATAGCCTATGACTTTCTCCCCTTCCTTGATTGGAGTAATTTTGGTTATACTGTTGTTGTCTTGTAATGCCTGTACCAGTTTCTGCAAGGAACTGATATTGCCATTCATCTGTTTGCATAATTCTTCCAATGAAGTAACCCTTCCATCCAGTTGGTGGATGCTGTCCCATAAATCATCAGTGTTTGTCTTGCAACTGTAAAATGTGGTAGTCAGCGTTGCAATAACCAAGAAAAAGAATGTCGCCTTTTTCATCATAACCAATAAATAATAATAGCCATTTCACTCCTATAATGGCAGTAATATATTCGTAAAAGAAAGTGTGGAGCAATTAGTCTTCCCATCAGTTCTTGTATAGATTCCAAACCATATCCCTGTTTGGGTAGAACTGCATTGAAACCTTATAACAGGAAGATACTAAACACTTTCATTATAGTATTTGTCGTACAGATATTTAATTGATGTGACAAAGATAGAAATTTTTATTTATATTACTATATAAGAAGCGTTTATTCTTAATGAACCTCAATTTAGACTAAATATCAATACAAGTATAAAATCCTCACTTTTGTATCTAAAGGTCAGATAATCATAAGTCTGCACTTACTCTCTGTAATTGTTGACAATACGTTCTTTTACTAAAAAATATTCCTGTAAAATTAAAGGTAGCAGATGAATTTTACTCCAAGTGCTACCTTTATTGATTGATAATGGTATCTATTCCATTTTGGTAAATGTTTCTGTAAAGTCTGCACTGTCACGATGATTAGGATTATAATCAGGGTCAGTTGGCTGACTGGTTTGCACATTGTCATATTTAACACGAATCGCCAACTTTTCTGCTGTTAAAGATTCAATAATGAGATTGGCATAAGAATCAAAATAACCATAATCTCCATTGGTTTGGCTCACCGTTAATGTGTTACCATTTAAGGTTAATGTTTGGCTACTTCCGTCCATTTGCCATTTTGAACCATAATAGTAATATGCAGCTACAGAATAAGTGTTGTCTGTTAGTTTTTTGATAACTAGTTTCTCGCACTCACCATCACCATTATCGGGATTGTAAGGGTCGCAAGTATAATCCCATTCTTCTCTTTCGGTTTCTTCGTTGCAGCTTTCCCATCCTGCACTACGCACTAATCCCCAAGTTCCCTCTAACTGGCTTACATCAATGTCATCATCGTCATCGCTACAAGCGGTAAAGTTCAAACACAACACAACCATTAACAAGGTCGTTCCAATTAATCTCAATGTTCTCATAATTGATATAAATTTAATCTTGCCAACCTGTTCCCTATAGTTGGCTACTACATACAAAAAAGGTGTGGGAACTATCAGCATATCTGTTCCAAGGTATCGCCAAACACCCACACTACAAATACACACAAGTTGCCCACACCTAGACTATGATATTCTGCTAAATAGCAGGTATATAGCCAAGCATGGGCGTTGTGCATATCCTCGTAGTGTAAAATTTTGGCGAAATTCTGGAACAAGGATAATGCAAAACGCCTTTCGTTAAATAAATATGTTATTCCATTACTGGAACGGCACAAATATACGAAAAGCGTTTGTATTATAACTAAACCTGTGTGTTAAAAACTAAGACAGTCATAAGTATTTAATAATTCCTCTTGCCTTAATCCCAAGTATCTCTTAGTAATTGATACACTGGAATGATTGAATAGCTCCATGAGCTTAACAA
>OHON01000079.1_pt1 | contig 72762 bp, 51 predicted proteins | sample 1569831 | NCBI WGS metagenome assembly OHON01 (sample SAMEA3879512, study PRJEB24766) | human gut metagenome | biome: human-associated habitat; feature: feces | place: USA | collected 1985/1987
AAACTGCTTGCCATTTATGCCCCCTATGTAACCGATACCTTCGTCACCTATGAATATACCGTTCCGACCGTAGAGGAATTTCGGGAACGCATCCGCAATACCCTGCAGGCATATCCCTATTTTGCGGCAGTGGAAAACGGCAGAATCATCGGCTATGCCTATGCCTCTGTGGGCTTCCGTACTTTGAACAAAATTGTAAATTAATTTCTCACAACATATTAGGGCACTATTTACCTTTACCGGGTTGCAAGGGCAGCATAAGTTTACTGTGAACAAAAAACTCTTACTTAGCAGCAACGCTAATAACAGCAGTAATGCTAGCCTTAGTTACTTCAATTCTAATAATGGAGTCAGCAATGCCAATGCCAATGTAGGCTTATTATATATTTTCATTTGGATAATTTTGTTTTTAATATTTTGTCTAAATAGTGTCCTTGCCACTTGGCAAAAAATAACGTAGTATTTAACATAAAAGGGTGTTAGTAGGTTAATTCTCGAAGTGCTCCCTATATAAATATATAAGACTTTGAAAAGAATAGGATATTTGCACGAGCAGGTATACAGCCTGCCTAATATAGAACTTGCTGACAGAAAAGCAAGAAGACACAAATCAGTGAGATGGGGAATCCTGAAACATGACAAACGTCGTGAAAAGGAAAATTTAAAGTTGGCAGAAACTTTGAGGGATTTAACATATAAGACCTCAAATTACAGCACGTTTAAAATTTATGAGCCTAAGGAGAGATTAATCTTTAGGCTTCCATATTATCCTGATAGAATTACGCATCATGCGATAATGAATATAATGGAACCAATATGGGTAAACATATTTATCAAACATACTTATTCTTGTATTAAAGATAGAGGAATACATGATGTTGCAAAAGATTTAAAATACGTTTTGCAGAAATATCCAGAAGAAACTAAGTATTGTTTGAAATTAGATGTTAGGAAATTTTATCCGTCTATTGACCATGATATACTGTACGAAATACTCCAAAAGAAAATAAAGGACAAGAAATTGTTAGCTTTGTTGAAGGAGATAATATATTCGGCAGATGGAGTACCCATTGGAAACTATTTGTCTCAATTCTTTGCAAATTTATATCTTGCTTACTTTGACCACTGGGTTAAAGAAGAGCTTAAATGTAAATTCTATTTCAGATATGCAGATGATATAGTTATTTTAAGTGATAGTAAAGAATTTTTGAGAAGTGTTCTTGTATCAATGAAACTATATCTCCATAATGTCTTAAAATTAGAGCTTAAACAAAATTATCAAATTTTTCCCGTAGACAGTAGAGGAATAGACTTTGTAGGTTACAGATTCTTCCATACTCATGTACTGCTTAGAAAATCTATAAAAGTTAGATTATTTAGGCTAATTAAAAGGTACAAGGATAAGAAAATTGATAGGATTGAACTAAGACGAAGAATGCAATCATACTTTGGGTGGTTGAAGTTTTGTAATTCTAAAAATCTGCTCCATAAGATTCAGCTAGAGACTGGATTAAGATTTTCTAACTGGAATGGGAAGAAGGTAAATATTTCAAAATTTTATGGTAAGTATGTTCACATCGTAGAGGTGATGAACTACAGTAAGTATTTTAGAGTACATTGTGTATACAAGCACAAATCATACTATTTTGAAAGTAAGAATAAACAATTATTTTATTCTATACATAGATATTCATTACCTGTAAATTTTAAAATAACACCATATGTTAGACCCAAGAAGAATAGAAACAAACCTGCAACCCGAACCGATTGAATTGCTTGGAAATGGTACATATTACTACAATTACGATATAAAATCAGAAATTGTGTGCGTTCCGCAAATGAATGGAAGCACAAAAGAAGAAGAAAGATGGAATTACATTCAGATACATTTAAGTGGAACGCCAGAATATAAAGCATGTGCTAGAGCAATAATTAGACAATATATTGATGAAGAATCAGAGTTCTCTATAATTAATGACTTTAATGCACATCAATTAGGAATAAGAAAAGATGAAAAAGCATACTCTGAATACATAGAGTATATTAATTTAGTTTCAGAAATCAAATCAAAAATTAAGTCGGACTTTAATAAATAAAATTATGGATTACGCAATAGTAACAAAAGAGTGGATGACACAACGTGGTTTAATCATTGAACCAGAAATGAGAAAAAGTGTAGATAACAACAAAGTAGTGTTACACAAGTCTTGGCTAAGACCTTTCTTAGAAGATGAAGGCATTGAACTCTATTATCATGACGACCCAGCTTTCATGGCACTTTTAGCATCTCCAGAATGGGCAGCTCCTGAACAAGAAGCAGAAACTGCAAGTATGGGAGATGGAACAAAAGAAAGCCCATACCAATATGACGGAGTAATGCCACTAGTTAAAGGTAATTACTACTCACAAGATGGAGTTACATATGTATGTACAAGAAGTCTATATGAGGAAAACAGTACCCCTCTTAAGGATTTAATTGGGATGTATGTAAAGGAAGCTGCTTAAATAGCATCTTTCTCATTTGAAAAATAATTTTTAACACTCGTAGCTAAATTACAATAATTTTTAAAGAAATTTAATAATTTAGTTGCGAGTGTTAATTTTTATTTATACCTTTGTGCTGTTACAAATGGAGAAAGACCGAGACGTCTAAAATTATAATTAGGTCGATTGAAAGGAGTAATAAGTAACTAAAGTCTAAAAAGTTACTTTAATTCATTTATTAATTTAAAAAATTTTTAAACATGGCAGAGTTTTTAACAATGGAAGATGCCGAAAGCAAATTCGGTAAGAAAGGGAGAACAAATGCGGGCCTAACCCTAGGTATTATTGGTACAGCACTAGCTGCACTTGGTAATAACGGAGGTGGTTGTGGCTGTGGAAACAACGGTATTTTAGGTGGACTCTTCGGAGGAAACAATGGTTCTTGCTGCGCAATGCAAGAAGCAGAACAGGCTAAAACGTTAGCAATGGTTCAAGGACAACAGGCAGATAATTTATCTTGGGCAAATAGAGTACAATCTATGCAAGATGATATCGAAGTTTATTCTTATCTAAACAGTAGGGATTTAGCTACTAACACAAGAATTGGAAATGAAGTACAGGTACTTACTAACCAAATCTGGAATGATAGAGTTCAAGACCTTAAGGATAAGAGCGGAATGTATGTTGATTTACTTACTAGAGACAACGCACAGAATCTAAGATTATGTGATGAACTCTATAAGAGAAGAGAACAAGACATTCAGGAAAAATCTGACATCTTTGAAAGACTTGGAACCAGAATCAGTGAATTAGAGAAGAAAGAAGCTGCTACATCAGCTGCATTACCTCTAATGTTCGAACTTGCAAAAGAAAAATCAGAAAGATATTCTGACGCTTGCTGCTGCAAGAGCGAAAAAGATTTACTTAAGACTGCTAGTGCTCTTCAAACTGAAGGTATGGCTGTAGCTAACAACTTACAAAGACAACTTGACCACAAAATTACTGGAGAATTGAAATATTCTTATAGTAACTTATGTGCTCCTGTTCCTAGTATAGCTCCTCTTTATTGTAGTCCGTTTACACAATATGGTACAGGCATGTACGCTGGTGCAGCTGCTTCTAACTGGAACGCAGTGAATACAGCTATCAATAGCGCTTGTCCTACTTGTCAAGCACAATAAGATATTGAAAGGAGATTATGTAACAATAGTCTCCTTTCTTTTTTTATAACCTAAAATGCTCAAAATTATGACTACAAAAATAACTCCATTTGGAACCGAAGATAACGGGAGTCAAATATTAGAGTTTAATGTTTCTATACCTAAGGGAGCAAATACAAGTATAGCTCCTAACTCTACACTAACAGTAACACAAAGATTCGCAGAAGTTTATAATCAGGCAACCACTGGCGCTGCTTCTTATAGACAAGTCACTAAACTAGATGTGGTTCATAACCTACAATATGTTGATTGTAAGGGTACGCCAAAAGTTATCACAAACGTCACTTCAACTATTATCGACACTCCGGCAACTTCCGCTACTCCAGAAACTCTGACACCAGAGATTTTCAAAGTAGTTGATGTTTTAATTCCAAGAGGAAAGACAATAGTAACACAAGATTTAATTAACGATTTACCTACTACTACGTCACAGTTGGCTAATTGTGCATATTCTGTATTTGTAATACAGGTAGCTGCACCTACTCCAGCTCCTGCGCAGTAATTTAATTAATTTATGACATGTTTGGCGATACTTTTAGTAACAATAGCTTGGGTGATTTACAGAAGACTTACTACCAACAACTCGAAACTCTAAACAGAATGCAACAGCAGCAACAAGCGACTAATACTTCTATATTAGAAGAGATTAATAAATCAGTCGGGATGCTTAATTCTGAAGAACAATCAGTATTGGCAAGTTCACACGATTATCAGTTGGCAAAACAAACCTATGAAGCTGGATTCATGGCTTACTTAGGAAACAAATTCGCTGGAGAATACGTAAGTAGTCCGGACGGAAAAATAGCCGCTGAGAATTTATTAAGTGCTATTAATAAGTCTAAGGAAAAAATCGCAATAGAAATAAAGAAAAAACAAGAAAAACTTGATACAATGCTTAATCTATTGGAAAATGACCCAGAAATAAAGAAGAGATATGATGAACTTATGTTAAATAAACAGTAATACTATGGTTAGTGACAAAGAAATATTAATGCAAGCTGCTGAGAAATATGCAAAGGATATCGCGAGTAATTTCTTCGGATTATCCACTATTCCAGTACAAACTGCTATCACCTATGTTGTAAGAAATTGGGTTGATAAACACAATACTCTAATTGATTTATTCGTTGATGTTGACGGAAATATAAATACGAAGATTCTAGGAGATGCTGCTAAGTCAGTATTGAGAGAAAACGACGGTTTCAAAATAGGAAAAGTAAAATTCACTGAAGCCGATGTAGATGATTTATTTAGTACTTTCAATGACATCAAGTCTAGAAATTCATAATATAGATACCATCGGCATTTATTTGTCGGTGGTATTTTTGTTTTAATATACTTAATAAATCATGGAAAACGTTAGAGTAGACTCTCTCTTAGGAAACAAAAAAGTAATAGTTGGAAATCCCTATTCTGACATTGTATTAGAAACTCTAGGTAAAGTATATATAAAGTCAGGGAGAAATTGTAAACTATTAGATGATGTTATAAAGGAACTAGCTATAATCACTGAAAAACCTCAGAAAGAAATATATGCTAAAACCATTATAGTAAATAGCATTGATGAGTTGGGGTCTCTCGATTATCCGGGAGATGGCTACTTAATTTACAATTCCCTAAATAAGTCTTTATATATCTCATACGAAGATAAATATATAGCTTTAATAGAATCTGTTACAGATACATCAGAAAGTTATGTAAAAAAGACAGGAGATTCAATGTCTGGACAATTAGAAATAACAGCGGATTCTTTTCCACCTCTTATTGTTCATTCTAAAAAACTTGTAAGTAATCTCAATGCTAATTACCTTGAGAATTACTCTGCAAAAGACTTAGCTAAGAAAAAGGTTGATGAAGTAATCTCTGGAGACTGGGTATTTACTGGAAGTAATATATCTAAAGCCAACTGGAGATTTTATAGAGATATAATAGTAGACGGAAGTATTACTTCTCCGTTCTTTTCATCTGGATTCTCTGGCTCTGGTTGGAGAATTGATGCACAAACAAATACACTAACTATTGATTACTTGGTGGTTAGAAAAGCTATGCAAGTATATGAAATGGTGGTCAATAAAATCACTGCAACTAATGGTTCTCTTTGGGTATCAAATGCAAGTAAAGTAGAGGATTATGTTTTAGTTTACGAAAATACTACAACAGAGTTCTTGACTGAATTTAACAAGGCATATCAAGACGCTTCTGGTGGAACTATTTTTGCAGAACTTGATGACCTTGCCCGGTCACTACTTACATCCTTGCTATCCCAGCGGACTGATATTATCTTTACTGATAAAAATGTAAGGGCTTACATGGTTGGAGACACTTCGTGGCAATGTCCGTCTCTTTTGACCCATATTGTAGATGCTAAAGCATTAGTGGGTTCTGAACTATTTACTAATATAAATTTACTATGGGATAAGTCATTTCTTGATAGTATAAATATAGAAGACCCTCAAACTCCTGCAGCATTAGCTATTAACAATTCAGCACAAGGAATAGATTTATTTGCAGAATCTGGGCCTGAATCTTATATGGAAATAGTATCTACTGATAATAAAAGTATTATAAAGAAACCATTATATTATGATTATTTTTATGGTACTGAAAACATATATGTAGTCGAATTTGACAAAGATGAAATTCCTGTATTTAAGCCCGGAGACATTGTAAGGTGTCAGAAATGGGACAATCAGAATATCAAATACTACGACGGAATAGTGCTGGCCCCTGTAGGATTACACTCTTTTGCTATACAATTAGCTAAATCTGTGTTTGATAAATATACCGAAATATCATACGATGAAAAGGGAAACATATCAGAAATCACAGAGGAATATAACGATAGTTTATATGATAGAACTGATTGGCGCCCATCAGATGATGACCCTACTTGGGATGAGGAAGACCCACCCGTTGATGAGAAAGAAAGAAAGCTGGGAACAGTTGAAATAGGAGACAGCATAGTACAAGTTGGAAATATAAAACCTGACTCTGGAAGACAGAATGCAATATACCTAACTTCTTCTGACGACCAAGCACCATATATAAATATATTGTCAGATTTAAATAGGCCTGACTACTCTGTACTTTATAAGATACCTAAGTATGATAAGGATGGAAATCCTATTACTAAGAAGGACGAAGATGGTAATTTTATAGAGTATGAATTCGAATACACGAAAACAACTAAAGTAAGATTGGGAAATCTTGGTGGAATTATAGACTATACATTTCCTGCTAATAGGCAACCTAGGGGATACGGACTCTATGGTCAGAATGTATATCTTACTGGAGAGTTTTATTTGAATAATGGAAAATCAATAGTAGATGTTTCACAAGATGGAATAATCCTTAAATATAAAAGAGCAGGATTGGAACTTTTAGATTTATATGATGAACAGGGAAATCCTATATACTTAACCGATAAGGATGGCAATATTATAAAAGATGATAATGGAAACCCCGTTCAAAAGCAAGAAATAAAACTTAATGCCGAGCAAATAAAAGTCGGAGATGAGGAAACCTATGCTTTGTTTAAAGTAATATATGAAAATGGAGAAAAGAAAATCTACCTTAATGCAGATTTAATTCAAGCTAGTGAAATATATAATTTAAAGGAATCTGCTGATGCATCAGTAATTACTACTATTGACAGTTCGGTAAGCAAAACCCCAACTAATGCTGTAACTGATTGGACCTATGCAGCTAAATATTTCTTTCCAGAATATGGACAAACTCCTAACTGGAATGCTAATTATCATCCGGACGGAGGGGGAGATTTTTCTTCTAAGACAAACGGAACTTTTGAATTGACTACTCCAAGTACCGACTTTAATTCCTATATATTAACTAATAGGATAGAAGCAGTAGCAGCTACTATCGGAAAAGTTACTATGGAAATGACTGTAACTCAATTAACGTCTGATATAAGTAAATATGAAGTGGCTTTATTAGATTTGGAAAATCCAGGTAATTATTTCGTTATTCCACTTATTTCTAACGATGGTGTTAATTTTAAATGGGAAAAAACGCTCAACGTAAAAATGGAAGGAGATTATGCTGTTGGTATACAAATTAAAAGTTCTGGAGTATCCGGAACTGATATATATAGTGCTCTTAAAGCTACTATAAGTGCAGAAGAAAAATCCTATTATTGGGCACTGTGGTCCGATGGTTCTGGAGTATTAGCTGAGGAAAGGATACAATGGGATAATTTGGGAAATCTTAGCATAACTGCCTCTAAACTTACTGTGGATGATGGACGATATAAAATAGGATTGTATAGCTCTAATGATGGCTGCTATTTACAATGCTATGGAAGTAATAAGGAAAATCCTTATGCAAAAATTGGCTGTTCTTTTAATGCAAATTTTCAAAGATATCAAGGTTATCTGTCCTTGGCATCAGGACAAGGAGTTGGGAAGTCTTCAGACGGTCTTTATGCTTCTTTTAACGTTTTAACTATAGCAGATAGTTCAAATCCTACCTTCCCTTCTCAAACTACTACTACAAGTGCATCAGGATATACTGTGTCTAGCACCAATTCTATTGGCTCGTTATCTACAATGTATATACATGACCAGGGTTTAAATTGTTTGTTTACATCAGGAAGTTCTGGAATAGTTTCAGCAGGATTTAGAAGAGGTAGAGTTCCTAATTTACAAGATGTGGACTTGGGAGATGTATTTAGAATACCTCTTGGAGATATAGATAGAATATATAATGGGACAGCAGAAGTGCTAATGATTAAAACAGGATAATATGAATTTAACAATAAAAGAAAGACTATCGATATTACAGATACTTCCAGAAAGTGGAAGTTTATCTGACATGGTGGATATCATGGAAATTGTAAAGAAAGTTAGAATTACCCAAGAAGAAAAAACAAAAGTGGAATACAGGGAAACCTCTGGAGCTATCACTTGGAATATTTCTAAAGATGAGGGAGCAGATATAGATTTTACTTTTGAGGAATTAAGTATATTAAAAAAAGCTGTGTCTAAGGTAGATAAGGAAGGAAGAGTAAATATGTCTAATTTGGATATCTGTTTAAAAATAAATAGTTTATGAAAATACTGTTAGACAATGGTCACGGAGAGAACACTCCAGGAAAAAGAAGTCCTGATGGTAAACTTAGAGAGTATCTTTATGCAAGAGAGATAGCTTCTATGGTTTATGATGAACTTTATAATAGAGATTATGATGTTGAACTTCTTGTTCCGGAAACTACTGATATTTCACTCTCTGAAAGATGCAAACGGGCTAATAAATTTGCTAAAGAATTAGGAAATAAAAATGCTCTATTAGTGTCTATTCATTGCAATGCCGCAGGTAATGGTAGTGCATGGATGGGAGCAAAAGGATGGAGTGTCTTTGTTTCCAATAATGCTTCAAGCAATAGTAAGTTACTAGCTGATTGTTTATATGATGCAGCTGAACAACAGAAACTTAAGTTAAGAACAGAGAAACCAGGACAAAAATATTGGCAACAAAGTCTTGCAATATGCAGAGATACTAACTGTCCTGCAGTTCTTACAGAGAATCTATTCCAAGACAACAAAGAAGATGTAGAATTTCTTCTTTCTAAAGAGGGAAAGGAAGCTATTGCTAAACTTCATGTGGACGGAATCATCAAGTACATTTCTAAAAATTCATAGGTTAAAGTTATTAAAAAATGTAAAATTAGAAAATTTTAGTATTTCACTTTATGTGGAATAAAAAAATGACTATATTTGCAAATAACTTTAAAAGAATGATATATGGAAAAGGGAATTGAGGATTTAGACTTTAACGAAGAAGATTACGGTATAGCACCGGAACCGTCGAACCCTAATGGTTACGTACCAGATTACGAATCATTAGAACAAGAGAAACCTTGGATGGGTGAGGAAACTCAACCAGAACCAACAGCGGGTTCACAAGAAGAACCTACACAGACACAAGAACCAGTACAGGAAGATGATATTATTATTTCTATGCTTAAACAAGTAGGTATCAAAGACCCTTCAAAAATTAAATTTGAAAATGATGAAGGTGAAATTGAGGAAGTTTCTTGGGATTCGCTATCAGCGGAAGAAAAATTAAATATTCTAGCCCCAGAATCTCCAGACCCTAACTATGGTCTTGAAGAACCTGAAATTAACTTTATTAATTTATTACGTGATGCTGGAATTACTCCAGAGGAATACATAAATTATCAGAAAGAACAGGCTATTGAAGAATATAGACAAGCATTAGAAGGTAATCCACAATATGAAGTTGAGAGGTTATCAGACGAAGACTTATATACTTTAGATTTACAGTCTAGAGTTCCAGATATGACTGACGAAGAAATAGCTGTAGCTTTAGAACATGAAAAATCTAATCCAGCACTTTTTGAAAAGAAAATGCAAGGAATTAGAGCGGAGTATAAGGCATTAGAAGATGAAAGAAGACAGAATGAAGAACTTCTCGACCAACAACAGAAACAAGAACAATTTGAAGCCTTCCAAGCTGACGTACTCGATGCTATCGAGTCTTTAGATGAAGTTGGAGGTGTAAAATTAAATTTGGACCAAGATGACATGGAAGAAGTTGCAAACTTCATATTATCGCTAGATTCGGCAGGAGTTAGTTATTTAGGAAAAGCATTAGACGACCCACAAACTTTAGCGAGAATGGCTTGGTTTGCGTTGAAGGGAGACGAAGCTTTCGAGACTATCACTGATTATTACGATAAGGAGATAGCAAAAGAAAGACGTTCAGCCTACGAAGCTGGATATGAAGATGCAAAGAAAGGACTTCAACCAAAAGGTAATAAAAAACCTACTGTCGTAGTTGCTCCAAAACCTGCATCTGAACCTAAACCAGAGGACGGAAATCCTCATGAAAAAACAATTAATGATATAGATTTTTAATTAAAAAAGTATGATAGTAGCGAATTTTGTATCAAACAGACCGACTATGTCGGAAACTAGAACTTATGAAGATTTCTATAAGTTTCTAGGAACTAGACCAACTAAATTAGGTGTTGTTTCAAGACTTTACCCAGAACTTACAGCTTCTTACCTAACAGAATCTCTAAGAAACATTTTCTACCAAGATGTAAAATCTGGTAATAAATATCAAAGCATTGACTCAATGTACTTTGAATGGGAAGTTGAAACCAACTACATTAAGAGAGTTGAGTTTGCAGATGTACCAACAGAAGATGGAGCTAATGGCTCTGAAATTGTAATGGCTTTCAAAGAAAGATATTACGAAAAATATGACATCTTCAAGATTGATAAAACAATGCAGCAATGTATTGTAGTAAGTAGACCAGTTAGAAAAGCTGATAACTATTGGGAAGTAGTTGTTAGACTTATTGATAGTGACTATTCTAGCGTTCTTGACTTTAGTGGTTGCCAAGTAGGTGATACTACTAGATTCCAATCTAACGCAATGCCTGAAATGCACGAAGAAGGATATGTTAAATATCAATCTAACATTGAAAAACACAGAAACTTCATTACAACTCACAGATGTGATGATAGCTATTCTGCACTTTATGCAGCTCATGAAAACGTATTCATCAGTATTGCAGAAGGTAAAGATACTGGTAGCTTAAAAGAAACATTATATAAGATGGACAAGAAAGAAAAAGTTCTTCTTGATAACTTCTTATATGTAAGAAACAACGGTCTATTATTCAACAAGTGTAATGTTGACGTAAATGGTAAACCGACTATTGTTGACCCAGATACTCAAAGACCAATCTATATTGGTGACGGTATCATCCCACAAGTAGAAAGATTCGCATCTAAATATGCATTTGCAAAACTTTCTATTGACGTATTCCAAACTGTAATTGCTACAATGAATGAAAAAGCAACACAGCCAACTGGAAACAAATACGTATTTATTTGCAATGAAAGAATGTGGTTCTTAGTTCAGAACGTTCTTGGAGATTTCTTAGCTAAATATAAGACTATTGGTACTTATCTATGGTCTAAAGCAGCTAACGATTACATCAAAGTTGGTGCTGCATTTGACAGCTATACGTTCGGTGGAAACACTATCTCCTTTAAAGTTGATAGAACATTCTCTAGAGAATACGGTATGGAAAAAGCATATTGCTTATGCTTAGACTTAACTGCTGACTCTACTGGAAATGAACCTCCAATCCAAATGTTCACACTGAAAGGTGGAGACTTCATCACTAATAAATATCCAGGTGTAGGTGGATTAGACGGATTAAGTTCAGGAATTGTATCAAGTCCTGTTGCTGCTTCTAAGCTAATCAACTGGGGATATTCTGGTGTTGGTGTATTTAACCCATACAGAAGCTTCATTTTAAGAGAACTTTAATAAATAGTCGAGATATAGTAAGGGAGTTGAAATAGCACTCCCTTACATTTTTTATATATTATAAAACCTTATGAATTAATATGAGTACTGATAATGCTAACAAACTAATGCAAAGTCCTGCTGAAAATTTTATCATTCTTAGAAGTGTATATGGTAAAGTAGGCATGAAATATTACATCCAACCTAGTAAAGACCCAAGAACTGGTCAATATCCAGATTGCGTAAAACCTGTGAATAGTGTTGGGGACATGATTCTCTCTGACCCAGAGAGAAATAGTGGTAAAATCTTTATTAAAGAAACAGAAACTTTCGTTATTGAAGATGGTACTACATTCGACTTAAACAATCCTTATGATGCTGCTAAGTGGGAAGCAATTAAGAATTGTATTTTTATTGCCCAATCAAGAGATAGTAAAGACTCTAAAGGTGTAAACTTAATTGATGGTCCGGGTGTTAAAGGAACACTTCGTCCAAGACAAGGAATCGCTGAAATCTATATCGAAAGACCTGGATATGAAGCTGCTAAGAGAGTATCTAAGAAGAAGAAAATTCACGATGCTGGAACTTACATTCTTGACGACCCAAGAGGAGACGAAGGAAGAGTACAAATGGCAAGATTACTTGGAAAACACATGCGTAATGTTTCAAGTGCAGACGTTACTGATTTCTTACTAAGTATTGCTGAAAAAGACCCAGATAGAATCATTAACCTTTATACAGGAGATGATATTAATATCAGACTTCTATTTATGGATGCAAAAGACAAACACGTTATTATAGTTAAACAAAAACTATATATGTACGGAGATAGCGTTTGTTTGGGAGCTACTGATGATGCAGCTATTACTTGGATGAAAGACCCAAGAAATAGAAAAGTGCTCGAATTAATTAAGAAGGATACATATCCTGACTTATATGAAGACTTTGGTGAGGACTAAACCGCTGAAGATACAGCTCGGGAATTTGCAGCTTTAACAGCACCTAAGACTCCTACAAAGCCAAAGAAATAAAAAAAAATAACAAAATAATTCTACTATGACAGCAAGACAGGCATGGGAATACATGTTAATTGAGATTAATAAAGTTACCGCTGCTACTATGCTGATAGAGGATTTCAATCATCTGATTACTAGAGGTATATATCAATTTCTCAATAAGAGATATGTTATGTACGATATGAATCAGCAAACTTCTGATGATTTAAGGGTATTGAAGGCTTCGGCTATATTAACACCGGAGCTTCCATATTCTGATTTAGCTCTAGAAGGAGAAGACTTGGAAATGATTTCACAATTATGTGGAGCTTCTTATGAAGTAACTCTTCCAAGTGATTACTTTCACATGTTGGGATGTATTTGCCAATATGAGAATGTAAATCCTAAAAAAGGCTGTACAGGAAAATCCAAGTATGTTACATTTCCCGCAAGGAGATTAACCGCTGACATGGAACCTCAAATCATCAATAACTCTTACTTTAAGCCATCTTATAAGACTCCATATTACTATATAAACAACATTAATACTTCAACAGAAGTTCCAACTTATCCTTATAAAGACAATCGTGGGACTGATATGAATGGAACTTATAAAGTAACCTCACTTTTAGGAGATGCAGAAGGAGACAATAGCAATCTTCCTAGAACTATAACAATAGGAGGTGAGTCTGTAAGTACAGTTGATAGAGAAATTGCTGTTAGATATGGAAATGCTTCTACAGTAAGAATGGAAATAAAATGCGGACAGTCTACCGACTACGAACTTAGAAAGGTTCGAATAGACTACATTAAAGTGCCTCAAACGATTCTACTTACTAAAGAGCAACTAGACCTTACAGAGGACACTTCACAAATATTAGAATTTCCAGATTACATATGCTTAGAGATTCTCAAAGAGTTGGTTAATATTGTATTGGAGAACTCCGGTGACCCTAGAATACAAACATATAATCCAGTTAATCCGCCACTAGCACCTCCAACTCAGCTGCTGGCACAAACTAAAAAATAAATTAAAGTATGTTTCAATTTACGACAACAACCTTAATCAATGACGCTCTAGATTATACTACAAAATTACCAAGATGGGTTGCAAAAGACGAAACTCTTCAAATTAAAAGAGTTGGAACTTTCAAGAAAGCTAACGTCACTGCAATGTATAAAAGAGCGTATTCTGCTCCTGTTTTAGCAAAGGCTGTTTTAGATATGACTACTATTACTCAAGCATCTGGAGTATTCAGAATCGCTATGTATATTAGACTATCTGGAAATCAGAACTCTTACTATTCAAATGACTTTGTGTTCAAAGGTAAACCTTTATACATTGAGTTTGAAAAGAAAACTGGAGATACAGCAGCTCAATTAGCAACTAAAGTTGCAAATCAAATTAAGAAATATCAACGTGCTTACGACTTCAAACATTTCAATGTTTCAGTAAGTGGTAATAACTTAATTATCGAAGCTGTTGACGAGTATCAAAGATTCACTAGAATGGATATTGAATACTTTGACCCAGATTTAAGAGAAATTGCATGTACTTGTGCAGAAGGTGCATTTGCTGTAATTGCATCTGCAAAAGAAGCTGGTGCAGAAGGATTTGATAGTAAGAATATCCTAACTCAAGGAAGAGAAGGATTCGGAACTTATCAAAACATCATTAAAGACCTTAGAATCCCTACTCTAGATGTAAGAAGATTCGAAGCTCCGTTACAAGACGAAGTTCCTATCATCAATGGTAAGTATAGTCAATATACTATCTATTACAGAACAGAAAGAGGACTCATGGGTGGAGCTGCTGTTGGACAGCAAGTAGTATCTCAAACTACTCATGTATTCTATGTACATGATTCTGTAGCTGCTGAATTTGAAGCTGCATTGGCAACTTTAGGAACAGTAACAGAAGAAAAGAAACCTATCATAATCACAGGTGGGGTTACAGATATTACTGACATGGTAAAAGCAGGAACTAAGAAAGAACTTACTCCAACTATTGATGGTGGAAGTACAGTAGCTTACGTTTCAGCTACAACAACAGCAGATTGGCTAACAGTTACTCCGGGAACTACTAAAGTAGGTTTCACAGGAACAAGTAATGATTCTGGTGCTGCAAGAAGCGCAAAAGCAACTGTAACAGTATCAGCTAAAAACGGAGTTAGTGCTTCTAAAGAAATCACTATCACTCAGTTAAATGCCTAATAACTAATCTTTATATTTAAAGGCGGCGTCCGTTAGAGGTCGTCGCCTTTATTTGTTTTAGCCCTATGATATACAACAAATTAGCATCAGCAATATATAATGATATAGTATCAGGTTTACGTGGAATGCATGGAACAGCTACTATGTCTATTGAACAATTAGAAGACGACATAATAGATGAAAGATTGCAGATAATTAAGGAATATTCACTAAAGGGAATTCTTCCAAAGAACGATTTACTCTTATCATTAAATTGTATAGATGTAGATTGTAAATCATTAGAAAGATGTAATTGTGGAACAACTGGAGAAACACCAGTAGCTCATTTTGAAATTCCACAGCTTCTTAATGACTATGGAGAATTAGCTATTGATTATATAGGTAGCACAGACAGGCTACTTCCATTTATATATTATACTTCCTCATCTGCATGGATGTATCATCAATACAGAAAAAGAGGAAGAAATAAACCCTATGTTTACATAGATGTAACTCCGAATGAAAATAATATGTACGATTGCTTTATCTTTAATGCTCCACTTATTAAGCAAGTAAGCGTTGTGGCAATCTTTAAAGACCCGCGACAGCTAGAGAACTTCGGTTGCTGTGATTTAGAAGGAATTGATAACTTTACATTTATTAATACGGAAATAAAGAAAAGATTGACGGAGAAGAAATTACGTTATTACAGACAATTGGCTGCTCCAATATTACCTAATGACCAAACACCTGCATAATGGTAAATTTTCATCAAGCAATGTTCCAAGCAAATTTATTATATGGAGTAGAAATGCTCCCTCAAGACTTTGAGGAATTTGGTTTAATAGCTTGGAACTTAATAGGAAATAAAAATGTAAGATTATATAGATACTGTACTAAGATAGAATGTCCAGATTATACAGTAGAACTTCCCTGTAATTGTGACATTATCGAAGCAGTTACTTACGCTTCAGAAGATTGGAAGTATGTGACTAACTATTCTCCTAATGGAGATTACACTTCTCAATTTGTAGAGAACTACATAGAAGGAAGAAAAATGTATGAAGACCCTTTATATATGAGTGGTAAATATGCGAAGTTTGAAAGAGTTGGAGATACTCTTTACTTTGATAAAAACTATGGAACTGTATATATTCTTTATAAAGGAGTTATACTAGATGATGAAGGTCTTCCTATGTTATCAGAAAAAGAAAGTTTAGCTATTGCAACATTTGTTGCTTATAGAAAGAAATATAAAGAAGGATTAATGACTAACAATGCAAATATCCTTCAGACAGCACAATTAATGCTACAAGATTGGCTTAAGTATTGTGATGCTGCTAGAGTTCCAGAATATCTAAATCAAAATGAAATGAATGATATACTGGATGCTAAAACAAACTGGAATAGAAAAAGACACAATTTCTCATATAAACCTGTTTAACAATTATGAACTATGTAGGATATGTATATAAATGTGTGAATGTATTTAATGAAAAAGTATATATTGGGATAACAATAGAATCATTAGAAGAACGTAAAAGAAAACATATAAGTGATACTCTTAGAAATAAAGATAAATGTCACTTTCATAGAGCCTTACGAAAATATGGTTTAGATGCCTTTGAATGGAGTGTTATAGAAACCATCAGTTCTAACTCTAAAGAAAATCTTTTATTCTGTTTAAAAAATTTAGAGATTAAGTATGTAAAATTATATGATTCCTATAATTCAGGTTATAATTCAACTCCCGGAGGAGATAATTCTGGGACTGTTATTAAGTCTGTAGATATTTATACAGAAGACGGAATCTTGTTAGGGACTTTTGATAGTAGGACAGACGCTGCTGAATATTTAGAAATTTCTAAAAGTGCTATTATAAAGTGCTGTTCCGGAAAACAGAAATTTTCTAAATTAAAAGATGGAACTAAAATAATATGTAAAAACCATGGAGAAATTCCAACTTCAGAGGAGTTTGAATTTGTTAAATCATTTTCATACAGTCAATGTAGTGAGGTCTTTGCCTATACAGAATCTAGTAAACTAATACAAAAATTTGATAGTATAAAAGAGGCAGCTTTATACTTTAATATTGATAGACAACATATTTCGGATTGTTTACGTGGAAAACGCAAGTTTGCTGGAATATATAACGGTAATAAAGTAATTTGGAGGAAACAAAAATGAATTATTCGACGGGATGTGCGTTCAACATGGACGAAATGTTTATGAATTTTCCATACGACAAATTGGAAATGTCATGTGAAGATTGTAAGAAAATAAATAAAGACCCTCACAGGGATGTATTAGTAAAGAAAATATTTAGAGAGTGTGTAAAGGAAGTATTAAATGACATTGTTGATAATAATGTTACTTTTATACTTCCTACACATGGAAGATTTGCAGAAATGCATGTTAAAAGAACATATGGAGAAGACTTTAAAAGGGCAAGAAGAAGCGGTAAATGGAAAGATGTTGATTTTTTATCATCTGGATTCTCTGGAAACGAAATAGTTCTCAATATAAAAAGTGGAAACTTTATAAAGTCTAAGACTGTGTATGTTGATAAAAATATAAAGAACAAGATTACAGAGAATACTAATAAAGGTAAACAATACTGTTAAATTATGCAACTGAAAGAAATTAAAGATTACTACGAATCACTTTGTGAAAAGTTTCCAGATGTTCCAGAAAAGGACATTAAAAGAATTTTGAACTATGGTTGGAAATCACTATATTTGCATAATCTTTACGGTGGAGATACTTTAATAACTGATGATTCGTTGTGGTGCTATATAGGAACACTTAGAAGGGATTCTGTAAAACACTTTGAATACTACATCAAGAAATTAACTGTAAAGCTGCGGGTTCTCTACAAGCGCAAGAATATACAATGGGATGGATATTACTATTTCGCACTTACTGATTCTCAATATGAAGATTTTCTCAAACAACACAATACCAAAGGAAGGAAAAAGAAAATATTTAACTATGGGAATCAAATTCTCTATCAGATACTCGATGAGTGCAAGATAAGAGAATATAACAGAAGGTATATATTCAGAGTTCCCTTTATTACTCTTGTAGGAAATGTTGCTTATAGGGAAAACTTCACATCTAAGGATGCAGAGTTAATTATAACTAGAGAACCATTAAAATTTAAAGATATATTAACATACAATAATAATTATGAATTTTTGTAAGCATGAGTAAACAGGAAACAGTTAATACGTTTGATGGTGGTCTTGTAATGGACTTAAATCCTATGACTACACCCAACAATGTTGTAACTGACTGCCTTAATTCTACTATGATTACCTATGATGGGAATGAATTTATTCTACAAAATGACATGGGTAATGGAAGAGTGGAAACTGCCAAATTGGATGCAGGATATATTCCCGTAGGTATTAAAGAATATGGAGGAATTATATATGTTGCATCTGTAAATCCTCTTACTAATAAATGCCAACTTGGCTCATTTCCTTCTCCAGAAAGAAATTTCACTACTGATGAAATATCTAAAAGTCCTATAGTTTTACAAACATCAGACTTCTTCACTAAAGGTCTGAATACAATGTATGTAAGAAAGGAATTACTAGACGGAGAAGATAATAAGTTAAGACCTGGAGATAAATTTATTATAGGAAGTACTGGAATCAATGACAGTTTAAACAACATACTATCAGATTATAAAACAAAGGGAAAAAGAATATTAAGACTTCATTTGGCTATACTGGACGATGATAATAACATATCCTATATAGAAGATGAAGTAAATAGTGTGGATGGATATTGGATATATCCTCTTACAGGAAATGAGGTGGATGATGCAGAATTACTTGCAGGACAAAATCCAAAATATCCATATAACGTATATAAAAATAAGGTATCAGGAAAACTTCTTTTAATTGCCGAACTTGAAACTCCAAAGACTTTTAATACATCAGTCGATGTTTATAAGGTTGAGGACAATAAAGTTAGTATGGTTGTTCCTATATCTTGGGATGAAGACGAGGAAGAAAAAGCTAAACTTCTTGGAGTTAAAGTAGAATGTGAACATGAAGGAGAAGAAAGTCTTACAAGATTTGTCGACTTCAATGGTGCAAACTACGAATTTAAAATAGAAGATTTAATAAAGGATGATAAGTTATTTACTTATGCGTTTACTCCCTATACTTCATTCGGAACAATAGATTATCTTTCCAAAAGAGGTTCAATGAATCTTAGCTATATAGGAACTGGAAAGATAGATTTAGTTGAGTGGAGATATTATGTAGACCAAAACTCCATTTCGATTTCGTGGGGTCTTGAAGCATATCCGAGATATGGATATCAAATCACAGAAGTGAATATGGACTTTCGTGATGTTACCGACCCTAGTACAGAAAATATCTATAGAACAAGACAAAGAAGGTCATACAATGGAAACTTTACAGAGTATATAACATTTGATGAATCTAATGTATACTTTGATAATTCTCATATGTCTCTTAAGAAAGGAAAACTATATGTAGTTAGAATAGAAGCTGTAAGTAGTAATACTTTAGACCCAACTAATAAAATATCTAATATTACATATAGACTAATGTACACTTCAAGTACATTCAATGAATCGTTTATTGCAAATCAAGTTGATGATTTCTCTTCCTTAGAGGTTAAGTGCGATTTGGATATCTCAGTAAACCAAAAAATAGGAGAAAGGACATCAAGTTCTGTTACTCTCTCTACAGATTTAGTGAAGGATTCTGGAGAAACTACTCCAAAGGATTTGATGTCATATATTTATACTTCATTTACAGAACATCAAGAAATTAAAGCAATTCCAATTCTTAAGAAGAACAGTGATAAAAATTTCTTTATCGGAGATATTGGAGAATCTGATGTAGCCCTCGACATTACTGTTACATCTAAAGGAATTGATGTTACTGACTATGAACCTAAATTAGTAGGCTCTACTGGATTGGAAGATTATTATAATTCAATTCTTCCAAATGTTGGAGAAGGAACTGTTACTGATAGTAGTAGCATAACTCGTAATGATTTGTTACAAGATGATTCAATGAAATTTGAAGTTGTAGGAAGTGCAAAAGATGGAACATGGGTAGGAACACTCAAGGGTTCTAATGTGAAAAAAATAACTAGTGATTTAAAATATACTAGAGAATCTGGAAGTGTTAGGCGGATTGCTCCTTACATGGACTTAGAAAATTTCAGACAATCAGACATTGGTGCATTATTTGGACATGAAATTAGTATTCCTACTGCTGCGTCTCCTCACTTCCACTTCAATAAAATGATTGCAATGATTTCTGGTAGAAAAAAGAAAAGTAGTTCTCAAAGATATCGCTCTGGAGTGGCTACATATAGTAGTGGTTGGTCTTTAACTGACGTTACTTCAGGTAAAGATACTCACTATGCAGGAGACTTACCAGACAACAACACAGGATTTACCAACGATTTCTACGCTTGTATGAATAATGGTTATTCTGGAAGACCAATCTTTGCAGTTCTTAGAGGATGTGGTAGAGACGAAGACGGTAATGGTCGTTTGAAGGTATTAAATAACTATAATCTAAGTTGGCCTTATCCTATGGACGGAAATCTATGGAGACAATACCAAGAACCCGATTATGGTGGATGGGACTTAGATTGTAATAGATGGTCATTTATTCTTTGGAAAACCACTGACTCTGACAAATATGTAGCTTTAAATGCTTGTATGTGTATAGATAATTGGGACGGAAGAGGAGGTACATATTTACTTGATAAATTAATGCTATTCCTGTCTCAACTATATGTTGCCCAAGATAGAGAATATTCATCAGAAAAATATATTCCAGATAATATCTATTATCAGAATAATTTTAAATCAGCATATAGATATACAATCAATGCTGAACCTAGTGGAACAGAAGATACTAAAGTATTAAATATTATTAGTGAAGGAAAAAGAATTGATGCCGACGCAATTAATAGTATAATTACTGATTTCAATGATGTTGCTTCTGAAAAGGTCATTGTGGCAGGGCTTCCTTCTTTAAATAATATCAACTATATTGTAGGATTAGACAGACTGATTTCTCAAGACTATTCTACAACAGTTACTACTCCAAGCGCAGACTCTTTATTAATAAGATACACTACTGCCGGAGAAGGTGGCTTTACAGGTCTTGGAGCTGTTAGCCCTAATGGAGATATTTATGAAGCTACATTAAATGGAGAACCTTTTTCAGAAGGAAGGATTTATTGGATGGATAGAACTGCCGGAAAACAAGGATTCTACAGTATTCAAGAAAAGCCTTTTACTCTTTATAGAGATTCATTCTCTGTAGATAGTAATACTGGTAAAATTACTGTTAATAGAACTAGTACAGTAGATGTAGCATCTAATAATTATTCATCCTTAGGAAACATTCTAACTTTACAAAGTACAGAAACTGGAAAACCAAATATATTAGTTAATCGAGCATCATTAGGAGTAGCTGGAGCTACAAGAAGAATTTCTAGTTATAGTGATGATGATTGGTTTAATATATATCAAATAAAAATAAGTAGTGACTTAGCTATTTGCGGATGAAGATAACATATAACAATACAGAGGTAACTGAATTTACTAAGCAATTTGAGCTTGCTGATTTCCGTTTAGATTTTCAGTTATCTCTTAAAAAAATCAATACAAAGGGTAGAATAGTCTATGAATATAATCCGTTTAGAAACTACAGACTTCCTGATGGAACTCTAAATGATTTTGATACGGAAGAACTTGGATTTGATATTAATAATCCAGTATCCATAATTACTCAACCTTCGTATGACGGTTCTGTCAATCTAATATTGAATGACAATAAGAACATTCCGAGATTAATAAACTCAAGATTCTCTGTACGAGAATTAAATACATATGAAGTAGTTGATAGGTCTGGAAGTAATGATACTAACATTTACGACCAAGGAGAACAATTCAATATTGACACTTCTCTTTATAAAAGAACTACAGCTATTCCTAAGCTAGATTTTGGTGGAGTATTTCCAGGCGGAGATTTAGATGTCGGAAATTATGTATTTTATTTTAAATTCTCTGATGCAGATGGAAACGAAACAGATTTTGTGGCTGAGTCAAGAATTGTATCTGTATTTATTGGCACTTCCCCACAATCTATTAGAAGTGGACTGAGAAATGAAAACAGTCATAAATACACCCAGTTTGTTCTTAGAAATATTGATTCTGCATATAACTATGTGACTGTTTACTATACTAAAAGTACTTCTGATGCAAACCAGTCAGAGGTTACATCAGCACATAAGATTGATAAGAAATATCTTATTAGAGGTGATGCTTCTGTAATTCTTATTAATGGAAGTGAAAACACTATTGATATTTCGCTTGATGAAATTAATATGCAGTATAATATCGTAGATAGAGTTAAAGCTCAAGCTACTTGTCAAAATATGCTGTTCTTAGGAAATGTAAATAAACCTAAAATAGATTATACTGAATTAGCTGACTTATCTTTAAGATTTACTCCATATCTTAACACTTCTAAGAAGATAGAAGATGTAGGAACATCTTACGATACTGCCGCTGGATACTATAATCCTAACAATATATATCATTTCTTAGGATATTGGCCAAATGAAATTTATAGACTTGGCATAGTATATATTCTTAAAGATAATTCACTATCTCCTGTATTTAACATAAGAGGTAGGGATGAAATTCCTACATATACAAGTGGAATTTACACTGATACTCCCTTATATGATGCCCAAGGAAAGAGAAACTATATTTCAATAAATGAAAGTGATTACACTATTTCATCTAATGGTTATATAGAAAACTCAATGGGGGTTTGTAGATTTATAAATGAATCTGATACTAATACTGATAAGATAGCTTATGGTATAGATATTAGAATTATGCAGGAATCTAATGAGGTAATGGAAGAATTGAAGAAGTACATTAAAGGATTCTTCTTTGTAAGACAGAAAAGAATACCTACTGTACTTTGTCAAGCACTCACTGTCGGATTGGATAGACAAAGCCACTTACCTACCGTTCCAGTTAATTTGGAAAAGGTAACCAATAGAAGCCTTACTGCCGAAGAAAAACAAGAAAATTTTATCTTAGAAAGGTTTGTGAATGATGATAGGACTTTAGATAGTGACTTTGTATCTAGACTTTATAAAATGAAAAAGTCTGGAATATTGCAGAAGGCAGCTATCTGTCCAGAGTACGAATTAAGAGCACCCTATTTCAATCAATTATTTACAGGAGAAGATTTCCCTGTTGGGGAAGCAGACTGTCAACCAACAGAAGAATATTTCGACTGTGAGTATATAAATAACCGACATTTATATATACCTGCATATAAGAGTAATATAGGAGAATCTAAAAATCTATCTCATAAGGTTAATATTATAGCGGTAGGTGATGATGTAGAACTTGTGTCTAATGGAAATCAAAAATTCTCTTCAAGAGCTGGTTCTGCGGAAGAAGCATATAAATTTGAATACGCATACAAAGAAAATAAGGTTAAGACTGCATCTAATCTAATAAGAGGAGCCTATGGCCCATACCTCGGAATAGATAATTTCGAGAGAGTCATGAAGTTAATAAATATCTATATTCCAGAATATGATGTAGGTAAAAATAAAACATATTTTGATGTAAGATATAGTGATAAATCTTCTTACTATGCTATTAGTGATAGGATTGATATTGAAGAATTTAATAGTTCTATAACTTGCTATGGAGGCGATTGTTACATTTGCCAATATACTCACAGAATGAATAGAAACTTCCAAGACCCATCAGCTCCTACTAATGATGAAATTGTCGACATTAATACTTGGAAGAATAATTATGATGTTAATAATAGTGAAACAAACGCCAAGATAAATCGAGGAGATGTTAATGCTATTCAACTAGGACACTGGGTTACATTTAAGGTAAGGTCAAGTATTAACTTAAGTATTAGAGACTTAGATTATTCTTACCCAGCAGAAGAGGGATTGGTCGGACATCCAAGAGTATTCTATCCTTTATATGCTCAAAACGTAGAGGGCTCATACAAAACTCCTGAATCTTTTGTAACAAATGCGGGAATAAGTTCAACAACATCTGATAAATATTACTTTGAGTTGCCCAATGTTCCTTATATAAAGAATAATTATGAAACTAGGATTCTATATTCTAATATACATGTAACAGATGCATTTAAGAATGGATTTAGAGAATTTAAGTTCACTAACTACAGAGATTATCCAAAAACTTATGGTTCAATTATAAAAATGATTGAGTTGTTTGGTAATATCCTATGCGTTTTTGAACATGGTGTTGCTCTAATTCCAGTAAACGAAAGAGTAGAATCGGGAGATGGCATAGGTGGAAACGTCTTCATAAACACCTCTAATGTGCTGCCAGAGAACCCAAGAGTACTGTCGGATACATTCGGTACCCAGTGGCCGGAAAGTGTCATCAAGACCCCATATTTCGTTTATGGAGTAGATACAGTAGGAAAGAAAGTTTGGAGGACTAATGGGCAGGAATTCGAGATAATCTCGGATTTCAAAATACAACAATTCTTAAATGAGAATATTACCCTTACAGAAAGAGAACTCACTCCAATAATTGGAATTAGAAATGTGAAAACTCACTACAATAGATTCAAACAAGATGTAATGTTTACATTCTACGATAATCTTTATGGATTTGAAGAGAAAGTTTGGAATATTTGTTATAATGAGATTCTACAAAAGTGGATGACATTCTATTCATGGGTTCCATCATATTCTGAAAACATAGATAATATGTATTTCAGTTTTGATAGAAACACTTCCAAACAGGCAGCTAAGATGTGGGCATCTACGCATGGAGAATATATTTATACAGACACATTCTTAATCGAAGATGATAGTCCTGTAAGGTTGTTCTTTAGAGAAGATAAGAAACCTTCAACGTTTGAGTTAACTGTTAACTTCAGTATTGAGAGAGATAATCTAGGAAATTATAAACGCTTTATCTTAGATGGGGACACAATTAAATACAATACTACAGATTATGGAAAACCTGATGGAATTTACTTATTAAACGTAAGAGCTAATTTGGAATATCCTACTGGAGGTTCTCCTGCAATACAGGAATATATAGATTCTTATAAGAGTTACGCCACCGTCAATGCTGGATACTATGATTTAGTTATAGCTTTATGTACTAAAGAATATAGAGACCATTTAACTACTTCATTTTGGAAACACGGAACAGCAGGAATAATTGATATTTCTGACCCGTTAAAGCCATGTATGTGGTATGGTAAACAACATCCATTTGAATTTGAAGTTGTAGTATTAGATAACCCATCGGTTCATAAATTATTTGAGAACCTAGTAGTATTATCAAATAATGTTGCCCCAGAGTCATTCCATTATGAGATAACTGGAGATGTTTATGATTTCGCTGATGATAAGAAGAACATGTATTTCAGACAGGAAGCTACTAAGAACTTATATCAATATAATGGTTCAGATATTTTATTTAATAAGAATTACTTAAAAATAAAACCTGAACAAAGAGACATATTAGGCTCTAAATCTTTATATAAAGAAAGGTCTACAATGTTCCCGTTATATTATACAAGAGTAGATACTGTTAATGAGATAGAGGATTATTATCAAGCAGTAACAGCTCCCAATAAAGATTATCAAAGCTTATCAGGTTCTGAAATAGTATATGATGAAAAAACAAATACATTTAAGATACTTACTCACGTTAAGGGATGTCCATTTAAAGGAATGTATAAGCAGAGATGTAAGGAGTCTGACCCAGGAGCTATAATTGATGATTCAGTTCCATATCCATATATATGGGCACAGTATGGAAGACTTAGAGGAAACATGGACTTTATTGAAGATAATTGGTACATACAAATTCCTCCAATAAATTTCTATCAGAAAAATGAATTACAATGGAAGGTTGGAAAAGAAGGAGCTTGGTATCCACCTCTTAATTTAGTAAATAATCCTTTACCAAGTGACATGCCAATCTTAGAAATAAAGGATAAGAATGACATTCCAGAAGACCTAGTTAGATTAGGTTACGATGTCAATGCTGATTCTTTCGACACAACTAAATGGGAGACCATTAGTAATCATAGAAAAGAATCTAAGATAAAGGATAAAGTTATGAAGGTAAAAATTAGATATACTGGTGATGAGTTAGTGTATATAACTGCATTAAAAACAATATATAATATAAGTTACGCATGAGAAAATATGATATAGGAGGATTAACAGTAATGCCACCATTGCCAGCAATTAATCCTCCACAATTTAGTATAACTAATAAGATAGGGCCCTCAAAACTTCCTTCTATGGATTTCTCCTCTACTACTAAATCTAGTGGGGGAGGATTCTTCAAAGGAATGGGTGGTATGGGTTCTCTAGGTAACATGGCTAGCACAGTAAGTAGTTTAATTCCTCAAACAGAACAATCTGGGCTTACTACTGGGCTTAATGCCGGTTATGATGCGGCTGCCAATGCAGTTAGTGCCATTCCTGGAGTTGGAACAATTATTGGTGGAGCAATGAAGATAGGGGGAATGTTATCAGACGGATTAACTGCTCTTGGAGTAGGAACTGACCAAATGACTACCACTGATAAAATTCTAGATAGTAAATTCATGAAATTAACTCCAATAGGTCTTATTAATTCCTTTGGAGCTAAGAAAGCAGATACTATCAATAAAGATAATGAAACTTTCGAACAAGTTGGAAGCTCATATACTGGAACAGAAGGACAAGTTGATGATGCTACTAAGAAGAGTGGGAAAAAATATGGGCTGTTGAGTGGCAGGGGAAGAAAGAAGGCTAATGCCGAAATTGCAGAAGCCAAAAGAAAACAAAATATAGTTGCAGGTATAGCGGATGAAGCTAGCGATGCGTTTGCAAACCAAAGAGGCTCAATGGATATGCTAAACACAAGAAATTTATTAAATATGAGTGGTGGATATAGACAGAGAGGTTCTTATATCGGAAGAAATGGATTAAAACTTCCATCTGCTGAAGAAATGCAAAGAGCTGTTGAGACTGTTGCAAGAATTAGACAGCAAAAGAAAGAAGCTCCTAAAACTATAGAAGAGTTTAAAGAAGGAGGAAAAATGAATGTAATTCCAGAGGGAGCTTTACATGCTCATAAACACCACATGGATGTTGATGGAATTACACCTAAAGGAATTGCAGTAGTAACTCAAGAAGAAGGCGGAGTAGTTCAGCACGCAGAAATTGAAAGGAATGAAATTATCTTTACTAAAGAGGTAACAGAAGAATTAGAACGTCTTTATAAAGATGGTAGTGATGAAGCTGCAATACAAGCTGGAAAATTAATTGCAAAACAAATAATTGAAAATACTCAAGATAACACAGGATTAATCTCGGAGGTACAGGTATGAAAATAGAAATAGGAGATAAAGAATATAACGTAGAGGTTGCAAGAACCGAAGAAGAAAAGATTAAAGGTTTGCAAGAAAAGGAATCTTTAGGAGAAAATGAGGGAATGTTATTTATATATGACGAACCCCAAGAATTAGCCTTTTGGATGAAAGATACTGCAATTCCTTTAGATATAGTATTTATTGATGAAGATGGGGAAGTAATCTCTGTTCAACAAGGTCAGCCCTACGATGAAACTTTATTAGAAGAAGATGGAGTTATGTATGTTCTCGAGGTTAATCAAAACTCTGGTATTCAACCTGGAGATGAACTTGATATAGAAGAGGACGATGATGACAAACAGCCAGTTATGAAAGTGCTAGCTCCAGACGGTTCCACCCAAATGGAACTTGAAGGTGGAGAGAGAATTTTTAGTAGAAAAAATACTAAAACACTTATCAAAATGGCCAAACGAGCATATTCTTCGGAATTAGATAAGGATTATAAAGCCTTAGGAAAGAAGGTTTTTAAATACTTACATATACAAGATACAAATACTCCAGAATACGTAGATACTCCAAAGAGTAAAGAAGATTAATTATTTTAAATGAACTAAATGTATAAATACTAAATTAATGGATTATTATTTTGATATGTCCATAAATATTGCTAATTTTGTCAAGTATTTAAGTATTTAACGTTAAAACTAAAGAATTATGAAATTAGAACCTAAAGTAAAGAAATTTCAGGAAGGTGGAGCAGCTCCAGCACCTGCTGCTGAACCAATGCCAGCTGAACAAGGTGCAGCACCAGAACAAGGCGGGGGAGGAGATGAACAATTAATGCAATTAGCTCAAATGGCTGCAGAAGCACTTCAAAGTGGTGATTGTAATACAGCCTTAGCTGTGTGTGAAGGATTCATGGGACTTATCCAACAAGCATCTCAAGGACAAGGCGGAGAAGCAGCTCCTCAAGGTGAACCAGTCTACAGAAGAGGTGGAACCTTAGTCAGAAGAGTATAAAAGTAGAAGTTAGAAAGGAGTGTACAAGATTTATGTATGCTCCTTTTTTATTATAAATGTAAAACACATGTCACAGGCGATTAAAAAATTAGAAGGCGGTGGAAGTGTCTCACAAACTGAACAGAAACCAAAAGAAGAAACTCCTCAAGTAAGAACATTTAGACTTGGAGAGAGAGAAATTGAAGCAAACTCTCTATTGAGAAATGCAGACTCCAATGTAGAATCATATCTTGAAAGTACAGGTTGGAGTTCAAAGAAGAAAAATGCGTTTAGAGAAACCTACAGTAAGTACTTACAAGGAATAAACTCTGGAACAATTTCCTCTAGAGATGTAGGAAGAAATTGGATTGACTCTACTGGACAATTAGCAAATACTTCTGGAAAAGGGTTTGATGCTAATGGAGCCGTGGCACATTACTTAGACTCAATAGCAGATGCTATTCCAGATTATGTAAAAGAAGAGAAAGTTCAACCTACAGCTACTAAAAAATCTCTTAATTTTGGCGCAGGATTAAATCAATCTCTTCTGGATAAATTCTTCGGAGGAAATAGATATAATCAATCCGTTTGGTATAGTAGAGATACTTTAGATGAAACTACAAAAAAGAGAGGTGTAGCTAATAGATTAAAAGATTTTTCTGGACAATTTAGTGCTTATGCTGATTCATTGTTAAATGACCCAGAGTTTGATACTAAATATGATTTATCTAATACAGCCTTTAAAAATAAAGATGAGTTTAGAAATAGAATTGAGAGAGCAAAAGCGGTTCTATCAAATGATAAACTTGAAGATGAAGATTGGAGAGCTTTATCAGAACTTGGAATAAATGTTGAAGGATATAGAGACTGGTTCGGAGATACTGATATTCAAGCAGGGGCTCAACCAGAGGTTAAAAAAGATAATTTTAAAGGAACTCCATTGGAGGATTTATCAAAAGTAAATACTAAACTTACTGATGCAGGATATTTAGCAAGAACTGATGATAAAGGAAATGTATTCTATTTAAATCCAGATGGTACAGAAATTAAGAATGGGGTTATTGGAGAAGCATTTAATCCTAAGACCGATTCTTTAGCAGGCTGGTTTAGAGTAAATGGAAACATTTATAATCCAAGTGAATATTCTAATTGGAGTCCAGAAGTAAAGAACGCTTATAATATTATCCTTAATGAACAGGATGATAAAAATATATACGATGACCCTATTTACGGGGAACTTAAAGATAAATACGGATATTCTCATGTAGCAGATGCTTCTCTATTCTTCGATAATTTCAATGGAGAATTAGTAAAAGCATATACAAGACCTACTGTTGAGAATCCTACTGGTTCTAAATCTCAATACTTCCTTAATAAGAATGGTAAGTTTACTCCAGTAAATATTACCTATAATGATATTTTGGGAGAATGGGTTGCTAATGATAATGGCACAACCATTAGACTAGGAAAACAAAGAGAAGCTGGAACACAGCCAATTTCTGGAAGTGATGCAAAAGTAGGATTTAATAAAGTAAGACAATATACCTTTAGTGGTAAAGATGCTTACACACAAGACAATATCTTAGGTTTATTAAGAAGACTTGGAGATAATCCTAATCTTGCCAATGACGCAAGATATAGAAGTTTTATTCAAGGATTATTCCTGCCAGGAAGACTTGATTCAATGAAATCAGAAGAGGGAATACCTCTAACTGACCTTATTAAAGAAGGAAGAATTGACTTTAGACTACTTCCAAATGAGACTAAGAGAGGATTAAGAATCCTTAGGGATAGCCAAGGTAGAGTTACTAACCTTACATTTGACACAGGCGATGGACCTCACAGTTCAGGTTCTCCATTGGGCGGAACAGGTTGGAAAGGATTTAAACCTATCAAAACAGACTATAATGCATCTCCTCTGAAAAGGAAAGAGGGAGGAATCATTAAAGCACAATGGGGAGTAAGTACTGATTACATAGTAGACAGACGTAAACCTGCAACAGAACTTAATGATGAGGAGAAGAAATTAAATAAGAAAGCTACTGATAGTTACGATAAGACTCAATCAATAAAGTTTGATAATAAAGACTTGACTGATGCAGGTGGTATTATTAAGACTTCCGATAGAGTGAAAATGGGGGCAGCTATGGCTGACTTGTTAAGTGCTGGACTTGGATTTGTTCCTGGGGCTAACATTGCTTCTGCGGGTATTGGAGCTGCCAGTTCACTTGCTGAATTTGGTGCAGATGCTTCTGATGGACTTGAATGGGGTGATGTCGGAAACTTGGCCCTTAACTTAGGAATGGATGCAGTATCATTAATTCCTGCAATGAAAAGTATTAAAGCCGCTAAAGCTATGAGTAAATTAGCTAAATTTGTCCCTCTTATAGCAACAGCTATTGGAGCAAGTTCTCTGTTCAATGACCAAGAAAGAGAATCTCTTACATCATCATTGAAGAAAGTAACTAGTGGCAATATAAAGGATTTAAGTACTGACGACTTTAAAAATCTGGCTACTATTTCAAGAGTTGTATTAGGTGGTAAAAACTTCTTAAAGTCTCAAGATGGCAAAATAATGTCAAGACTTAGAGGAACGAAAAGAGCTCCATCTACTAAACAAGAAATATCTGTAGTTGTTAAAGGAAGAGAAAATCCTATTAAAGTTCAAGTAAATAATGCAGATATTGAGGGAAAGGATGCAAACTATATACAAGACTTAGCTAAGAAGAAGGCTAAGAAAATACTAGCTAATGAAGGCTTAGTTGAAAAGAATATTCCTGATGATGCTTTATCGGTAGAAACCAAAGGTACTGATAAGTGGTATAAGGGAAGTTTCTTAAACAAGAAGAGAGTTCCAACAAAGAAAGTGCCGGGATTTGAATATTCTAAGCCTAATTGGGCACAAAGACATTTAGTTCCCCAATCTTCAGAAACTCCTAAGAACTTTGGACAATTCTGGGGAATGAGAGGCATTAATCCTAATGGAAGGCTTGGTTGGTTGTCTGATACTCGTTGGTTAGAAGGAACTACTCCAAGAGGTGAAGTTAAGATGCTTGTTGGCAAACCAAATGCTGAAATAAAAGGAAATCTTTTAAATCCAAGCCAAAGAAGACAAAGACTTCAAAATAAGGGATTAACAACTGAAGAACTGAATAAAAGAGGAATATATAAGCAAGGTGGAATTATTAAAGCTCAAGGTGGAAAGAAAATCTCTAATGTAGTTAGTAATGCTAGTTGGGGAACTGATATTTATGGAACAGAAGGATTTAATAACTGGTTAAATAGTTATAATCTAAAGAACTATCAAGACTTTAATAATTTACAGAAATCCTATTATGGAAATCTTTCGACTACTGGCTATAAACCTGGAACTTCTCCAGTAAGTTATAATCAAGGAGTTTATGATAGGCAAACTACCTTTAACAAAGTAGCTCCTGGAGTTAATGCAGCTATTGAGGGTCTCGCTAAAACTGGTAAGATTACGAGAGCTGGAGTATCAGGAGACAATGCAACAAGTAACTTTACTGATGGCTACTTCGGAGGGCAAGAATATTTAAGACATGGTGGAATGAGAGGAGTTACCTCTGATGAACAACTTAAAGCTATAAACGCTTTAGCAAATAAGAAAGGTCTTGAATATTACATTGACGATGCAACTGGTATGGCTATGTTAAGACCTAGTGCTTTACAAGCTCCAATTGCTCCTAAGTTTAATACTCAAACTATTGATACATCTAAAGCTGTTATAAATCCTACTACTGGAAAAGTAAGTGGACTTCCTAATGTTGGGGGAGCTGCCCCTGCAAAGGTTACTCCTTCTGAAACAAGAGGAACTACGTCAGGAGGTGGAATTAGAAGAATCTTAGGTAATCTAGACCCTACTGCATTTATCCAAGCTGGAAGAATGATGGGAAATATCTGGAACAATAATAGAGTTGCAGCTAAAACTAAGGAAGGGCTAAAACCATTACTTCTTGATACTTATGAAACTCCAAGACAAATAGTAGGAGACTTAGCTACTAGGCAAGCATACAATAATCAAGCAGCTCAATTAGAGAGTTTAGCTGCAAGACCAAGAACATCTGATGCTTCTTTACAATTGGCAGGAGAATTAGAAGCTAATTCAAGAGCTAATCAATTAAGAACTGAAGGAGCTTTAGCTGATAACGATATGATTCGTAGAACAGGTGAAGCAGCTTGGCAAAATAATGCAGAAGCAGTTGCAAGAAGAAGTGAAGTTGCTAATAGAAATAGAGCTTCTATGCTTGGAATTGATAAAGCTAAAAAGGATATTGATGCAGCTAAGATGTCAGCTAACTGGACTTCTGTTGAGAACTTTATGAAAGAAAGAGAGTATAAGGCAGCAATGGATAGAGATAGACAAAGACAGTTTAATCTTAATGTTGGAATGAGTGATATTCAAGCTGGAACAGAAGCCAGATTGAAACCACTAAGAGACTACTTAGAACAACAAAGTTTAAAAGGAGTTGATATTAGTACTCTTCCACAATATAAACAATATTCTGACCTTATTGAAAATTTAGGACGTGAAAACGTTCAGGCACAAAATCAATTATATTCTGATGTATATGGATTGAGGATGCCTAGAGGACGTTGGTCGCCCGTTATCAGAAAAAGAGGAGGGCAATTAACTTATGCTGAACGTTCAAGACTTCAAGCACAGAAGGATACATCTAAAGCTAAAACTGAAAATGCTAAACTCTTTCAGAAAAATATAGAAAAAACAATAGATACAAATATAAAAATGATTAATAATCTATCATCAGTATCTAAACAACTTATAATTAAGTCAATGACATGAAAGTAGAACCGATAGTAAAGATGCAGAGTGGGGGTGGTATGCCCCCATTCACTTATTATACACCACTTGGGATGCAAGACACTACAAATGCAGGTGCAGCTGAACAACCTCAAGCTGTACAAGCAAGTACCAAAGAAGAGGGAATCACTGACAAGGATTTACTTAAAATGGTGGACAACATTGACGGATTACCAAGTGACACTAATGAGATAATTAAAAACTTAAGTTGGCTTTATAAACAAGACAATCTATTTAGTAAGGGGAAGATTAATTCTTCTTCAATATCTTCAAGATACCTTCAAGCATTAAGGCAAATTAAAAATGCTAACTTTAATAAGAAAGAATATGATTCTGCATTAGATACTGTTAAAGCTAATGGGGGATTGAATGAGGTTGCTATTACAACTACTGGAAATGTGGTTGTTCAAGATTCCGAAGGAGATATTAAACAGATATCTACCGAGGAGTATTTAAATAACAGAGATAAATACTTTGCTCTTAAAAACTCTGATTTACTTTATATAAGAGCCCACTCTGATGAAATGGCTAATAAGAATGATATATTTAATACAGTTAGAAATGGTATTGGTATATCAGCCATTAATAAGATAATTCAAGGAGCAATGGGTAAGTTAGGAACTATGTCTATATCTAAAGAAGGTTACTCTTATAAAAAAGAGGGGAACATTATACAAGGTATGGAATATATAAATAACGTTGTAAATGAAGGAGCTGACCTTTCAGGTATGGGCTTAGACGGAGTTTACAAAACTGGACTCTTAAATAAGAATCAATATCAAGCTGCAAAAGCAGCCGTTCAATATATTTATGATACACTAGACCCTAATGCTATCACCTTATTAGAAGTTAAATCTGGAAATACAGAAAACCCTAAAAAAGGAGCATTAGACTTAATAACTCAATTAATTGCATCTCAATTAGATACTACTATTGAAACTACGCAAAATTATGAAGAGAAACTTACTGGAACTATTAATGGTACAGGAGATGGCGGAAGTGGTTCAAGAAATGATTTAAAACAACTTGATGCAATTGTAAATGGTCAATCTACTGTACAGAGAGACTATACTTTGAATCCTCATTCTAATTATCAATATACTACATCAGCTAATTGGTGGGCAGAACCCCAAGATGTTAAAACAGGAGAAGGATTGGGAATGAACACTCTCGATACAATATTGAAGAGTGCAGGTTATGGTTCAGCAGTTTTACAGAACTCTGTTTACTTTGGTGATAATAAAGTAGACCCAACTCAATTCAGTAAACTTGTATATGACCCATCAGAAGGAGTTGCACAAGTATGGCTACCTTATACTAATACACCAAATGGTGGAATTGCCCCCAATCTTGGAATTATTAGTATCATAGAAAAAGTTGAGGATGATTTAAGAAGAAAAGGCAATGTATCTGATGTAGAAAGAAGACAAGCTTATGAAGCGGCAGGAATAGGCCCATTCTGGGATGCTATGCAAAATCCACAGTCTGCTTATGAAAGAGGATTATTAAGACCGTTCATAGCAATGACAGGAGTTGCTTCTGATGATGAACAAAGTGGAATAGTAAACGAAAATGAAAGTGTTGATAAACTTAGTAGAGACGAAAGAAAGCACTGGAAAGATGCCGCTATGAAAATTATAAATGACCCTGCCAGAAATGGTAATAAGAAAGGAGACTATGACTTCGATTCTTGGTGGGAATGGGAAATATTTGGAAATGTTTCAGATATGTATAGAGGAACTATTTATATGCCAATGTCTGGTGACTATGTGAGTTCAGCAGCTAAAACTGGTAATATTAATCTTCCTAAATCTACATTTGATGCTAACAGGCTAATTAGAGAGGGCCAAATTGCTAACAACAGAAGACCTCTAGTAAAAACAAATTTTGATTAGAATATGGAAAATGTACAACAAAACGATTGGTTTGCAACGATACTATACAATCCAGACAAAGACTTTAAAAACTTTAAAGAAGCTGGATTAGATGCAGCTAATACAGGTTTAAAAGATAGAGAATCATATAAAGATATACAGGCAGTGCAAGACCAATTCAAAGATGCTGAAGGTAATTTTGATGAAAAATTATACAATCAGTTCTATGATAGTGCTGTAAGAACATATAATACTTTTGTGCAAGGAAACATTGAAGATACATTCCTTCGTAATATGGTTAAAAGCCCGTTAGATATTTTATCTGACAGAAGTACTCCATCTCAAAAACCTTTGTTTATTGTACAAAAAGTATCCAATCCTACTCTTAAATCACAAGGTATTAATAGCTTATTTGGAGAAGGTAAAGCCCTTAGGTCTTATAGAGAAGCAGCTCAAACTCAAAGGGTTGTAGACTACAAAACTGGAAAAGAGCTTGACTGGACTCCAGACGATGATGATAAGAGTGGGTTCTTTGATTTCATGTTTGTAGAACCATTAGTAGAAGCTAAGTGGGAAGAAGATGGATACCATAAGGATGAATATGGTAGAGAAATTAAACACTTTGCAGGAGACTATAAACTCAACGCAAATGGTATGCCATATTATGAAACTCTTGGAGACAGAGATGCCGCAAATAAGAGTTTCTTACACTGGACTGATACATTAACTACCACTGGCTCTAAATGGGATAAATATAATTTCTTGGCTTCTGACGGAATTGATAAGAGTGTTGCAGGAACTACTGCAAAAATGATTGCAACTATTGCTCCACTATTTATTCCTTACGTTGGACAAGCCTATGGTATTGCTACTGCATCTGCATATTTTGGTCAGGCATTAGCAGTATTTGGTAAAACTGTAATTGATGCTATTGGAGATGATACAGCTTCTAAGAAACCAGGTCTATGGCAATTCCTTAATAAGATTGACTCTTCAGTTAGAAAATTTGATTCTTCTGTAAGTGATGCAGGAAATCAAGGAATGTTCAATTATGAACAATTTGCAAACTTAGTAACTGATGTAGTAGGTCAGCTTTATCAACAAAGAAGTATTGCTAAGATTCCACAATGGATTGGTTGGGATGCAAGAAGCGCAAAGAACTCTAAAGCATTTGTTGAAGCACACAATGCAGACTATTTAAAGAAATACGGAAAGACTCTAAGCCAAGCTATTAAAGACGGAGATGTGGCTTCTGACTATACTAAATTAGTGGGAAATGACCTATTAAATGCTATCACAGCTAAACAAGGAGCTATTAATAGTTTTGCTAAAAACGGTTCTCAATTCTACATGGCTATGACACAATCTAAGGACATGTATGATACTTTCAAAGAAAATGGATTTAGTGATACGACTACAGCCATTGGTATGGGAGCTGCCCTATATGGATTTAGTAAGCTGTTTAATTCTTCTCTTGGAGAAGTAGCTCTTAGTGGTTTAGGTCTTGACGATTTGAAACAAGCTAATAAGAGACTAATTAGAGAGTTTACTAAAGAAATGAAGCCCCAATTATCTTTAGTTGAAAAAACTTCCTCTAATATTACTAACTCTGGAAAAATCAAATGGATTAAGAATCTAGGCGAGAAATTTAAAGGCTTCTATGAAAAACATCTTATTAACGACCCAGAAGGTTGGATTGCCAATTCAGTAAAAGAAGCTATCGAAGAAGTTTCAGAAGAAGCATTACAAGATGCAATCTTTGAAAGTAGTAATGTAATTGACTGGACATTCAATAAACTCGGATGGACTCAAAAAAGAGGTAACTATGAATTTACTCAAAGTAATCCTTTAGAAAGATACTTAATGTCTGCTCTTGGTGGTGCTGTAGGTGGAGCTATCTTCCCTGCCATTACTAAAATGGAAAATATCAGAGACGGAGTTCCTAATATTCAAAAGAATATTCCAGAAAATCTAGCCATAGATATTGCAACTATGATTAGAAATAATGGAGTTCAGAAATCAGTAGACTTATTAAAGAAGAGTATTGATAAGGGAGAAGTGGGTTCTACTACTCTTTCTATGAATTTATCTACTAATACAACTGACGATGGACAAGTTTACTATGAGCCAGCTAAGAAAAGAGAGGACAGTCAAAACAATATATTAGGTAACATTCTTATTAATTATCTATATGCAGTTGATTCTGTAATTAATAATGAAGGATATAATCTAAAGGATGATGAAGTTGTTAATAACTCTCTGATGAAAGATTTCAGATTGAAACAACTTGCTGATACTGGTGTAGGAGAAGAAATCCTATATGACTTCCAACAACAGTTACAAGGTCTTATTACTGCTGCAATAGAAATGAAGAGTAACCCTCAAGACTCTGAAATGGGTAAGATTAAGCAAAGATATGATGAATATAAACAGAGAGTAGATGATACTCTATCTGGAAAAAGAGCTGGAGAATATGCTGAAATGATGGCATATAAATTAAATAGAGGTTTAATGTCTCCATTCGCAGCTCCTGATATCTATGCTTATTCGAGATATGTAAGAGGTATTAATTATGCTACTGCAACAGAACAGCAAAAGAAAGACTTAGAAGCTGATTATGAGAAATATACTCAATCAGACCAAAAGGAAAAAATAAATCTTGGTTATGAAATATTTAAGAACTTAAAAGCTGAAACAGCTGAACCCATTCTTAGATATAGAGATTCTCAAATGTATAAATATAAGTCTCAATTATATGATGTAATATCTAAACTCAATGATTCTCAAAATATTTCTAAGCTTAGTGATGCAGAAATTGCTGGGTATAAAAACGAAGTAAGAAATGGAAGAAGTGATGACCAAATCATTGCTGATGCAGAACTTAATCCAGAAGAGAATGTATATAGTGCTCAACAAAAAGCAAAGATAGTTGATTCTTATCTGGAGAGAGAAATCTGGAACGCAGACCCAGGAAGTGATAAGAAACGTCCTAAACCCTTCGGTAAAGCATACGTTCAGAACCTAAAAAATATGTTGGAGAATATGAGACAACATATGAGTATAGGTATCGACCCAATACTTAATCAAAGAAGGACTGGAGAGTTACAAGTCTTATTTGAATCAATAAATAATATAGTTCAATCTACTGGCTTTATTGATGCAGAGACTAAGGGAATGATTGATACAGTTAAACAAAGCTATAATAGATTTAGCCCTGAAAGCTTTGTAAATAGACTTACAATGTTCATGGACCCATTCAAAGGATTTACTTTTGAAGACTCTTATTATAATGATATTCTTACTAGTAATTCTACTTACTTGGGTAAGATAGATGAAGTAGACCCTGCCATAGTTGAAGAACTTGGAGACTCTAAGGGAGAGTATGTATTTGAGGACGAAGAAGGATATTATGCTCTAACTCAAAACGAGTTACAGAATGTATTCATGGATATGTTTACCACAGAGTTTACTGGAGCTAATTCAGAAGAATTGCTTGGTGGAATCCTAACTGATGGAAATATAAATGAAAATTCTTTAAATTCATCATTTAAAAAGAATCCAGATTTCTCTGTATTTAATAAACAGTTACTTGAGTATCTGAATTTAGATGCTGACAGAATTGGCTTATTAGGTGAAATTGATAAAATATCTACTGCTGCTATGCAGGAGAATCCTGTATGGGATATGTTAGGAAGACTATCTACTAACCTTATTGGTGAAGATGTATTCAAACTATTAAAGGCAGAAGAAGGAGACTACAAGAGTACAGCTTCTTTATATGACTATGTGATTAGTAATGAACTTACTAGAGAGCAACTTGAAACTGCAAATACTGCAACTCAAATATTAAGTCACTCTATTATTCCATATCTTACTGGAAATGAGGGAGTATTTAATATGATTGATATCGCTAATCAATATAAGAGAAACATGGGAGCTCAAGAAGATGTTCCTTTGACTCAAGAAGAAGCTCAAACTATTCAAACTGAACTATATAATATCCAGCAAAGAATTGCATGGTTACTTGCAGTTAATGATATGAATAGTGGTAGTAAGACTGTTGATAGTAGTAAAACTATGGGCAGATTAAATAGTATGTTTGCACTTATTCTAAGTGGAAACACTTCCGATTCTACTCTATCAAGATTGAAGAACCTGAGCTATACTGATGCTGATGAAAATGAACAAACATTCATTGAAGAAGACTTATTAACCGGTGATGAACTTGTTAAACTACAAGAAATCATTGCTAATGGTAAGAATGACGAAGAATCATTAAGGTTCTCTAATGAAGTATTATTAAGAGTTAGTAAGGCTTTATATGATAAATTCTCTGGACTTACATCTGAACAAAAAGAAGAAATTATAGGTAAAATAGCTGGAACTGATATTATTGATTATAATGATTATGGTGCTTCCAAATTCAAGAGAAATAGCACATATCAAGATATTAAAGGTATTGACCTTGCTACTTACTTACTAAGTACTTTGGCAGTTAATCCAGAAGAAATGCAGAGTGTGCTAAGAAAAGCTATTATTAGTAATCCTTCTCATGCTCCATTTTATAATCAGATGTTCAGTGTTCAAGAAATGTTTGCTTTATATAAGAATCCTGTACTATTTAACAAATTCTTACAGAAGACTTATGAGTTTAAGCCAATTCAAAATAAAGAGTTCTATACAAAGAATACCTTTACAAAGAACATTATTACTGTATTAGGAGGAGCTGGAACAGGTAAATCAACTGGTGTTGCCAAGGTAGCTTACAACATGATAAAGATTGATAATCCTGATGCTACTGTAATGGTGTCTGGACCTAAGGCTGACGTAGGAGAAAGACTTGCTGCCACATTAGGAATTGATAAGAGCTATGATAGACTTCAATTATGGCAAGCATTACTTACTGAATCTGGTTGGGAAAAAGTAAAGAAAGCAATTTCTGAATTTAGAAACCCGCCAGAAGAAAAGGGAGAAACCCCTTATTTAGTAGACGGAAATCCTGAAATATACAATCAAAACTTCTTAACCGAAGAAGATGTAAATATTGCAGCTTTACCTGATGTATTATTTGTTGATGAGTTTACTCACTTCTCTGGTATAGAAATGCAAATGCTTGCCAGCTTAAGCAAGTTTGTTGACAAGGATATGGTTATTTATGCCCTTGGAGACAATAAGCAAGAAGGGGTAATCAACCCAAGAAATGGAGAAGAACTTGATTTAACTGGAATGTATTTTGGAACTCCTGTACTTACTTCAAGTATTAGAGCCAACAATGTTCATAAGAAAGATAACTTGGATAAAATATCTTCAATATTATCTGAACTTATCGATAAAGAACAAGACAGTCAACTTAATGGAACTCAATTAAACATCAAGTCTACAATGAGGGACATTAGAAGTAAGTCTTTATTAAAGTATTATGAACTTAAAACTGATAAAGAAATAATTCTTCATGGCGATAAGTTAGTAGATGAAAACGAACTAAATGTTGATTATCTACAAGGACTTATTAATAACCTAAAAGAGGGAGAAAGAATAGCTTTAATTACCGACAATGTTCTTTCTGATTTTAGAAAAGATGTATTTCATCAATTTGAAGAAAAATATCCTGAACAAGTAGTAGTAAGAGATTCAAGAGACGTTCAGGGTTCTGAATTTAAATATACTATTGTTGATGTTAATTGGACTGATACAACTAACCAGAATACATTTATTAAAGATTTAAAGTATTTCTATACTTTAATGAGTCGTTCAGCTGATGGTAACTTAATAGTTAAAAAGAACTATAATATGGTTGCTAAATCAGATAGAGCTTCTACAACAAGCACTTCTGAACTTAAGGCTGATGACATTGACGGATATAAGAAATTAATTCTTAGTGTTTTAAAGGATGTTAAGCCAGACACAGAGGAAGTTCCAGTAGCTACAACAGAAGGAGAAGAAGTGGGAGAAACAATTCCAGCTACTCCTAAAGAAGTTCCTGCAACTGATGGTAACACTGGAGAAGAAACATCCAATGAAAATAAAGGACTTTATGACACTTCTAAGGATGAAGAAGCTGCTGCAGAGGTAATGAAAAGGAATGTTTTTGAAGAAAATGATTTACCTAAAGCATTGAAAGAAATAGAGCAAAAAATGGATGAGGAAGCTACTGGTGACCCAAATGCTGACATCAAGGCTAGAACAATGTCTATGGGAAGCTACTATAACCACCTTGCTCTTAATATAAACGAGGATGGAATTATTCAACCTTATAAATCTACTAATGGAATTGATGAAGACTTATCAGGATTCTCAAATCTAATAAGTGGAAAAACTATTGAGGACATAAGAGACATTAATTTAGAGTCCGGACAAGGTATTGATTTACTTTCTTCATTAGCTTACATGAGGTCTTTATTTAAAAGGTCTGCATCTGAATTAAAGGACATAGTAAGAACTAAGTTATCATCTGCTGGTTCTGAACAATACAAGGCTCTTAGGCCATTTATTGAACTATACTTTAATGGTAAAACATCGGAAGATAGATTCAGAAGCTTCAAGGCTGCTGTTGCAAAAGGTAACTGGTTAGTTAAGTTAACTAAGTACAAACCTGGATATGATAAGGCCTATAATGTAGAAAACCTTAAAGAACTTAAACAAGATGAATTGTTTGGAAGAATAGTATTCCAGTTAAAGACTAAGGATGGATATCTTGATATTACTTTAGGAAGTACTACTGCCATTGATAAAATCATACAAAGTTCTGGTAATACAGAATTTGTAAATATCTTGAATGATAGAGCAACTCTAAACTCTAAAATAGACCAAAAGGGACAAGTATATTTCAGACTTACTGATTTTAAAGCTAAAAAGAAGGGAGTTTCTTTCGGTAATAAAATCTTTAAGAATAAGAATTATAACAAGTTAGATATGGTCAGACAGAAGTACAACAGAGGTAGAACCTTAGACCAAACTATGAGAGAGCATCCAGAACTTTTGTTCAGTGATGTTTACATGGATGGAGCTGTTGAACTTGATGGAAAAGCTAAGAGAGTTGTTAAAGGTTATCCTACAGTCTTTATGAGTGACGACCTTTGGGGAGTTACAAGTTCAGAACTACTTGATAGACATCTACAAAAGATGCAATATTTAGGAACTGATGAAACTGCGCCTTTCTTTGAAGTAACAAAAGGACATTTAAATCTTAGAGGACTTTCTCTAATTGACTTTATGAAAGAATGGGGAAGACTTGAAGGAGAAGGTGGTGGAAAAATCTATGGCGCTAAGGAGTTCTTTATGTTAGCTAGACCAGTAGAAGCTGCGAGATTCTTATACAGTATGTTAAGACTTAAAGAAGCAACAGTTCAAGATATTGAGCTTTACAATCAAGGAGTCGAAACGTTTAATAGTAATCTACTTCCGTCAGAAGAAGACCTTAAAAAAGATAAGATTGCTGTTGACCCTACTGGTGACGGAATTAGAGTAAGCGAATCTTCTCTTAATGAAGTAAAGGCTAAAATTACTAATATGCTGAATGATTTAAAAAATTCATTCCCTAGCTTGGTAATGGGTAGACTTAAACCAGTTAAAACTACTAAAGCGGCCGGACAAGTTGAAGCCCAAGACAGTAACACTCAATATTCTGTAAAGAATACGTCTTACTATATGCGTATGGCTGTCTCTCCGTCAGAACAGTTCGAAATGCTAAGAGATTTTGGAGTTCTTCCAGAGTATGACCCAAGTGGGCCTTCAAATTATATTGTAAAGACTTTACAGAATTTATCTAAAACTAATTCTAACTTAACAACTTTACTGGAGAAATTAGTAAATCCAGATGATGATATTTACAGTTCTCCAGATATAGACCCACAAATAACTAAAAATGCTGAATCAAAGAATCGTGCAATTCAAACCTTTTTAAGGATTCAACAATCTATACAAGGATATGAAGCACCTTCAACAGCTGCGATGCTCCCATTAATTAAAAGAGGAGTTATGGCTGGATTCACAGCAAGTACTAACGTTATTCGTCACTTATTCTACAATACTATATCAGAGTATGGCCCAGGTGATTTTGCTACATTTAAGCAAGCTATCGACTATGGAAACTTGTACAAATACGGAGTATGGACTAATGGTATAGATACTGCAAGAAATGACAATGTACAATTTGGATACTATATATCTGCTTTAGGTCAACAACAAGTATACTTTGATGGGCCTATCCAGACTCCGAATTACTATATTAATTATGATGCATTAGAAACTGACCAAGAATTTGAAGTAAATCAACCTACTCAAGTTGTACCGGTACAAGGTCCGCCAGTTGTAGAAGAGGCTCCTGTCGTAGAACAAATTAGTGATAAAATGAAGTTACTCAACGCACAACAAGATTTGATTGCAAATATTTTGAGTTCTGTGGAAAATAATGTAACTTTGCAAAAGGATGAAATTAAAAGGATGCTAGAGACAATAGACATTACTAAGTTCAACTTAAATGGTGAAACTGTTGAAGATAGAATCCAATCATTCAATGCTCAATATATAAGTAAGGTGCGTGATAAATTAGCAAGTCTGCCAAGGAGACTCTATACGAACAGCAGCGATGTTGCGACAATAACTCCTGAATATCTTATTGATAAAAACAATAATATTATTCCAGACCCTAATGCAATTGTTTCGTTTGCTGAACATATAAATGAAAATGAGTTACTGAAAAATACAGAAATAAATACTGTAACCCTTGAAGATAGTGATATAAAACTAAATGCAGAAGAACAGACCTTTACTGTAAGAGTAAATGGAAATGATTATGTATTTGGATTTGAGGAAAATGAAGCTATTCTAAAGGATATACGTCCTTTACCTCAAGACGAAAATCCTCAAATTAAGTTTGTAGAAGAATTTAACAAGGGAGTACAATCATTAATATCTTCTTTAGGTAAGAATGAGGATATCACTAAAATGACTAAACCTAAATTGATGATTTATAATAAAGGAAAGGCAATTGCTAATCTACTTTCTACATTAGACATCAATACAATAGCTGAAGAATTGTTTAATCCAGACGCTGATGTTTCAGAGGTGATTGACAAATATGCCCCAGCAGAAGCTGATAAAAATGCTACTGAAGGAGTGAAGAGTAAGCTAAATACTATTAGGGACTCAATAAGAAAGAATAACGAAGGAAAACCAAACTGCTAAAATGATTAAATGTAGAATTATTCCCGAATTAGTGGAAATCTGGTCAGCTTATGATACAGCCGCTGAAAATTTCCCTGACACATTAGAACCAGATTCAGTTGAAGGTAGGAGAGAGATAATCTCTTCTGCCTTAAACTATATAAAAGATAATGGAGTAGTTCCATCACAGCAAAGTCTAGGTATGCTCCAAAATGAATTGATTAGATATGATAGAGACAATTACGAGGGCTTATTTGGCTTTGCCACAAATGAAAAAGAAACTAGGGACTTAATAGAACAAAACTGGGATATTGTATCAATAGACGAAGATGCTAAAAATATAGCACCAGAAGCTAACGATTTCCCACAAGCTCCTATACCCTCTATTAGCGAAGGATTGGATTCTATATTTGATAATATCAACGACCAATCAAGATTTGTTAGACATTTTCAAAATGAATTAACAAGATTTGCTTTCGTAAATTATAATCTTAATAAACTTATATCTACTAATAGAGATTTAAATGATTCTATTAGAATGTATAAGAATCAAATCTTTCAAGAACTTGCAAAAGAAATAGGAAGCCCTGTTACTCAAATGTATGCAGGAAGAGAGTTTCAGTTAGAAGCTTATAATGACCTTATTAGAGATGCAAGAATATATTTCTTTGAAGATGTGAAAGACGGGGTGTTTGTATCAACTGACCAAGATAGAATCAATGCATATAATAAATATGTGATACTTACTAACTTTGATGGATTCTTATTACGTTATAGTAAGAATATAATTCAGGTAGCAAGAGGATTCGTTGGAGGACACATAGACCCTAAAGCCGGATATAAATACACCTTTAACTTAGGAAAGCATATCAAACAGGATTATAATAATGAACTTCAAGATATTAACGAACATGTTAATGGGGCTGTTCAAATGTTTGTTAATTCTATACCTATGGTAGATGAACATAATAATCCTACAGGACAATATGTTGAATTTAAGACATTCAACTCTCTTACTAGAATCTTTAGAAATATCTCTGAAAATAACCCAGGTATTACTAGAGAAATAAGAAATAACCCAAGAGAAGCTATTAAAGAAATTATCAATATTGCATATAATAATAGTAAAACATACTTTAAAGGAAATGATGCAACATTATATCCGACCTTTAGAAGTGTAAGACATGCTGTATTTGATGTAACAAATCCTTCTAGTTTAGCTTCTTTAGAAAGTAGTATAACTAGTCCAGACCAGATGAACTTATTCTCAATGGTACTAAATCATATTAATAAGACATCTCCTGTAAGTTATCTACAATACAAATATAACCCAGATACAGGTAAATATGTAGTAAGTTACTTGGATAGTGAATCAATTTCTCAAAAGAGAACCGACTTAGAAAAACACTTAATGATTCAGAGTACTTATGATAATTTCTCTGACATCTTTTCTAAACACTCAATTAATCCAGTTGAAGATGCTGACGGAGTTGTAAGTAATATTACCTTTAATATTGGGGGAGCACATTATAACTACAACTTATCAAATAAAGCTCTTACTAAGAATGGAACTGTTGTTCAAGATTATTTATCTGAATTACTAAGTAATAGAAATGGTTGGGGGCAGTTCTTCTCTGATGTTATGAGAAAGCCTATTGATGCAACATTTATTGAGACAGCAACAGAAGTTAATGATTCAGAAGACTTAAAGGGATTCTTAAATGTAGCTATGGCTACTGTTATTAACGCTGATGCTAAGGATGCTGCAATTAAAGCAGGAGAAACTTTAAAGGATGTTGTTTCCACTAGGTATTCGAGAATAATTCCAGAAGATAGTAAAGCTACAACATATTATGATAGAAGACTTGATTCTTTAAGAATTGGTGGTATACTTGATGGACTTAGAGGATTAATTGCATTAAGTAGAACTATTGCTGCAAATAATAGAGATACTACAAAAAGTTATGTAAAAAATGCTGATGGGAATAATCTCCCAAAGTATCGTTTGACTAGTGCTGGTAATGATGATGCTTATATATTAAATGATATAAGAAGCGTTGCCAATTTTAACCCTAAAAATCCAATGAATAGTAATCTGTTTATTAGTACTGATGGACTATTAACAGGAACAGCTTTAAAGACTGACTTTACTAATTCAGAGGGAACTTCAAAGAATATTTTCAAAATGCAAGCAAATGAGTTATTGTATTCTCAATTTGTGTTTGACTATCTGCAAACCAGAGATAAAAACTCTGCAAATAGACAATCAAATGAACTTGCAGGAATTGTTGCAATTCAGCCAACTACATATTCTGATAAATCAAATATATGGGTAAAGCTAGTCGATTTATATAAAACTTTATCCTTCAAGGATATATATGGAAATAATCTGTTTGAAGGTAAATCCTTATCTGAACTAACAGTTAATGAAATAAATCAATTAAGATTCTCTACTTTACATGGAATGTATCATGGTCTTGCAAACCAACTTGTTGAAGATTACAAGTTGTTATTTACTGCATCTGACGGAGTATTTGTAAATGAACTTGGAGAATATGATGAAACTGATTATAAACAGTTACGTCCAGAAGTTAAGGCTTTAATGGAAAAAAGAACTCAATATATAGGTGACGATGGAAGTTATGAATATTATGGCTTTAAAGAAGACCTGACTGTTGAGGATTTTATTCCATTATTATCTAAACTTGATACAGATACAATACATAATGCTATCTATATGTTGCAGTCTCAGGGAATAGATATTACTGTTCTTCCAGAAGTACATTATATTCAAACAAAGAAGGGTCTAGCATTTAATACTACCTTACTTGAGAATATAAGAAATTATTCTTTAAAAAATAAGGATAACCAATCTACTCTGGATAATATTAGTGATAGTTATTGGACAAAGAAAAAAGAAGAGGATAAATTATATGCCCTAACTCTTAAAATGAGTGATGTGAAGTTTGACTTGTATGATGAATTTGGTAAAGAGATTACTACTCTTACTGAAAACATTGACAGAACAGCTTCTCAAAAAGACTTTGTTGATAGACTTACTCCTAAAGCTAAACAGGAACTATACAATAAATTGCATATAGAGTCTGATGAAAAAGCAACTTACGAAAATATTTGGATTGACAATAGAACACAAAGACTAAATAATTACTATATTCTTAAAAAGAATGGAAGTAAATATGACATAGTTGAAGATATAGACTTTATGAAGGTTGCAGGAAATACAGACTACGAAGTAGTACTTAACCCTGACCTTGACCTTTATAAATCTATAGATAATTTAGTTAGTGATAACTACAATGCAGCAACTATCGGACTTCCATTTTTACATCCGGCTAAGAAAGCGGCAGTTGCAAATGATGCTTCTCTAATTGATAAAATTAATGAAGAAGCAGCAAGAACAACAGCTATGTATAAGAGAGGTGTAGTAGTTGGAGCTACAATCCATCCATTTATTAAAGGTAAAATTACTGGTATTCCAGATACTTATAAGCTTGCAGTAATTGAAGACTTAAAAACTCCAGTATTTAATGTACAGGGAGATGATGATGGAGCTACACAATTTGACGGTGGTATCTTCCTAAATCCTATGATTGCAAGGTATGAGCAAAACTCTCTTGAAGAAATCGAAATGAGTCCTATCCATAGAAAACCGCTTGGATATTTCTCTCTTTCAAATTATCTATCTTCTGGATTGTTAAAATGTGCTACCTTCGCTGTTACTAATGAATATCTAAGAGCAGCACAAACTGGCGATGTTATAGGTAACTCCTTATTAAAGCAAATGCTTGATGTTCAATGGGATATTCCAAATCTGGATATTACAGTTGATAGAAATGGAAGAAAAATCTCTTATAATGGACAAATGTATAGAGATATTAATACTCTTAAATACTGGAGCATTAACAATATCGAGAAGCTCAATAAGATAGGTTACGATGAAAATGGCAACCTTGATAATACCTATGAAATCACTAGAACCCAAATTGACAAGAATGGACAAGCTCTAAAAAGAGATGGTTCTATCATTACTGAAAAAATCAAGGTTAGAATTGATACTAACTATGATTTATGGATGGCTTTAGGTGGAGAGTTCTCTGTATCAAGAGACGATAAGACTCTAAAAGAAAGTGAATCTTCATTAGATAAACTGACAGAAGTGGGAAACCAAGTAGCTTTCAACAGAAACAACATTGATGACATTCCTCTTATTCAAGAAGCTAGACGTCATGGAGCTAGAATTGATATTTATCCAACTGGTTTTGATGAAGATGTATCTCAAAATACATACTATCAACCAATGAAATTCTCTGGTATCGCTTACCTTGCTACTGCTGGCGCAGTTAAAAACGGTATGGCTAATGTAAATCCAGGAAGATTATTCAAGAACGGATATAACCCAAATATACAGGCTCTTGAGGATTCTGATAGAGTTGTTTATGGACATCCCGCTATTGGTAAAACATACGCAAAGGCAAGACATGATTCATTCCTATCATTTGATGATGATTACGGTAATGCAATAAAAGGCTTTATCGATAAAAGACTTAAAGAGGATCAAACTCGTCAAGACTACAAAAGAGAATCTCCGGAGGAATATAGACAATTCCTACTTGGGCTTTATGAAACAGCAAAGGCTAGAGCCAATGAAGAAGGAAAGAGATTATTCTTCTCTGATTCAATCTTATTACAGGCTTTAGACGAAACTGGAAGACTTGAAGAAATTGACAAAGCTCTCTCCATGAATCCTGATGAATTCGTAGATAGAAGCAGAAATAGAGGAGAGGTTGATGATGCAAATACTAAGGATTGGAAGAATAAGATAGACCTTTACCTTAATAAAATTCCTGATAGAATTGTTAATGTAGGAAGAAACTATTTACTAGACATTCTAGATAATACTAGAAAGAAACATCAACGTTCTCAACTTACATATATCAATATCAAGCCAGACTTTATTGGAATTCAGCTAAATGCTGAACATAGTGTTGATGAAGCTGAAGTATCTGAAATGACGCAGGTAATTTCTGCACTTGAACAAATGAGTACAAGTCATGGAATGGCTAATCAAGTGTACGAAGATATTGGTAGAGTAATTGCTAGAGGGTTACGAGAATACAATTTCGATGCAAATAGTGAAGAGGATAAAACCAGAGTATATAAAATCTTAGGTAGAGACTTATTGAGAACATTCTCAACCGGAGATAAGGACAGACTAGGACTTGCAGGAGCTTATATGGAATTAGTAAAGAAAGACATTCTTAGTGATAAATCTTTACAAGATATGGCATATAAGATTCCGTTTGATGATAATAATATCTTTGGTGTATTTACTAATGGATTTACTAACGGAATTAATAGAGACATTATTAAACGTAAATATGCTGGACTTCAAGCTATTTTGAATCCTTCTCATGATATTGTTACAGTATATGACAGCCCAGACGGGGGAATCCTTAAGTATTCTGATATTCTTGGAAGAGTTAATACTCCTGCCGAAAGAGATGCAATCTTTAGAAAAATGGATACAGAAGTAGAGATTGGAGAAATTAGAGCTGGTGACTGGATTTCAATACAAGGTGGAGAACCTGTTAAAGTTCTTAACTATCGTAGTAAAGTTCCAGGAACGATAGGTATTATAGACCTAAAGGATATGAGACTTAATGGAATATTATCTGTTAAACGTCTTGGCTCTAAAGGTAGAAATCTACGTTCTGCAAATCATGTTATTAAATTAGTTGATGGAAGTTCTTCTAATGGATTCACTACATTCGATGCTTATGATTTAGATACTTCAAGACTTTCTTGGGATTTAAAAGAAAAAAACTGGGCAGACAATGTAAAGAATAATCCAACGCAATTACAAGCTTGGAATGAAATAATTCAAAGAATCCAAGATAAGTATGGAAGAACAATTACTTTCAATACTGACAAGGGAGAAATCAATGGTTATTTAAGAGATTTAATTACTGATGATTTAGCTGAAATAGCACAAGGAAGATATAGAATCCCAGTAGCTTATAGAAGTGGAGAGAATATCTTTGCCCAAGTTGCAGAAGATAGATTCGATGCTAATGAACTTGCTATTGGTAAGAACACTGCTTCCAAATTTGGGTTGAAGATTGGTGACTCTCTAAGTGAAATTGAAACAACTGGACCTTTATTCTTTGAAAGAAGACAAAGAGAAATCTTAAATACTGATATAGGCAGTAACAATTATGACATGTATTTTGTTAAAAACAATAAACAACATTTACATGTTATGTTAAGTAATAACCCTGCATCTAAAGCTAGAATTGATTCTTTAATAAAAGATGGAATTATGGTTGAAGATAAAGGAGTTGAAAAGACTACTGTCAATGGTAAAAACTATGTCATAGTAGATGGACAGATAGGTTACAGAATTGATGATGATTCTAAATTCTATAATTATATTACCTCTGCTGGAGAAAGTAGACAAGTCTTAGTTACATCTGATGTAGATACTTTAAGGGGAATTGATAAATCCAAATTATATAGTAATGCTGTGTATAGATATAGCTCTGGAAACATTGCAACTTTATTCCCATTACAGATAAATTCAATGTTTACTTCCTTGGAAGATAAAGCCATATTAGAAGAATGGTATGATGCTCTTAAAGAAGCTGAAACAGAACAGGATAAATACGATATTGCAAATGAAGTAAATGAGCAGACAGCTTTAAATCTTGAAAGAAGAATTAAGAAATCTGCACAAGATACCTTTACTTCTTGGCAAGAAGCTCTGAAGTTTATTGTGGCTCGTATTCCTTCGCAGTCTATGCAGTCATTTATGAACATGAAAGTGGCAATGTTTACTGAATCAGAAACAAACATTTGTTATGTTCCTGTAGAACAGATTTGGTATCAGGGTTCTGACTTTGATATTGATAAAGCCTTTATGTTGGGGGCCAGTATCTCTAACCAAGGTATTTATTATAATTGGAGTCCGTTATTTAACTTTAATAGTCAAGAACTACTTTCTATATCTCATGATTTACCATTCCCAACTGGGTATAAATATTTCTTAGATAATGAAGTGGGATTCCCTCTTGAAGGCGATTATTCAAACTTACTTGGTAAGACTTACGATGAAATTACACATGACCCTGTATTATTCAGAAGCCTAGTAAATCTAATGAGAGAAGTAAGTAAATTCCCACCAAGTGGAAATGCTAATATGGTTAAAATTGCAGGTCTTGATGAAGAATTAATTGACCTAATAGGAATCCATAATGAGTATGAACTTGGAGAAGCTGATTATCAAGAAGCAATTAAGAATAAAGTATTTAATGCTTTATGGAGAATTGGAGCTGATGTTAAAAACGTGGTTTCTGCTACATCTCCTATCTCAATGGGGCCTGCACAAGATGCTGCTGCTGCTTCAACATCAGGACAGTTTAGTAAGTTAGTATCTAATGAAAATCCGGGAGCTAGAGTGATTCTACAATACCAGAACTCTATTGGTAAAGACGGTATTGGTGTGTATGCTACTGGTATTAAAGTATTCTCTATTTTACTTAACTATTACAATGAAAAATTAAGTAAAGCAACAGAAGATAATCTGAACAGATATACTTTCTATAATGAGAATAGTGAAAACAAGGGAACGATAGAAGTATATGATAATGAAGGTAATAAACATATTATTCAACAGAGTCCTACACTTCCAAATGTTAAAGTAGACCCAACAACTAATCCTGCATTATTAGGTCTTGCGGAAGCAATAATCAAAAGAGGATTCCAAGAAGACGTATTCTTAACTGACTCTGTACTTCTATCTGCTGCTACTGATAATGCTAAGGAACTTATTCTTGAAAAGATTAATGCTGGTCCAGACCTTGCATCTGTTTACATTTATTTGTTTGCAACTGGAGTAGATTTTAAAACAGCTTCTGACTTTATGACAACAAGAGCTGTAACAATGGCTCAAAATAAAGCTAAGACTAACATTCTGTATATTGACGGTAAGAGAAATAACCTCGATAGGGCTGTTAAATATTATACTGAATTAGCTGACCCTGATAGTTATATACCTCAAATTTATCAACAATCAATTATAGATTGGGGTAATGATACATTAGCTAAATTGTCTAATGACCCAGAAATTGGAGCTGAACTTAAGGAAATTATGAAAACTGAAACTAAGTTCTATAATATCCTTAATAATATAACCAATCAAAAGGTTTTAGATGCTATTTTGGATTATGCTTATAACAGTAATACTCCGCTTAAAATATATAAGAAGGAATTAGCTAAGAAAAAGAGTAGAGCCGAACTTGAATTAGAATGGGAAGGAGCTTTAGAATCTGAAGAAGATTGGATGCAATCTGAAAATTCTGAAGACTTTAGAATATATAACAGTGAAGAGAACAAAGCAGAACAGCTTAGATACATATTCTCAAGATATGTAAATGAGCTGAAAAGAAGAAGGGCTGAACTTAATACACTGACAGAAGGAGACTTACATAATATGAAAGTATTATTAGAGTTAAAGAAAAAGTCAGATGAACTTACCAGACTTGGTAGATTAGGAAGCTTGAACCAAGGTATTAAAACTAAATTAATGGATAAGATTAAGTATATTAACCAAATAGAAAGTTTTGTTAATAGAAAATTCTCTTCATTTAATAAAGAGAATGAACTTAGTCCAGATGATGAAGGTTATATTACTCCAAACTTTAATCTTATTGAGTTTATCCAAAATCCAGAATATAAACAAGAAATGATTGATGCTTACGAACAAGCTAAAGATACTTTCAATATTTTGGATATTATCACATCTGTTCCTCACTTTAACGAAATGTTAAATGCGATGGCAGTAGATGATAAACTTTTGGGATTCTATGCTTCTAAATATACTCTTACTAAGAATCTGGCAATGTCCGCATTACAATCTAAAGCTATTGGTCAACTTACTCCTAAAGACATGGGAGAGATTAATAGATTCGTAAGTGATGTTACTATTGTGAAGTTCTTAAAGACTGAACTTGCTAATAAGATTTCATTATCTCCGGGAAGCAGAATGTATAATAGCTTAGGAAAGGTTGTTCCTGTTGCTACTTCTGGTAAAATAATTGACTTTGCTAATGTATATGATAGAGCAACATTTAAGATGTGGTTTGAACAAGAATTTATTCCAAATATGAAGGCAATGAATCCTAAGAATAAATTCATACAAGCATTAACAAGTACATACTTTAAGAATAGCTTCCAAGATTACAACTTCTTGTACAAACTTCCTATTGATTTAGGAAATCTTGAGCAAGAATCAAATGAGATTGCTTATTCTAATTACTTAAAAGCGTTCGACGAAATTAAGTACACAAGACCTCTTCCAGATGTAAATATGACTACTGGAGACTTGTTCTTCTTATATAACCTATTGGTTAGTAAAAATGCTTTTGGAGACAATACTCTTACTAAGATATTTGAAAATTCCTTAAGTATGAAAACAAAGAATGATGAAGTTGAAGTTAGAAATAGTTTACTTCTTAAATTTATGGACTTTGAAGCAAAGCAAAATCCTAATCTTAACGAAGGAACTAACGGTCTTGTTGAAGGAGAAGATTATAAACTTGATGATTTGTATGTAAGACTTATTAAATATAATGAACCAAATGGAACTAGATTTACAAAAGAATATGACAGTGAAGCTGGAAAGATTGTAATCAAAGAAAGTAATTATGGAGAAAAGAGTACATTAGACTTGTTTACTGATAACAATACAATGTTACTTCCATTCTTAACTAAAGGATTTACAAGACTTGCAACAGAAACTAAAAATGACTTAATATCCAAATTAGTAAATCTAATTTCAAACAATAAAGCTGAAATAAAATTAACTTGCGATGAGTAATTGTATTCAATTTACCATTGGAGATAAGATATATAAGTTTAGGGATGTGGACTTGAAAAAGTCTGCAACCCTAGACGATATTATCTCTGCTATTGCAGAAGACCCGAACTATGCAGGTCAATTGGAAGACCTAAACATAGATTTAAATAGTAGAGGGACAGAATCTATATCTTCAACTAAAGAAATTCCAAATGATATAACAGATAGAAATACATACATAGCTGAAAACTTAATGGGAAACCTTAATCATTATGCACTAAGTCAAATCTATAAAAGAGTGGGAGTTCCTAATTCGGAGTTCTTTACTGCCTTTAAAGATATAATGGATAGAGGTAAAGGTAATAGATTGAGTTTTCTAGTAACTGATTCTCCAACTCAAACATTTCTTGGTAATTCAAGAGATTTAGTTGTAATTAATAAAAATGATTTATATAATCAGCCTAAATTACTTGGGGCATTAAGTTACGTTTATTCTCATTCCCAGTTACTTGATAATCAATCAGCTATATATAAGATAGTAGAAGATGCATACACCAAAATATTAGAGTCTCCAACTAGACTAAGGGAAGAATTACTTAACATTCCTGATAAGTATTCTGCATTAAGAAGATTGTTATACTATACTCAATCTGATATGTATGATACGAATGATGATATTGCCAATTTAAAAATGACAATAGGTAATCATCTATTTGCAGAAGTTACTCGCAATATTCTTAGAAATAAAGACAAAGAGTTCTTTAATAATTTAAAGTTAAATCCTGTTCAATATAAGGCTTTAGAAAACTTAATTGTAAATCAAGAACTTCCAAATACAATTAACTTCGGAGATTATACTGTTTCAGTGTCAGAACTTAATAAGTTTAGACTTGACTACATAGAAGCAGAAAGAAATCCTAAGGATGATACTCCTGATATTGACGATGATAGTATATTATTAAGACTTGCAACATTAAATCCCAATGGGGCTTTTGATGCTAATATGCTTCCTGCAAATAAAGAACAAAGGCTGATGTTGTTATCTAATCCAATTTCGGCATTTGTATTTGATACTTCTAACTTTAATAAAGTCTCTAAATATGTAACCAAATTTGAACAAGAAGTTGATTCTTCTATTGCCCAAGAAGAAAGAGAAGAACTTATCCAGAGTAGACTACAAAATGTCTATACCTCTTTCGGTAAGGGAAGACTTGACGTAAATGGCTACGTACTTGACCTTATTCAAGAAGCATCTACTAATAAGCTTGACTTTAAAAATGCAGAGGATATAAAAGGGTTCAATACTATGTTTTATCCTAATACTAAGGTAAATATGGATGAATCTCTTACATCTAAACCTAATAGATTACTTAGATTCAATCACTCTCAATCATTATCTAAGTTCTCTGAAAGTGCTTATAAAGTAGTATTCAATCCTAAAGTTAAGTATGTTAATGTGGTAGGTGGTTCTAATGCTCGTATAGAAATCAATCCGAACTTTAATTTGGAAGTTACAGAGGATTTCCAAGATAAAATTGACGCATTAGAAGAAGTTGCAACTAAAATAAATAAAAGTCCTTCAAAGAGAAGAGCATTATCGGTTAAATATAATTCTGATTATGACTATTCGATTGAAGAAGGAAGTGCAAACATAAATAAAGCAATTAACTCATTTAGAAGTGTATTTAAATATCTACAAGATGCAGTAGATGCAAGTAGGACTTTCTACTATTTAAATACTGATGGTATAGGACAGTTCTCTCAAGCAATGGTAGTAAATGCAGACCAATTAGGGATTACTCCAGTTGTATTCGATGAACTTAGTAAATGGGTTTACAGCAATGTAAAATCTCCTGATAAAGCTGAATGGATTAAAACATTCACCTCATTAATGAACTCTGCTGAATATACTGATAGTGCATTATTTAAATTCTACGATTCTCAATCATTTAAAGAGAGAGCATTTAGTTCTAAAAGGGTAGACTCCTCTGGAAAACTATGGGAAAACCTTAATGCAAGACTTACTAAAATAGAAGAGGAGAGGGGCCCATTATCACAGTTCGATATGTTAAAAGAAGGAGTTATATCAATGATTCCCATTCTTCCACAAGGATATAATTATGCTTTAACAAGAAAGGAAGAAGGAGACATTTTCAAACTTAAGAATGAAAAAGATAAAGACCAATTCATTAATGTAGAACTACAAAGAAAGATAGCTCTTACATATAGAAAACTTGGAGGTAGAAATATTTCTTCTCCAAGTGAATTAATGGTTGGTGATGTTATAAGAATAAATCCAAACGATACATATCAGGCAGTTGTTCTTGAAGATAGACCAGAAGGTAAATTCTGTGCTTGGGTTACAGCTAACGAAGTTCACTCTGGAGTTTTAACTAACGAAGATTTGAAGAACGTAGTTAGAACTCAATATACGGCAGAGAACAGACAAATTGGCCCAGATGTAAGAGCTTTCTATACTAATGTCGGAGTCTTTAGAACATCTGACGGAGCTGTTGACTTTAGATGGGTAAATAATGAATCTTCTCTTCCAATATTACATCAAATATTTGCTGATGAAATTACTGAAATAGCAGAAGCAACTGGATTTACAGAAGACTTCATTAAAAGGAATTATTTGAATACTGTAAAGAGATTTCAAGTAGCAATGTTTATGGAGCTTACTCCAACTACAGAAGAAATCAATTCTACTCCAAATGTAGAGACACTATCTGATAATCTATCTACTCCAGAGTTTGTAGAAGATTTAGTATCATCTTTAGCAAAAAGTGGAGTACAAGTTACCTCTTATAGGAAAGAAGAATTAAAGGAAAAATTTCCAACACTTGATAATGTTAAAGCATTTATCTATGACGGGGAAGTGGTAGTTAACTCTGACTTAATGACAGATGATACTTTACTTCATGAATTATCTCACCTATTCTTAGCTGATTTAAAGAGTAGAAATTACGATAAGTATGTTGATTTAGTGAGAGGAATGGAAGGTTCTGATGCTTATGATACTATTAATAATAGTAAAGCGTACGATGAACTTACATACAACGATAAACTTGAAGAAGCTTTAGTTCATGAGTTCTCTCAATACTTTACGAGAGTATTAAAAGATTACAGAGGACGTAATTTGAAACTCGATGAAATAGAATGGGATGGAATCATTAGTGATGTTTTAAACATTGATGTAAGCGAGTTCTATGATGATAACATATATACTTTAATGAGAAAAACTCTATCTGAAATACATAGCGGATATGCAATTCAGAAAACTTTATTTAATAAGTCTAATGCTCAAAAGATGGTAAAACTTAGTAACATCAAATCTTCTCTTATGAAGAATCTAAGCTCTACTGATGGATATGGATTAATTGAAATTTGCGAATAAAATGGCGTGTAAATATACTTTAAAAATAAATAGTACTGGAAAGGTTCTTACATTTAATTCTGAAAAAGAACTTGACAACTATCTACTATCTAACTACACTGAATTTGAAGGTATGGTCAACCATACCTTTAGATTTAGTAAAGACTACATAACTATGTTAGATACAGAACAGGTAAAATCTCAAGATAAACTAGATAAAGATAGGAAACTTGCCTATGAAAAAGCTAAAGCAAGAAATGCTAAAAACGACGATACAATAGTAGTCAAAGGGCAAGGTGAAATGACTGATGTCATTGAAAATGAAGAAACATATTCTGACGGATTTATATCAGTTCTGAAGTTTTTATCACGTCAGAGAGGCACCTCTGCACCCCTTATTAACGCTTTCAGTAGGGAAGGGTACAAGAGGAACACCCGTATAGATAGGTCGCAAGGTAAGCCTGAAGACGTCTCTCCAGAAGAGTGGCTAAAACAGGTCGATTCTTCAATAGACCAAGACTTTGAATATTGGGATTATTTGCAAGAAATAGGTCGTGGATTCCACTTAGTAATGGATACAGTTATAAATTCTAATTTTGATATTTCTGCTGATATGGTTGACTCTGTAATCAGTAAGAAATTTGAAAGAGACTTCTTAGGGGGAAAGAATTTAAGTACACTTAATGGAGTATCAACTGGGGCATTGATGAGTTTCATTAAAGGAATTACAGCTTTAAAGAAAAGTATAATTCTTAATAGTGGAAGAGGAAGAAAATTTAAGAAATTTTACACAGAATATGTGGTAGACCATGATGGTGGACCTGATGCAAAACTTAGAGGTAAGATTGACTTACTTGCAGTATTTGAAGACAATGAAGGCAACCAAAGTGTGGAAATATATGACTTGAAACTTGCTACTAAACCACAAGATAGATGGGATGCTGATAAAAAGAATACTATTCAATATCAGCTAGGCTTCTACAAAAGAATGTTACAAGCTAAAGGAATTGCGGCAAGAAACATATCTACTAAAATTATCCCAGTTCTTATTGAAGGAGACAAAATACTCCACAAGATTGATAAAGTATCAGTCGGAGAACCAGAAGTTTATCTTCCTAATATTGGACAAAAAGCTAATATTGACGAAATAATTAAAATACCTATTGGTACAGAAAATTTATCTAATCCATTAGAAAATACAGTATCAGAAAGAATGAGTAAGTTCTTCCCAATGAGTAAAATCAATCCTACTGATATTGTAGACTTTGATATGTTATTTGCTTCTCAAGTACATATTGATAAAAATACTGGAGAGTATTGGTTTAGAGATGTTACTAAATCAACTAATGAAAAAGGAGAAATAAGAAGAGCTACCAAAGAAGAAGCAGAAGCAGCATTTGAAGACTATTTAGTAAGAAAATTAGAGCATGATAATGATATAACTCTCGCTATTACTAATAACCTTAAATATAATCTCGACAAAGTTAATGGTTTTGGTGGAAAGAACTTCAATCCTACAAGAACAGGTTTACAAATTGTTCCGGCTAATACCTATGAACCTAAACTTGGATTATTTGAAGCAAATCTATCTAAGTATAAAAATGAGCCGGGATGGAATATAATTAGTAACGATGCTCTTACTAATATGAATGTTATTCTCCTTATTAATGAAACAAGAAAAGAAATGGACTTAATTTCCATTGCTTCTCATGACCTTAATAGTACTATCAATCTAGGTAAGGGCAATAATATCTTTGGAAGATTTAAATCCGATAGAGAAGTAGAGCTTGATAAGCAAGTAATTAAAGCTACTGTTGGTAATGTAGAACTCATGAAATTACTTTCTATTGCTAATGCCTTTCAAGAAACCGATTTAGGTTCTTATACTATCGGAGAAATGAAAGTTGTTAATATTGGTAAGAGTGAATATCTTTCTTCTTATTTAAATCAAGAAAAAATAAATCATGCTTTCAATACTCTGTGTGAATTATCTGGGCAAAGTAAGGGAAATACATTAAGGTTTACTGATGAATTTGATATAGCTTGGAGAACCTTTAATAACATTATGAATTATGGAAGTTATGAGAATAGAGATAGACTTGATAAAATTGCTAAATCATTATCAATAGATGGGGAAATTACATCGTTTGATAAACAGGCAAAAATGGATATTCTTACAAGAATGTTCAAAGAACTTCAAGCTAGATATTTCTCTACTAATGCATCTGCTGATATTTCCAATCCTATTGCATATTTATTCTTACAAGTATCTAATGCTTTAGCTAAATATGGAAATACTACCATTGATATTTATAATGAAGAACTTTGGGCAAAGAACTTTGGTAATTTAGTTGAACAGTGGAAAAGAGGAGAGTTGTTTAATGGAACTTACTTAAATACCATTGATACAATTCCAATTGTAAAATCTGTTGCCCACAGACTAGCGGAAACTAATAGAAATATTACCAATTTATATGGTAATTATAAGAATAAAGATAGAGCTGTGACTAATAAGTTCTATCAAGAATCAGGACAAGGTTTCGTAGGAAAAACAATTATTAATGACTCAACAATCCGTTTCAAGAGATTACTTGACCAATCTGATTCTGGAAAAAGAAAATTCATGGTTAAGAATCCATATGATATGTCCACTGATTTAAATCCAGCAGAAAGAAGCTATTTAAAATATTGGCTAGAGGATTTAAATAATAGAAGATATCCAGGACAAGATAGAGCAGAAGTTGGAGAAAGATACTTTGAAATACCTTTATTAAGAGGTTCCTCATTCTCTAAAATAACTAATGGTAAGAATCCTCTAGTTACTTATAAAGAAGATGGCTCTTTAGAAATGGTAAACCCAAGAATGACCACAACAGCTCAAGAAGAATACTTATCTACTGATGCTTTAAAGAACCTTGTAGAAATGTATAACGTGTTTGATATTTCTAATTCAGTAGGGGGAAGAGAAAGACTTCTTTCCGATACTAATGGTAAACCGGAGCAAACATACGAAACTAACCTTGAGCATATTAAGGATATGTATGTATTCTCCGATATTAGAAAAAAAGAAATGGATACAGTCCTTCCTGCCATTAATGCAGCAATCATTTCTCTTCAATTTACACAGAGACTTTCTAATAAAGATGCCCAAGCAACTATCGACTTCTTGAATGATTATATTAAGTCAGCTGTGTTTGATGAATCTTTAATTGATAAAGAAAGTAGGGGAACATTCAGAACTTTAGGAATGTTAAAGTCAGTATCTACCAAATTTATTCTTGGTTTTAACTACTTATCAGGAGCTAAAGAAACTATTACTGGATTCTTTAATCTTTATGAAAGAGCAGTAGCTAACAGTTTACTTGATAAAGACAAGATAGGATTAAAGGATATGACTTCCGCTTATACTACTGTTTGGGTTGATTCTGTAAGACAGATAAGCACAATTACTATCTTAGAGCACTTAAACTGGCAATATAGAATGGCTAACGTGGATATGAACGCATTAGTTGATAGAATGAATTACGAAAAAACTGATGGATTCAGATTTAACGATAGAATGTTCTGGGCTAATAGAGCTCCTGACTTCTTATCAAGAATGACAATCCTTATTGGCTATATGAAGAAACATGGCTGCTATGATGCACATGAATATAAAAATGGAGAAGTAACCTACAATTGGAAGAAGGATAAGAGATTTAGTCTTCTTGCAAATCCAAACGCTGATACTAATTCATCTGAATGGCAATATCAAAGGTCTTTATATAATGCAATGATGGAAACTTTCTTTGAAGAAAATTATAAACTTCCAAATGCAGATGGCACTTCAAGATTCTTGTCAAGAGAAAAGGATTCGAGAGGAGTTTATAAAGAAGCTCTTCCTCAAGCATATACCACCTTAGAAGCTAATATGATTAAACAAGAATCTGACGGCATATTCGGATATATGGACCACGATACTAAGTCTTTATATCTAAAGAAGGGAATGTTTATATTCCTTCACCAGTTCCAGACTTTCTTGTCTGCAAAGAAGAATCAATATTTCTTAAAAAGAGGTACTTATGACCAAGGTCATTGGGTTCAAGTAACTGATGATGCAGGAAACAAGCTTTATTGGGATACTGTCCAAGATAATGAAGGTAACACTATTAAAGTTAAAACTACAGAAAATACAGGAGACCCAATTGTGGATTGGCAGGGTAAAATCATGGAAGGAATTGCATGGTCGCTTAGAGACTTGTTTAACTTTACTAAACCAGAAAGAATGAAAGATGCATGGAGAGACCCTGTAAAAAGAAGAAATCTTCTACTAGCTTTAGAAGATGGAGCTATTATAGGAATCATTTATCTAATGCTTGCTTTATTATTTGGAGATAAAGATGCAAAAGCCATGACAAACACCGAGCAAGCTGTTGCAAGAATAGCTAGAAATGTAGGTGGAGAATTTAATATGTTTGCAATCTTTAACGGGGCTGTAGACTTTAAAATGCCCATGTATCAATTCTATAGTGATTTGTTTAAAGATGGAGTTAAAGTAGCATCCGGTAATATGCATGTACTAAGATTCTTTACTGATAATACTGGAGCATTTAGACCTCTTAAACCAACTGTTATAGATAACTTCAAAGCACCTAACGCTGACGAGTAAATGAAAAAAAAATAAGGGCGCCAATCAAGTATATACTTTCGTATATGCCTGACTGACGCCCTTAAATTTTATCGTTTTAACATGTTCATAGTATCATTATAAGCTAATGTTATAGCTTTAATGTAATACTTCATATCCAAGTTGTTTTCAATTATTATATCGACCATTATATCATCAATAAGTTTTTCACTTATGTGATTTCCTGCTCCACTGCCATCTCGTTCTATTTTCCATAGAACTCCACCAGCATTTCGTATAGCATCCGCTTCATTTGGAAATCTGACATCTGGAATAATCCAATGATTCTCCTTATCCCGACCGTAGCTATACATTAACGCTTTTATCCATAAATCCTTATCAATACTTCTTCCAACTTCCGTTCCAAAATATTGTAAGAATTCTCTGTTGGTCATAGGTTCTCCTTCTTTATTTGATAAAGGCAACGATGTAAACGATTCTTTAAATTCTCCAGATTCAAACATAAATCTTGGAACTCCCAATATAGTAGAAGCACATTCCTTTAATTTATCCGCAAAAGCATGTTTCTCCCACATACAAGTCATAGGTAATATGCTATCTACGTTATCTAAAATATATTTTTCTCCTTCTCCTTCTAAGCACGCACAATCATAGTCAACAGTATTTATTAACTGAACAATTCTACATGCAGTATCCTTCCCCGATTGAGCTTTCCCTGTTATTCCAATTATCATTTCATGTAGCTCCTTAATTCGTTTAAAACAAAAGTAGGGTCTAGATACGGCATCTTTTCCCTAATTTTGTTATATTGCTCGACAAGTTCTTTTTTGTCAGCTATCTCATCAGAAAACCCTAAGAAACCGTCACTGTCAGACTTAAGAATAAGTCTATGAATTTCACATGAAATTGCAAAAAGTATCGGGTCTGATGTTTCAAGATTGTTCATCATACAACATACGATTTCACTAAATCAGAAATTTGCTTACCGTCTGCAGCAGGGAACTTATCTTTCATTCCTTTAATTATTGTTCCCATATTCTTCTTTGGAATTGCAAGGCTGTCAATTTTGTCTGACATTCTATAAATTGAAGCAAGGTCAAATAGGCCTGCACGTAATTGTTCTTCTCCAGGAATTTTAGGAAGGAATTCATTTAAGATAAGAGATTCCTGCATCTCTATATCATATAAGTCTTGTCTTCCTGCCATACGATACTGTTCTGCATTATCAATGCGTTGGTCTCTCAACTTCTTAATAATGGCAATCTCTGTTGCCTCATCAAGGGGTTTTGCGTTCTTTTGTGTTTCATGAACCAGAAACGCAGTTTTAATTGCCCTAAGAACTTCAGTACGAGTTCTTGTTTTTGCTTTCATTGATTCTTTAATCAATTCATCAATATCCTCTCTCATTTTCTTCTAATATGTTTAAAGTTACACCTCCAATACCCATTAATAATATGGCAGAAACACATATTCCAAACCACATATTAAGTGAATATACAAACACTAAAAATAATACTACTAAGGTTATACCTCCTAGTGCAATAGCTCCAAGTGCGAATAATAGGGCTATCCGCTTTCGTAAATCTTCTTTATCCATTTTTCTTTATAGTATGTCTTCTTTTGATATTTTGGGCAGTACCACTATTCCAACGACCTTCTCTGACATAAGCAATATCAACATCTGACACTCTGGTCATTGCTGCATCTCTGTCTTCGTCAGTTTTATAATATCCCATATAGCTTACCATTGATTCGTCTTTTGGAGTATTTCTGGGATTTTCAGACATGTGATATATTGTTAAACCACATGGAAGGTTCTCTGTTATAAAGTCCATAGCCATTTTATCTACTCCTTCATAATCACCTACCACAAATCCTTCAAAATCTTGATTGTGGTAGGCAGAGTAAATAGCTGGAACGTAGTACTTCTTAAATTCTTCTTCTGTAATGTCTCTATGTCCGCTTATAAAATATATCATGGAACTATTTGTGCGTCTAAGTCTTTTTCAAAGACGTTAATATTATACCAAGAAATTGCTTCAAGTATTCTATCCTCATGGTTAAATGCCCATTTGTATTTTGAAATATCTCTTACAGGAACCCATTGGATAGTTTTTACTTCATTTTTCTCACCGTCTCCATTCAATACAGCTTCCATAGAAGTAGATACATTATCTTTTCCGTATTTAAGAATGGTCATATAACGTAATGTTACATTGCCGTTATTACAGTGTTCTGGGTCTGTCTCAACTCCAAATAAAGCCCATTTAGATGGGTCAATTTTGACTCCAGTTTCTTCAAATGCTTCACGAGAACAAGCTTCTTCTGCTTTCTCCATATCCAAGAAACCACATGGACAATTCCAATAACCTTGGAAATCGGGAGTTCCTTCTCCTCTCTGGTTAGCCAAGACACACCATTCACCCTTGATTTTACAAAATGCGAATGCAGCAACTGCACAATATCGACCGGACCATAAGGTCTTACCAGCATGTTCTCCTTCTTTAATTGTATAACTCCAATTTCTCATTTATGTCTTCTTTTTGTTTTAGATGTTTCTTCGAGTTCTTCCAATGGATTATACTTTAGGTCATTGTAGGGCATTAATGAAGTGCCTGCGATTCCTACCAAAGTATTTCCATCGTACTCTGATTTATAAATAGATAATACTTTATCAGTTTTCCTTTTATATGCAATATATATTGGAATGTTTTTCTTATGACAGGTTTCAAGTTCTTTCTTGGTTCCTCTGGTCATATCTTCAACCTTGATTCCCCAATTGAAATCATTAATAACAAACACTGCAATATCAGAACCAGTTAATAAGGAACTTTCATACTTGGTTCCCATTTTCCAGTGGTCTGGCTCATAACCAAGAGAGTCCAGAAATATTTCTACTTCTGGAACTAAGTTGGCATGTTGCATACTATATGATACATATGCTTTATTCATCTTTATAAAGATTAAATCGGTGAATATATTGGCTGATGGCTTTAGGTACAAGAGGATAGATTTGCTTCTTGTCTTTAATAAGATATCTAATCATAGTAGAACTAACATCAAAGGTGCAGCTAATATAGCCATCAACTTTAGCCTTGAATTGACTGCCTGTTCTATTTACTACGATTAATTTAAAGTTTTCAAGTATCCATTCCCCCTCTTTCCAATTCGCTATATCATCAACGATGTCAGCACCAACAATTAGATATAGTTCTTCATCAGGATACTCTTCTTTTAGAAGTTGTAGGGTCTGATAGGAATAGTGGGGTTCGGGAGTGTAATAGTCAATACTAGATATTGTGCAATTGTTGATTTCATCAATAGCTAGTTGTGTCATAAAACACCGGTGTTGGAAGTCAGTTGCTTTGTGGTCTTTCCATACATTTTGCATAGTTGGAACCACTACTACTTCGTCAACCAAGTTATCGTTTAGTGCTGATGTAATCATGTACAAATGACCCATGTGGATTGGGTCAAATGTTCCTAATAAAAATCCTACTTTCATTTTTATATATTTTAATTTTTTAGTCTACGAAATATCCACGAGAGTCCAATTCTCCTGATAAAAAACTAATAGCTTCTACACTGTATCGTTCGGTCAATTCCTCTATTTCATTGAATAAATCATTAACCAAATCAGATACACCACAGAACCCTATATTTCCCACGAAATCAACAAGATTTTTAATAAGTTCAGGGTCATCTACCTCGAACTCCATCTCATCCTCAAAATCATCAGGAAGATAGTCCCTGTCAGCATTATAGTATCTTTCCTGAACATATACTTCAGCCAAGTCAAGAGTAGCATAGACTGTCTCTTCCTCAAGTCTAACAGTCAATCGGAACGATTGAGAATCATCTTCCATTTTCTCAATTATCATATAGAAAGAATCTTCCCATGTATAATCATGGTCAGATACAAGATAGTTGGCTTCTTCCAGAGCAACTAATAACTGCTTGTATATTTCGTCAATCATTATTATATTCTTTTCTGGGTATATAAATTGGTGCTTTCTTACGTTTAAACTCTGATGCTACATGTCTACTCAATACTTTAACAACCACATCTTCGCTGTATTTTTCCATCAATGGCTGTACCCAACGCCCAGTTGAATCAAATATATTATTTGTGGCTGTCTGGAGGATATCATCTACAGTAGCATAGTCCTTAGCACCTATCTGCTCTAAATCACTATTACTAATACCAAGACCATCAGTAGGAATTAGTTTTATAGATTCTACTATAGCCTTCCACGCACGATTCTCCCAACACTCTCTGTTTGGAAACTCAGCAATGTTTTGGTAACGAGTTACCAACCATCTTGCTAGTTCATATACTTCAGTCTTCCATAGGTCTTGAATAGGGTCAAAGTCACCTACATCACCATGTATAGTCCAGAAACCGAGCTGGTATTCAGTCTGATTATCTGTACTCATTACTAATCCTTTGTGAATTGAAGCAAGGTTGTATAGATATATCATTCTAAGGCGAGCTTGGATATTACCCCAGGCGATAGGAGTCATCAAATTGGGGTTTTCAAAGTACTTTACACCAGCTTCGAAATGTTCCATCATACCATGCATTTCGCATACTTTAAACTCATCACAGAAAGCTTCTCCAACTAGCTTAGACACATCAAACTCATCACTCTTATTCTTAATAGGAAGACTTCTACCTATAAGAGGAATCTTAGTTCGCCCACTTACTTCATGACAAATGGCAGCAACAACAGTGGAGTCAATTCCTCCACTGATGCCTAATACCATTGCTTTGAGATTGTTTTTTGTAAGATATTCTGCTGTTTTATCAACTAAGGTATTGAATACCTTCTCATAATTTAGTTCTTCTTTCATAATCCCAATTCTTTTAAACAGATTTCTACTTCTTTTTCTGAACCAGTATGCTTACCCAAATCATCGGATAGTTTCACACAGTCATATACTGGCTGATTTGCATTCATTTGGCACGATGTAAGCTTCATAACGATATTAGAAGGTTTATGTTCTGTATCATTAGTAAGGTTAGTTCCAATTCCAAAGGATGCTTTGATTCTCGTCATACAATATAAAGCAATATCTTCGGCTTTTTCAAAGTCAAGAGCATTACTGAAGATAATAGTCTTAGTAGAAGGGTCTATTCCCAACTCTTTATAACGAGCAATCATTTTATTTACAAATTCATACTCGTCCCCAGAATCCTGTCTTACTCCATCAAATAACTTAGCTTGCTTACGAGAGAAATTCTTGATAAATACATCAGATGTGTAAGTATCAGTAAGGGCAATTCCTAAGTCCCCGTCGTATACATTTACCCAATTTTCAAGAGCCATGTAATTAGCTTGTTTATAGCCATACATAGCACCGTGGAACATGAACCACTCATGCGGATGAGTTCCCATCATAGGCATTTCATATTTCATAGCCAGATAGCAGTTAGAAGTGCCAGTACAATAGATAGAACCTTCCTTAATTGCAGATACTACCTCATCCTGTACATTATAACTGAACCGTCTTCTGGTACCAAATTCAGAGAATTTTATTCCTGCAACATTCGACAACTTTAACTTAGGTTCAAGCTTCTTAATGACTTCCGACATGTCACAGTTGTTGCCTAATACACGATTACGTAGTTCAGATATAATGGCTAGAATAGGAACTTCATACAATGTTACTTTGTACAGATAATCAGTAACAGTAATATGAAGATGTTTCTTGACATCAAGCCATACTTGCACTTTGCCAGAGCTAAGTTTAATTCTACTCAACCATTCCCAATACATGGGAGGAATAAAACGACAATGGGTCGTCATATAGTCCTGTTCATCAGAAGTTAGCTTAAGGGAGCAGAAATTAGAGATTTCCATTCTTAACTGCTGCACAAACTCTTCTGTGTATTCAGTGTTGTCCCTATCAAAGAACTCAAACGTCCCTATTGCATGAGGGAACAGTTTCATGTAAGCATACGAAGTTGTAAACTTATACAAGTCCGTATCAAGAATCGATTTTACAATCATAGTTCAAATAATCTTGTATTATTACTTTCGATATAATCAGTTAATTTTATGCCACCATCCAGAGATGCTATACCATCAAGATATACCATAGGTTTGATTGGTTCCAGGTTCTTTAAGGTTTCAAGAACGCAATAATCACCTGCTAATCCACATACCACTACCTGCTCGTCTGGGTTAATATCAATACCCATAGAATGGCTATAGATAGTATGATAGTTAACCCTTATAGTAGCAGGAGCTACCTTAACCCCGTATTCTTCAGAACTGGGTAAAACTCCTTTAGTGAGTACTTCATAAGGTATACCAGCACCTATACAACCATACAATAACAAATCATGTATAGCTGCGCCTTTAGAGAACTGCACACAATGGTCATTCCATTCACCGCCATTCCTTTTGAATGAACAGTGATTAGCTGGATGCCAATCAGCAGTGAATATTACTCTATCAACTTTCTTGTTCTCAATTAAATGAGAAATGTTCCACAGAGCCTTATCAGACCCAGGAACGTAGAGTGGTGCTCCCAGTAGACAGAAGTCATACTGGAAGTCCACAACTACTAAAGTAGTTTTCTTTTCCATGCTACAAGTATTGCAATTAGAATTGATACAATAAAGAATCCTGCTATTAATGCAAGCGGAATCCATAATGGAGCAAATACCCAGAACCATGTTATGTTAGCACCAAATAGTTTACAAACTAACAGTACTATAAACAACAATCCAGGGAATCCAACTCCTCCTTGTACTACAACTTTATTATTTGACATCGAGATATAAAGGTTTAAAAGTTTCAGTGTAAGTTTCATCTACTAAAGATACATTAGCCATCTTCATATCGTCAAAGGTTTGCAGTGTATGCTCACCACTATGAATATGTCCACAGAATGTATATCTAGGATGTTTGCGAAGCATTTCATCAGCCAACCAAGGATTACCAGCATCTTCTCTGTCAAATCTCTGGTGAATAACACCTAAACCACACAGCTTAGGTGCATCGTGAGATATAACAATATCGCAATGCTGAGGCATAGATTCATATGCTTTAATCAAAGTCTCTGGCTCATACATATATGCCCAGTTACCGAAGATTTTACAATAGGGAGTTCCCCATATATCATATACCTTACCATCCTTACTAATAACAGATGTTGCTTCATTATCTAATAGTTCCAGTTTACCATTGGTAGGATTTGTCAAGATTGAGTTAATCTTTAGAGGTTGCCTATACATATTAGCTAAGGCAAAGTCATGATTACCTCCTACCATGATTACTGATTCGCATGGGAGATTATTAACCCATTCAGCGAATGTGGTCTTTAGCCACTTTTCACTCTGAGGAATGTTCCTCTGCATACGCAGTGGCATGATGTCTCCACATATCAGTACAACTTCACAAGGTTCTTCTATTTTAGGTAGAATACCATGCAAGTCAGATGTTACACAAATTTTCAAACTTTCTTTGTCTTTAGTGATTGGTCAATTTTATGAGCAAGTCCATAGACATTCTTAGTCCAGCCATTCATGTGTCCCTTATTGTTACCTATTAAGCAACCTTTCTCATTGTCTATTGCATAGACTTTATGAGTTACACATGAACCTCTTACTTTACAGAATACTACATCACCCACTTTACAATCTTCCCATTTAATAGGAGTAACCAAATGCTTCTCATTACTTTTATATAACGGAAGCATTGAGTTACCTGGTTCACTGGTGATAAATGATTCACCAGCTTCTAACCTTTTAATCTTCCTTAGAGTATTCGGGTTCATAACCTAATTCTATGTCCTCTCTATAGTCCTGAGCAGCATCTCTTAAGGCATCTTTGATGGTGCAAATAAGAAATGTTTGTCCATGCATTAGAGTACAGAACCCCTTAATTAGCTCCTCAGCAGTTGCATCGTTATAAGGCAACTCCATAGAGAGCACTCGTCCATCAATTTCTAAAGATATTTTAGTCACTTAGTTTATACACTTCGTCAGGAATGGTATGTTCCTTAACAGATTTCTCTACTCCTTCATCTATTTGGTGCTGAATCTTCTCCTTTACCTCAGTCCAAGAAATTGGAGTATAGTTGTTGTTATCTACACCTACATCATATTGATAAGGGAATAGATGAACCAACCTATCACAATCCAATCCAGAACTAGTCGGACCAGAGTGAACATGACCGAATAACTGCCATACAGCATCAGCATCGTTACGATATGAACCACCATAGCACAGGAATGGGTAATGATTCAAATAGATACTTCTCTTCTCTATCTGGATTTGCATTTGTGGTAACACCCCAACAAACTTATCCATATAACCCTGTCTTAGATTCTTTCTATCATGATTACCTATAATCAAGTAGATTTGTCCATTCAGACGAGGGATGATGCTGTTCCATAGAGCACTTCCACCAAAGGCAAAATCTCCTAAGTGGAAGACTGTACCATCCTCTGGGACTACTCTATTCCAGTTCTCAACTAACTTTTCATTCATTTCCTCAACATCCTTAAATGGTCTATTGCACAATCTTATGATATTAGCATGACCAAAGTGAGTGTCAGAGGTAAAGAAAGTGTTCTTAGCACTAAATTCAAACTTCTGTTCTTTCATCTTTTACAATTATTAATCGTTATCATAATCTAAACCTTTAGTTAGATAATCAATAGCATCCAATTCACCACGAGTTAGTGGGATTACCTTATCATTTATAGTAATATCCCAACCTTCACCATTAGTCCATTCAGTAACTTCAATAAAGTCATCCTTCTTAGCTAAATGGTCATACTTGCGTAAATTATCGTTTACTGATTTTCTATTAGCACGTTCCATATTCCGTCTCCTTATAAAATTCTATTTGATAGTTATACTGTTGCTTCAACGCCTGATTGATGTCAGTAAATACACTACTAGGCATCTTCTTACCAGTCCTAGCATAATATGCTGGATGATATACTTCGATTGTCTTTAAGCTATTCACTATATCATTCTTAAATAACCCAGCTTGGCTGCCAAATAAAACATAAATCATACCTCCATCTTTATAGCTCATGTTGTGAATCAACTTAGATACAAATGGTTTCCATATATCAAAGTGTGCTCCAACTCTGCCTACCTTACAAGTAAGGGCTGTATTAATCATTAATATTCCCTGCTCAGCCCAAGACTCTAACGTATTGTCAAACTCTATAAGGTTATGAGGAATTTCATAATTAATAGCAGCTTCTTTAACTACTTTAAGTGAAGGAGATAGATACTCCTCAGAAGTATCCTCTGAATTACCAAACAGTATTCCAGTAGCTACTCCTCTTTGAGGGTAAGGGTCTTGCCCAAGAAAGACCACCTTGCAGTCCTTAAATGAGCAAGCCCTAAATGCTCTAAAGATGTTCTTAGGAGAAGGACACAGATTAGCTGAATTAATCTTATTGACCCAAGTTACTACTCTTCGTAATTCCTCTTTATCAATAACATCAATCCAGTCACCAAAGTACTCCTCAGCCTTCATATTAAATTTCAAGAGTATAGGAGGTTATCCAATCTCCACATTGTTCACAATGTCCTAAATCTTCATATTCTCCAGTCTCAGCTACAGTCGTCAAAATGTCTTGAAGAGTTGCCATATCGTCAATCTTCTCCAATGCCTTTACTATAGCATCTTTAATAACTTTCGGAGATAAATCAGCGGATTCTTTACCGTCAATAGTTAAACTATCGCAGATACATCCAGATGTGTAATTAATTTTCATAATGTTATACTCTGTAATAATGGTGTCCAATAGGATTAGCAAGTACTCTGTACCATTCTTCTGGAGTAATTTCTACCTCTCTCCATTCTCTGATGTAGATTTGAGGAGGTAGACAGTTATCCATTGGGTCTGGATACTCTATTAGTACTTGTATTGTTAGCATAATATCTCCTTAGATATTCGTGCAGTAATATATCCTCGTTTGACGAACTCTTCATACAGAGGTACTGCCAACTCCCTAGCTTGAGGATGAGCATCCTTTGCGCACCTCAGTTTAAAGAATCCTTCCCATTGCTCAATAGTACCAGTCATAATTAACTCAGTCTTTAGACTATTAGGAAGAACTGCTCTAGCCTGTTGAGGTTTCCACCCCTGATTAAGTAATTCTAGATAAAGTTTTTCTGACACTTGTAAAGATGCCACAAAATTACTCTCTGGAGTAATTTCCCAGGGTTTAAAATATGGTTCTTCTTTACCTGTTAAACTGTAATAATATTCTCCAATTAACTCTCCAAAATCGTCATGGTTTATAACAGTACCACTAGCAGCCTCCTGCAAAGCTAGTCCGTCAACCCAACAAGGGATAATAAAAGTAAGCTCGTTGCCAAACTTATCTTTACTAT
>OHON01000121.1_pt1 | contig 56853 bp, 49 predicted proteins | sample 1569831 | NCBI WGS metagenome assembly OHON01 (sample SAMEA3879512, study PRJEB24766) | human gut metagenome | biome: human-associated habitat; feature: feces | place: USA | collected 1985/1987
AAACAATATCCTGATTGAGATCGGACGTGATGGCAATAACAAAATCCAGCGTTACAAAGGACTTGGAGAGATGGATGCGGAGCAGCTCTGGGAGACCACCATGGACCCGGAACGCCGTGTTCTGCGCCGCGTTGTGTTCGATGAAGAGTATTCTTCTGAAATTGATCTTACCTTCAATACGCTCATGGGCGACAAGGTAGAACCGCGCCGTGACTTTATCGAAGAGAGAGCAAAATACGCAAACAACCTGGATATCTAAAAAGTCCTGTGAACTGAAGTGGAGGAAAAGATGGAAGATAATGTTTTTGATAAAATTCACGAGGTCGATCTGAAAGACACGATGGAGGAATCCTACATCAACTATGCGATGAGCGTAATTGCATCCCGTGCACTTCCAGACGTCCGCGATGGCTTAAAGCCGGTACAGAGACGTATTCTGTACTCCATGAGTGAACTGAACAATACGCCGGATAAGCCGCACCGTAAGTGCGCGCGTATCGTCGGTGATACGATGGGTAAATATCACCCGCACGGCGACAGCTCTATCTACGGAGCACTCGTCAACATGGCACAGGACTGGGCAACCCGTTATCCGATGGTGGACGGCCATGGAAACTTCGGTTCCGTCGACGGCGACCCGCCCGCCGCATACCGTTACACCGAGTCAAAGCTCAAAAAGCTCTCTCTCGAAATGCTGACGGATATCGACAAGGACACGGTCGATTTTATCCCGAACTACGACGACCGACTCAAGGAGCCCACGGTGCTCCCGTCGAGATATCCGAACCTGCTTGTCAACGGCTCCGTAGGTATAGCGGTCGGTATGGCGACAAATATCCCTCCGCATAATCTGCGCGAGGTCGTTGCCGCCATGAACTGCCTGATAGATAACCCCGACGCGACTCTCGAGGAGCTTATGACTTATCTGCCAGGCCCCGATTTCCCGACCCGCGGAATAATCATGGGCAGAGCGGGCATACGCGCCGCCTACGGCACAGGCCGCGGCAAAATTATAGTCCGCGCCCGCGCCGAGATAGTCGAGACAAAGGGCGACCGCCACAAGATAGTTGTCACCGAGATACCCTACGGCGTCAACAAGGCGAAGCTCATAGAGAGCATGGCGGATCTCGTCAAGGATAAGCGCATCGAGGGCATATCCGATATCCACGACTATTCCTCGCGCTCCGGTATGCACATCGACATCACCTTGAAGCGCGACGCGAATCCGCAGGTAGTTTTGAATCAGCTCTATACCTACACTCAGCTCCAGTCTACTTTCGGCGTGATTATGCTCGCCCTCGTAAACGGCGAGCCGAAGATACTCACCCTTAAGCAGATTCTTCAGCAGTATATAGACTACCAGTGCGAGATAGTCACCCGCCGCACAAGGTACGATCTGAAAAAAGCTCAGGAGCGCGCCCATATTCTTGAGGGCTTGCTCACGGCTCTCGATTTCATCGACGAGGTCATAGCTATCCTGCGCGCGTCAAAGAGCATCCCCGAGGGACGCGAAGCGCTCATGAACCGCTTCGGTCTCGATGAGATTCAGGCGCAGGCGATAGTCCAGATGAGACTCGGCCAGCTGACCGGACTCGAGCGCATAAAGGTCGAGGACGAGATGGCTCAGCTCAAGGCGAAGATAGCCGACTTTATAGATATTCTCTCGAACGAGTCGAGAATACTTACTATAGTCCGCGAGGAGACCGGCGCTATCGCCGAGAAGTTCGGCGATGACCGCCGCACCGTCATTGAAAATGTCAGCGGCGAGGTCGATATCGAGGATCTTATCCCCGAGGAGACCTGCGTGTTCACCATGACGAATCTCGGCTATATCAAGCGTATCCCCGCCGACGCATACACGATCCAGCACCGCGGCGGCAGAGGCGTCAAGGGCATGACAAGGCGCGAGGAGGACGTGGCAAAGACCATGTTCACCTGCTCCACCCACGATTACGTCATGTTCTTCACCACCCGCGGCAGAACTTACCGCCTCAAGGGCTACGAAGTGCCCGAGGGCTCGAGAAACAGCAAGGGCATGAATATAGTCAACCTTCTGCCCCTCGAAGCGGGCGAGAAGGTGTCGGCGATGATAAGAGTGCCCGAATATGACCCCGATGCGTTCCTCTGCATGGTCACGCGCAAGGGTATCATCAAGCGCACTAGCCTCGACGCTTACCGCAACGTCCGCAAGAACGGCGTTATCGCGATAAATCTCGACGATGACGACGAGCTCGCATGGGTGCGCCTGACCTCCGGCAACGACGACCTGCTCATAGCCACGCGCAAGGGCATGGGCATCCGCTTCAATGAAAACGACGCGAGACCGCTCGGCAGAACGGCGCGCGGCGTCAAGGCGATTGAGCTGCGCGAGGGCGACGAGGTTGTCGGCATGGAAGTGCTCGACGATGCAAAGGCTGTCCTCACCGTCAGCACCACCGGCTACGGCAGACGCAGCGAACCTTCGGATTACAGACTCCAGTCGAGAGGCGGCAAGGGTACGATAAACTACCGCACCGAGACCTACGGCGACGTTGCCGCAATAGCGGTCGTTGACGAGAGCGAGGATGTTATCTTCATCTCGTCCGACGGCATTATAATCCGCATCCCCGTCTCACAGATAAGCACATTTGCAAGACCCTCCAAGGGCGTCAGAGTCATGCGTGTGTCCGAGGGCGAGCAGTTGGTTACCGTCGCCTGCACTCCGAGCGAGGAAGATCAGGAAAAGCCGGAAGAAACCGCGGCTGAGGAAGTGTCACCTGCCGAAGACAGCGAAAATTCCGAAACAGAGGAATAATCGGTCGGGTTTTTATTAAAATTTTGTAAGAAGTTACAAATAACTCTTGTCATAACCCGGTTTCTCTGATATGATATTAACATGACCAGCGAAGTCAACAATTCGGAAAAGGGGGATACACAATGAACATCGCTCTCATGGCTCACGACTCAAAAAAAGAACTTATGACCCAGTTCTGTATAGCTTATTGCGGTATCCTGAGCCGCCATTCCCTGTGCGCGACCGGCACTACGGGCAAGCTCGTAGCCGAGGCAACGGGACTTGAGATTCAGCGCTTCCTCAGCGGAAGTCAGGGCGGCGACCAGCAGATAGCTTCCAGAATAGCCTGCAACGAGATCGATCTTCTGCTCATGTTCAGAGATCCGCTCACACCCAAGCCGCACGAGCCCAACGAAGCAAATCTTCTCAGACTCTGCGACGTGCACAACATCCCCGTTGCCACCAATATAGCCACCGCCGAGGCTCTTATTCACAGCCTTGCGCGCGGCGACCTTGATTGGCGCAATATAGTCAACCCGAAATAAGCTTTGACCCGCCCCGGCGGTATTTCCCGCCGGGCGGCTTTTTCCGGAGCTTTTTCGCTCATCCCGCCAACGGCGGGATTTAATGTTTTTATGGAAGGAACGAAAACATGGCTCTTTTTACGAAAGCTGTCAAGGGCACTCAGGATGTGCTGCCCGCGGCGAGCTATAAAAACCGCTTTCTTGAAAATACCCTGCTCGATATAGCCTCGCGTTTCGGCTTCAAGGAGATTCGCACTCCCGTGTTCGAGCATACGGAGCTGTTTGCCCGCGGCGTCGGCGACACCACTGATGTCGTGCAGAAGGAGATGTACACTTTCCTCGACAAGGGCGGACGTTCTATAACGCTTCGACCCGAGGGCACTGCGGGCGCTGCGCGCGCATTCCTGGAGCACGGGCTTTTCAACGAGCCCCTGCCGCAGAAGACCTGCTATATAACCTCGTGCTATCGCTACGAGAAGCCGCAGTCCGGCAGATACAGGGAGTTCCACCAGTTCGGCGTTGAGGTCTTTGGCACTCCGGCTCCCGCCGCCGATGCCGAGATAATTTCCCTCGCCGCCGAAATATTCGCTTTCCTCGGAATCGAGGACTTGACGCTCGAGATAAACTCGATCGGCTGCCCGACCTGCCGCGCCGAGTATCACAAGGCGCTCAAGGCATATTTTGAGCAGTATAAAGACGAGCTGTGCGGCACCTGCCTCGACAGGCTCGAGCGCAACCCCATGCGTATTCTCGACTGCAAGAGCCCCGTCTGCTCGAAGATAGCCGAGGGCGCGCCCGTTATGCTCGACTATCTCTGCGACGAGTGCCGCGAGCACTTTGAAAAAGTCAAAAGCTACCTCGACGCGCTGATGATAGACTATGTTGTCAACCCGCACATCGTGCGCGGACTTGATTACTATACAAAAACCGTTTTCGAATTCGTCTCGCACAACGACAAGACCGACGGACTTGTCTGCGGCGGCGGCGGACGCTATGACGGACTCATTGAAGAGCTCGGCGGTCAGCACACCCCGTCGCTCGGCTTCGCAATGGGACTTGAGCGCCTGCTCAGCGTTATCGAGGCGCAGGGCATTGAGCTGCCCGGCGACCAGAAGTGCGATATCTATATCGGCTCAATCGGCGATGCCGCTTCGCTCGTTGCGGCGAAGCTCTGCACGGATCTCCGCTCGGACGGAGTCAGCGCGCAGTTTGACGTCGCGGGACGCTCGGTCAAGGCTCAGATGAAATACGCCGACAAACTGGGCGCACGCTTCACCTGCGTTATCGGCGACGACGATATCGCAAAGGGCGAAGTCCTCGTCAAGAACATGGAAAACGGCGAAAAGACCGCTTTTTCAATCGAAAACTTCAGCGATGAATTCTCGTCGGCTCTCGTTCAGGCTGCGGCAAACGCCTTTGCGGACAGCATCAACGACGGAGATCTCAACGCTGCCGATATATCAAATCTCTTTGGAGGGCTCAGATAATGGAGAGAACTTACATTGCGGACATCAAAAATAATCTTGGCAAACCCGTGCTCGTTCAGGGCTTCGTCGAGAACCTGCGCGACAGCAAGTATATGGCTTTTATCGTGCTCAAGGATATCACCGGAAAAATCCAGATAACCGTCGAGAAAGAGAAGCTGCCGGAGCTCTGCCCCGTGATAGCGACTCTGACTCAGGATTCCGTTATCTCGGTCGTCGGCACCGCCGTCGAGAACGATTTCGTCAAGATGGGCGGAATTGAGATTATCCCCGAGTCGATAACCGCAGAGTCGATAGCCGACGCGCTGCCGATAGTGCGCAAGGAGATCCCTGCGACCAAGAAGCGCCCGGGCGTCGAGCGTTCGAGCATCGACCAGCGCATTGACTACCGCTGGATCGACCTTCGCACCGACGAAAATCAGCTCATGTTCAAGGTTCAGACCGTCATGGTCAACGCCATGCGTCAGTTCCTGATAGACCATAATTTCATCGAGATTCACACTCCGAAGCTCATCGGCGCGGCGAGCGAGAGCGGAGCCGAGGTCTTTGAGGTCAAGTATTTTGACCGCCTCGCTTATCTTGCGCAGAGCCCCCAGTTCTATAAGCAGATGGCAATGGCGAGCGGCTTCGAGCGCATATTTGAAGTCGGTCCCGTTTTCAGAGCTGAAAAATCATACACCAACAAGCACACCACCGAGTTCTCCGGCTTCGACCTCGAGTTCAGCTACATCACCTCTTTCAAAGATGTCATGAAGATGGAGGAGGAGCTGCTGACATATATGCTTAAATCGGTCAAGGAGAAGTACGGCGAGGAGATAAAGGAGCTGTTCGGCAAGGAGGTTATCGTCCCGACGACCCCGTTCCCGGTCATAAAGCTTGCCGATCTCTATGACGAGCTCGAAAAGGAGTTCGGCTATACCGTGCCCGACAGCGAAAAGGGCGACCTCACGACCGACGCCGAGCGTCTGAGCTACGACTGGGTCATGAAGAAATACGGTCACGAGTTCCTGTTCATCACCGACTACAGCGCCGAGAAGCGCGCGTTCTACCATATGCGCGACGAGAACGGCGTGCCGCAGGGCTACGACCTCATCTGGCGCGGCGTCGAGATAACCACCGGCGCGCAGCGCGAGCACAGATACGACGTGCTCAAGAGCCAGGCGCAGGAGAAGGGTCTCGACAAGGATGTTGAGTTCTATCTCGAGTTCTTCAAATACGGCTGCCCGCCCCACGGCGGCTTCGGAATCGGTATCGACCGCCTGACCATGCTCATGCTCGGACTGCACATCAAGGAAGCGATGTTCCTCTTCAGAGGCCCGAACAGACTCACCCCGTAACGGAAAAAGAGAAATCCCGTCGAGTTTTTCGGCGGGATAATTTTATGCTTGTGCCAAAAGAAAAGGTAAAAATTTTATGCATTCCGACCGTTCAAACGGATATATAGACGAAAGACAAAGACGGGAAGTGAAATTGATGACAGGCAGGCAGTTGGATCTGTGTATTTGCGAAATCGCCGCGGGAGACAGAGACGCTCTGAGCCGATTATATCTTGACATGAAAGATCCGATCTTTCGGTTTGCGCTGTCGTTGGTTCGCAGCAGGCAGCTCGCGGAGGATATAGAAGCGGAGACATTTCTTAATATTATGCAGTCTGCCTGCGGCTACAAGCCCGGCACAAATGCGAGGGCGTGGATTTTCGCCATAGCGCGCAACTGCTGCATGGACTGCATGAAGGAAAACGCAAGGCTTTTGACGGTAGACAGCGAGAGCCTTGATTTGCTGCCCGGTGACACGGAGGGTTTTGAGCAGACCGAAAACGCGATGCTTGCGCTGGAAGCCTTGAAAACGCTGAGCGAAACAGAGAGGCAGATAGTATCGCTGTATCTGTATTCCGGCCTGAAGCAGACGGAGATCGCCAAGGTTTTGAACCTCCCCTATTTGTCTGTCCGTTCAAAATACGGCTACGCTCTCACTAAGCTGAGGCGTTATTTCGACCGAAAAGGAGTGCATACGGATGAGGCGTAAATCAACAGAAAAATTCATGAGAGACGCAATGAGTTTTAAAGCCCCGGAGGAGGTCTGGGATAAAATCAAGGATAAGCCGATTCAAAGTGTTCGGGAAAGCAAAGCCAAGGGTCATCCGAAAAAGGTTTGGTATGCCGCGGCGGCGTGCATTGCGGCTTGCACGGTTCTCATATCCGTTTTAGCAGTCGGCAAAAGCCTGGGACTTCCCGCTTCCGATTCGACTTTGAATACCGAAAACGGCACGGAGCGAGGTGGTCAAATCGCGACGGACAGAGCGGGAGAGCCCGAAAAGAAAGTGCCAGGCGAGACTGTTTCGCAGACGGCGGAGAAAACGACAGCGGCCGTTTCCCACGGCGGCAGCGTGGCGGGTGTTTGCATCCCGACATATAAGGTCTGGAATCACAGACTTTACGGGTATGCGGGCGACAACCTCGCGCTGACGGATTCCGATTTAGGTCCGCTGCACCGCGAAAAAATAAACGGCACGGAAATCGCCGTCTATTCGCTGAAAAATATCCCCATGGAACAGAGCATAGGGGACAAGAAAAACGGTATTGTCCTGCGCTATGACTGCATATTGGACGGCATTTTTGAGCTTCGCGGAAAAAAATACGGGATAGTGAGCGAAACGGCTTATATCTGTCCCGTCCCCGAAAAGGGCGAGTATTTAGGCGAAGTCAACGGTGTGAAGTGCTATGAATTTAAAGGAAAAGCAGACGCGATACTCGTTGACCTCGGGAAATATGTATCTCCCTCCGACGGGAGCATATACGAGAGCCTGTATGTTGCGGAGCTTATAGGATAAAAGAGCATAACAAAAAGCGGGCGGCATAATCTCGGTTATGCCGCTCGCTTTAATTTTATATTGTTATTTTATCCCGTTGATGAACGAGAAGATCGCATCTATCCGCGCAATGATATCGCGTATATCATGCGCTATGCGGATAGCGGTGATGATATATGCGGGGGTGAGGTCTGCTTTTGTAATACCCGAATAGTTGCGGGTCACGGTGAAGCCGAAGTCGCGGGTCGCGTCTTTGCCGGTGACGGTCATGCGCTTGTAGGCAACGGTTATCTTGTCGTAGCTCTCGGTCGCGGGAACCTTTCCGGTGAACGCTATCTCGGCGCTCTCGCCTGCTTCAAGGACTATCGGATAGGGCAGGGCGAAGTTCAGCGTGCCGTTCTCCGAGGTTATCGAAGAGACCTTTATCTTGTCCTTCTTCGACAGGTTCTTGACCATGACGGAGTTGCAGGAGAAGAGGTGCTTCGAGAGAGTCGGCAGGAACGAGGAGTTCGTGCTCTTGAAGAGAACGACTATATCGCTCGTCGGAGAGAGGCTCTCCATGAACTGGGGATATTCGATGTGCGAATATGCGTCCTTGATGTTGTCGGTGAGCAGAAGCTCCATGAGCAGGTCATAGGTGCGGGGATCCCACTCCGCCTGACCGTGGTAGTGGCGGTTGACTACCCATGTGCGCTCGGGCATATAGCCGGTCGAGAGGTCAACCGTTCTGTCGGGCGAGATGTTGTTCTTGCCGGTCTTGACAGCCTGCTTGTAGTCGGCGGGGAAAGTCTCGCCGAAGGGCGCGCAGACGGCGCCGCAGGAATACTTCATGTTGACTATGCCGTCGCTGTTGTCAACGGTGCCCGATGCGAGCGGAACGCCGGAGCAAGCCTTTATCGAAACGCTGACGCCCTTCTTCTGCTGAGCATACAGGGTCTCGGAAATGTGAGACATGAAGCCGTTTCTGACTTTCTCGACTTTTTCAATGAGCTTTGCATTCTTGACGGAGTCGAGGCGCAGGGACTTGATATATTCGTAATTCTCCGGGTCGCACATCTCCCAGAATGCGGGGATGTTTATGACGCTCGGGAGAACCATGCTCTTGAGACCGTAGTCGGCGATGTTGTTCGCGCCGTCGGCAGGGATGATGTCCATGACGAACGAGAAGTCGGTCTCGGTGTGCAGGATAGCTCTGAGAATATCGAGGGTGGTGTCGAAGTTCAATGCAAGGGGCTTGTCAGTGTAGAGATCGGAGACGAGGTTGCTTCCCGCGAGAAGCGGAGTGTCGAACACCGCGCGGTCGATATAGTTATCGTTCGGATACTCATACATATAAGTGCCCAGCAGCAGGCTGCCCTGGCTGATGCTGTATACGCTGACCTTGTCATGTCCGGTGAGGGCGCAGACCTCTGCGAGATAATCGTGGAGCTGAGCCGCAACATCGGCGTGGCTGAGTCTCCAGTCGTAGAGAAAGTTGAAAACATGGTCGTCGCCTATCTCGTCGCCGATAACCTCCATGTCGAGAAACTCCGAGCCCGTGTAGGGGACGAGGTCGAGCTGGTCGTTCTTCGTGAACGCCTCAAGGCTCGTGTTTTTAGCGCCGCTGAGTATCGGCACGATGTCGTAATAGGAAGTGCCGTCGTCGTTCATTCTGAGCGGCTCAACTATAGAAGTGATGATGTCGCGCAGCGGCTTTTCGATGCCGTCCGTGCCCTTCTGGGCGAGGAGCTCGATTATGCCCGTGACGAGGTCGGGGGCATTGACTCCGAGGAGCTTGAGAATCTCTTTGGTGTCGGGCGGGAAAACGCGCTTCAATGAGCCGTCCTCCTGCTTCTCCGAGAGAATCGTCGCGCCGAATCCGGAGATCATGACAACGGGCGAATGGCCGCAGGTGCACTTGGTGGCGGCCGCCGCGGTCGAAGCAAATACCGAGCAGAGCATCACTGCGGCGATGACAATGCAGAGTATCCGCTTGAACGGATTTTTCTTCATTTTTGTATTCTCCTTTCGCAAGCACATATGTGCAACAGGAAAATTATACATTATTTTTACAAAATTGTAAATAATCTGTTTATACCTTTTTTCGACACGCACTACCCTGTAACGCCTATGGACAAAATTGAGCGAAGTGTGATATAATGAGTATGGAAGAAAAGCGGCAAAACAGAAAGGATGGTAATCACCAATGAAAAAGACTCTCAGGCTGACAGCTCTCGTTATGGCTGTCGCGATAATCGTCTGCGCCTTTGCGGGCTGCGGAGCGAAAATTGACAAGCTCATCGTCGGCAAGTGGAGCGACTCGCAGAACAACGCGACTATCGAGTTCAAAGAGGACGGCACTTTCCAGTATGATTCGAGCAACCTCAATATCCTCGGCATCTCCGTCGGCACTTCGGTCTCCGGTACATACAAGGTCGACACCGAGGCTGACCCCGCGACCGTGACCATAGTCCCCGAGATAGCTATCGCAGGATTCAAGGCGGGCACGGAGATAACCTTCACCGCGTCGTATAATAAAGACAACAATGTGCTCACGCTCAATAACGACAGCTGGGGCACTCTGAACCTCACCGAAGTCGAGGCATAAAGCTGAAAACAAAACGGGACTGCCGGGTAACGGCAGTCCTTTGCTGTTTATATGAACTTCCGCAAAACGGAAGTTTTATTTTTTATATCAGCCTTTTGAGCGCTTCCGTGACTGCTGCCGCCGGGGCTTTGCCGCCGAGCGCGCGCATACACTGCCCGATAAGATACTGAAATGCCTGCGTCTTGCCGTCTCTGTACTGCGAGACGCTCTTTTCGTTTTCGGCGATAACGCGTTTGACCGCGTCCTCTATCGCCGCCGCGTCGGTCATCAGAGAAAGTCCGTTTTTTCGGACATATTCCGCCGGGTCGGCGTTTTCGGTCACTATTTTTGCAAAGACTTTTTTCGCCGTGCCGCGGTTTATCTCCCCTGATGAGAGCATATTTATGAGCCTGCCCAACGAGTCGGGGCTGAATTTTGCATCTTCAATGCTCATTCCCGCGCCGCGAAGTACGGCTGGGAGCTCAACATTTATCCACGATGCGGCGTCCTTTGCGCTCTTGCAGAGCATAACCGTGCGGTCGAAGAGCTCCGCCGTGAACGGCGAGGACATCAGTGTGTCAATGTCCGCTCTGCCGAGATTATATTCTTCGCTCCAGCGACGGCGCTTCGCCTGCGGCAGTTCGGGCATCTGATTTTTGATTTTCTCAATGTCGGGGGTTGAAACGACTACCGGCGGAATGTCCGGCTCGGGAAAATATTTGTAGTCGCTCGTGTCCTCTTTCGAGCGCATAGCATAGCTCATACCCGCGCCGTCGTCCCAGCGCCGGGTCTCCTGAATAATATTTTCACCGTTTTCAATCAGCGAGATTTGCCGCGCGCTCTCGCTTTTTATCGCGCGCTCGGCGGCTCTGAATGAGTTCAGATTTTTCATCTCCGTGCGTGTTCCGAGTTCTGTCTGACCCTCCGGGCGGACGGAGAGATTTATATCCGCTCTCAGCGATCCCTCCTGCATCCGACAGTCCGAAACGCCGGCAAAGCGCATCAGCTCGCGCAGCTTTTCGAGATATTCGACTGCCTCCTCTGCGCTTCTCATATCCGGCTCGCTGACTATCTCAAGCAGCGGCACTCCGCATCGGTTGCAGTCGATGAGCGTGCGGTTTAAGTCGGGGGAGTGCATGAGCTTCCCCGCGTCCTCCTCCATGTGCATCTCTTTTATGCGTATAATTTTGCCGCTGTCGAGCGTGACCGAGCCGTTTCGGCACAGCGGCAGATATAACTGGGATATCTGATAAGCCTTCGGCAGGTCGGGGTAAAAATAATTTTTGCGGTCGAAGTAGCTTATCGGTGTTATCTCGCAGCCCGCCGCGAGACCCGCGCGGACGGAAAGCTCAACGGCTTTTTTGTTCAGCGTCGGCAGAGTGCCGGGCAGTCCGAGACATACCGGGCAGACATGCGTGTTCGGCTCGCCGCCGAACTCAGTCGGGCAGGAGCAGAATATCTTTGTCTCAGTCAGCAGCTCTATGTGGACCTCGAGCCCGATAACAGTTTCGTATCTCATTTGAAAGCCTCCCATAGTACCCTGTAACACCTAAAACTTCACAAGCATTGCGCCGTCCGACTGCGTTTAGCTGTGTCTTCAAACTTGTTCAACACGATCATACTCTGTAAATTTTTAAATGTTACAGGGTCAGACATCTCGCCGCGCCCAAAAGATTCTCGTCCGCGAACGGCGCCGCCATGAGCTGAAGCGCGGCTGTTTTTCCGCACGGCACGCTTATCGCCGGGAGTCCCGCGAGGTTCGCCGGAACGGTGTATGCGTCGCCGATATAAGTTTTCAGCGGGTCGTCAAGGCTCTCGCCGAGCTTCGGCGCAGTTGACGGATAAACGGCGCCCGCGATGAAATCATATTTTTTGAAAGCGTCCGAAAGCGTGTCGCGTATAACCCTGCGCGCTCTCAGCGCCTTGTTGTAATATGCGTCGTAGTATCCCGCGCTGAGCACGAAATTACCGAGCATTATCCTGCGCCTGACCTCGCGCCCGAAGCCCTCGGAGCGGCTTTTGATATACATTTTTATCAGGTCGTCTGAATTTTGTGCGCGCAGTCCGAAGCGAACCCCGTCATACCGCGCAAGATTCGAGCTTGCCTGCGCGCAGGCGATTATATAATAGGCGGGCACGGCAAATTTGAGCGGCGGAAGCGAGAAATATTCAACCCTCGCGCCGAGCGATTCAGCTTTTTTGAGCGCATTATTCACCGCACTGCGTATATCTTCGCCGCAATTATCAATAAATTCATTCGGCACGCCTATAATTTTGCCGCAGAGCGAATAGGACTCGACAAAATCCGAACGGACGGGAGCAGTATCCTCTGTTGTAGAATCACCGCAGTCGCGCCCGGATATTATCGCCGCGAGAGCCGCGCAGTCGGAGGCATTTCTCGCTATCGCGCCTATCTGGTCAAACGACGAGGCATAGGCGACAAGCCCGTTTCGGGAGACGGTGCCGTAGGTCGGCTTGAAGCCGAAGACCCCGCAGAACGCCGCGGGCTGTCTGACCGAGCCGCCCGTGTCCGAGCCGAGCGCGAGCGGGATTATCCCCGCCGCGACTGCCGCCGCCGCGCCCGAAGACGAGCCGCCGGGCACGCGCGTTTTGTCAACGGGATTGAGCACCGCGCCGTAATACGAAGTCTCGCCCGTCGAGCCCATGGCGAACTCGTCCATGTTGAGCTTGCCGACGATAATAAGCCCCGCTTTTTCGAGCTTTTCTACTGCTGCCGCACTTACGGGCGGCACATAATTTTCGAGCATCCGCGACCCGCAGGTCATTTTGACATTTTCTACTGCGATGTTGTCCTTTATGCCTATCGGCACGCCCGCGAGCGGCGATATATATTCGCCTGCATCGATGCGTTTTTGTATCTCCGTGCCTTTGCTATATGCGCGCTCGCGGCAGAGCGTGATGAAGCAGTTGAGTTCTTTATTCTGCTCCTCGGATTCATATACGGCGTCTAAGACTTCGACGATTTTAATCTCGACGCACCTGATTTTTTCTGCCAGAACGAGGGCGGAATCTTTAATAATATCTCTCATAGCGCACCTCATTCCACTGTTTTCGGGACGCAGAAGCAGCCGCCCGCCGTTTCTGCGGCATTCGACAGAGCCTCTTCTACGCCGAGCGTCTCGCCCGGTTCATCCTCGCGTAGGACATTCACCGTGTCGGATAAATTGGTCAGCGGCTCAACGCCGTCGGTATCGAGCGCCGACAGCGTGTCCATATATGATATTATCTTTTCAAAATCTCTGCGGCAATCCTCGCGCTCGTCGGTGTCAAGCTCAATATGCGCGAGCGATTCGAGATGCGATATAAGTTCGTCGGATATTTCCATCTGCTGACCTCCGTAAGCTTTCTATTATAAATTATATCAGAAAAAGGCAAAATTTTCATTAGTTTCAGGCTCATAAAAACGCGAACCGGGGGAAAGAATATAAAACGGATTTGAAAAAATCCTAATTTTCCCGCGAAGGGATCTATGGAGTGTGCTCTCAATGGAAAACCGCAATCAGCAGAACAAGCAGGGTCAGAACCAGCAGAATCAGCAGCAGAACAACAAGCAGCAGAATCAGCAGGAGAACAAGGCCCAGAACAAGCGCAATAAGCTCAACGAGGAATAAACCTCACCCGCCGCGCGGCGGGTACATATCCGAAGCCTCTGTATTCTTTTGCAGGGGCTTTTTGTTATTGCAACTGCGGACTTTTTATGATAGAATACTCCTGTATAAGGCTCATATAAAATGAAAGGAATGAATTTCAGTGGGAAAGAAAAGTTCATCTGAAAAGCTTGTTATAGCAGCCGCTTCCGCAGGTGCAGCAGTCGGCGCGGCGTATCTTGCTGTCGGCAACGCGATTTTCAACAAGACCATGAGCAAAAAGTCCATCGCCAAAAAAATGGACGAGAAAAAGAACGAGTATGACGGTATCACCAAAGAAGGCATGGAGTGGTTTAACTCCGCGAGTCCCGCAAAGGTGAAGATAGTCACTCCCCGCGGCGGATATGTCCACGGCGAGATAATCCTTGCAGACGAGCCGAGCGATGTCTGGGTGATAGTCATTCACGGCTACACCGGCTCGCCCAGAAGAATGGGCTCGTTCGGCAAGAAGTTCCACGAGATGGGCTATAACTGCCTGTTCCCGTATCTCTGCGGCCACGGCGCGAGCGAGTCGAACTATGTCACCATGGGCTGGAACGACAGAATCGACATCAAGGCGTGGATCGACTACATAATCAACGAGAATGCGAACGCGAAGATAGTGCTCTTCGGTCTCTCGATGGGCGCGGCTACAGTCATGATGACCACCGGCGAGCCGCTCGAATCGAATGTCGTCTGCGCTATTGAGGACTGCGGATATACATCCGTCTGGGACGAGTGCAGAGCCAACATGAAGGACGCTTACGGTCTGCCGGCCTTCCCGTTTCTCTCCGCCGCAAGAAGCGCAACGATGCTGCGCGCGGGCTATGATATGAAGAAAGCCTCGTGCATCGAGCAGGTCTCGCGCTCCGTCACGCCGACCCTGTTCATCCATGGCGACAAGGACGACTTTGTCCCGTTCTGGATGCAGGAGCGCGTCTACCGCGCCGCCGCGTGCGACAAAGAGAAGTTGGTTATCCCCGGCGCACCGCACGCAGAGGCCTCGACCGTCGACCCCGAAAAATATTGGTCAACAGTTGATAAGTTTATCAAAAAGTATCTTTGATAATAATTAAAAATGAACCCCGTTGATTTGACGGGGAGTGAAAAAATCCTACCCATCTCGGGTAGGATTTTTTATGTCGGTTGTTTTGAATGGAGACGGGTGGATGAATCGCAAAATATCGCCATCAGCAGCTCTCATACGCCTCGCGGATAAGATCTGTTTCGCCCTTGAATAGAGCGTTGTCGCTTTCAATATTGTATTTTCTGTAGTCCCATTCGGGAGGCTCGAAGCGCGGCGAGAGATCATATTTTGAATAGCGAATGCCCGAGCTTTCGCCTGTATCGATTCTTTTTATTACTTCAAGCAAATCTTCTGCACTTCACTGTCCGAAAAGGCGCTCTCATAGGCGTACATTGTTTTTTTCGTCCTGCAATATTCTGCACAGATTGAAATAATCATTCCGATTGAATTTTCTCAGCACGAACCTGTCGGTCTGAGCAAAAATTTCTTTATTCATCTGCATTTTTCATGTTCCTGCGGACATGCTCTTTTATCGCCGAAAACGATTCGTCGCTGATGTCGTGCTCCATCTTGCACGCATCCTCCGCGGCGGTCTTTTCATCAACGCCGAGACGGACGAGAAATTTCGAGAGCAGAGTGTGGCGCTCGTATATTTTCTTAGCTACATCGAGCCCCGATTCGGTGAGGGTCAGATACCCTTCCTTGTCCATGAGAAGATAGCCGCCCTGTTTGAGAAGCCCCACGGCGCGGCTGACGCTCGGCTTTGAAAAGCCCATATATTCCGCGACATCGAGCGAGCGCACAACGCCGTTTTTTGAAAGCACATATATAGTTTCGAGATACATTTCGCCCGATTCCTGAAGGTGCATATCTGTTCCTCCCTTTTAGGTGTGTATATTGTTATGTATTAAAGGTATGATATCACTTCACTTAGGAAAAATCAAGGGCGGGAGAATATGTTTGAAATGTCCAAAGCAGGCGGTTAGCATAAGCTAATTGTTTGTGGATGTCGCCGAAATTGTGTTTTGCGGCAAAAAATTGAAAAAACTCTATTGACAGGGAAGAACAATAGGAGTACCATATATCACGGTTAGCTGGTGCTAATCAATTTTAAAGCCCCAAGGTTAGCGTATGCTAATCCCGGAAATACAAAAGAGGAAGAGGGACTCAATATGATGCCTTTGATGCTCGCGCAGGTCGGCGAAGAGAATATCATCAAGAAGATAGGCGGCAGCCCGGAAGTAAAACAGCATCTCGAAAATCTCGGATTTGTCGTCGGCGGCACTGTAAAGGTAGTCAACGCCCTGGGCGGAAATGTTATAGTCAACGTCAAGGAGTCGCGCGTTGCCATCAGCGAAGAGATGGCGAAGAAAATCATGATATGACGGCGCTGCGGCGCAGTACATATAGTGTTGTGCCCAATAGGTACAAACCGCCCGATAAACGGCTGATTTCGGATGCAGAGCAGTTTTGAAGCAAACTTCAAAACCGATTTGTCCCCATTGGTCACAACACCACCAAGAGAAAAAGCACAAAAGGAGGATATAAGCAATGAAAACTCTCAGGCAGGCTAAGATCGGCGAAACGGTCAAGGTAGTCAAGCTCCACGGAGAGGGCGCAACAAAGCGCCGCATCATGGACATGGGACTGACCAAGGGCGTGGAGGTCTATATCCGTAAGGTCGCGCCTCTCGGCGATCCGGTCGAGATCACGGTGCGCGGCTATGAGCTCTCGCTCAGAAAGGCCGACGCGGACATGATCGAGGTCGAATAAGACCCCGCGCAGAAAAGCTGATATAATTTCAAGAAAGAGAGGCTATCAAAATGGATTTACGCATTGCTCTTGCGGGTAACCCCAACAGCGGTAAAACCACATTGTTCAACGCTCTCACCGGTTCGAACCAGTTCGTCGGTAACTGGCCGGGCGTTACGGTTGAGAAAAAAGAAGGAAAACTCAAAAAGCATGACGGCGTTATCATCACCGACCTTCCCGGTATCTACTCGCTCTCGCCCTACACCCTTGAGGAAGTCGTCGCGAGAAACTATCTTATCGATGAGCGCCCGAACGCTATACTTAACATAATCGACGGTACGAACCTCGAAAGAAACCTCTATCTCACCACCCAGCTGACCGAGCTCGGCATCCCCGTTGTTATCGCCATCAACATGATGGACGTCGTCAAGAAGAACGGCGACAAGATAAACGTCGATGAGCTCTCCCGCCAGCTCGGCTGCAAGATAGTTGAGATCTCCGCCCTTAAAGGCGACGGAGTCATGGACGCTGCCGAGGCTGCCATCGAGGCTGCAGAGAGCACCAAGACCGTTCCGATGCATACATTTGAAGGCTCCGTCGAGCACGCTCTCGCGCACATTGAAGAGGCCGCCGTCCACGGACTCCCCGAGGAGCAGCAGAGATGGTACGCCATCAAAATCTTCGAGCGCGACGACAAGGTGCTTGCGAAGCTCAACCTCGACAAGGCGACCCTTGAGCACATCGAGGGCGACATTCAGGCAGTTGAGAAAGAGATGGATGACGACGCAGAGTCCATCATCACGAATGAGAGATATATCTATATCGCATCTATAATCAAAGCCTGCTACAAAAAGAAGAATGTCGGTCAGCTTTCGACCTCCGACAAGATCGATAAGGTGGTCACTAACCGCTGGCTCGGACTTCCGATATTCGCAGTTATCATGTTCCTCGTCTACTACATCTCCATGGTCACTGTCGGCTCGTTCGCGACTGACTGGATGAACGACGGAGTGTTCGGCGACGGCTGGCACCTGCTCGGCATCGGCTCGAAGGCTTATTCGACTGACGCTGACGACTACACCGCAGCTACCGAGGCTGTCAGCGCATTCACCGGCATTGACTTCGGCGCAGAAGATTTTGACGCCGACAAGGCTCTTGCCGAGATGAAGGCTTATCAGCCCACAGCGGACACCGCAACGGTTGATGTTGAGGATGAGGAGACCCTCGCCGTCAACGCCATGACCGCTTATTACTCGGCAATCCCCGCAAACCTCTCCAAGGCTGACAAAGAAGCAACAGTAGGCATGACCTATGTTGACGCTGTCAAGTACCTTGAAAAGAAGGGCTTCGACGAGCCCGATCCCGCCGCTTACGGCGTGTGGGTGCCCGGCATTCCGGTTCTCGTCGGCAACGGACTTGAAAAGGTCGGCGCGGCCGACTGGCTCAGCGGACTTATCAACGACGGTATCGTAGCCGGCGTCGGTGCTGTCCTCGGCTTCGTTCCCCAGATGCTCGTCCTGTTCCTGCTCCTCGCATTCCTTGAGGCGTGCGGCTACATGGCCCGTATCGCATTCGTCCTTGACCGTATATTCCGCAAGTTCGGTCTCTCCGGCAAATCCTTCATCCCGATGCTTATCGGCACCGGCTGCGGCGTTCCCGGAATCATGGCTTCGCGTACCATTGAAAATGAGCGCGACCGCCGTATGACCATAATGACAACAACATTCATCCCCTGCGGCGCTAAGGTACCGTTCATCGCCATGATCGCAGGCGCGCTCTTCGGCGGCTCCGCTCTGGTATCGACCTCCGCTTACTTCATCGGCATGGCGGCTATCATCTGCTCGGGCATCATGCTCAAGAAGACCAAGATGTTCTCCGGCGATCCCGCTCCGTTCGTTATGGAGCTTCCCGCCTATCACTGGCCGACCCTCAAGAACGTCCTCCGCTCCATGTGGGAGCGCGGCTGGTCCTTCATCAAGAAGGCAGGTACAATCATCCTTCTTTCAACTATTGTTGTCTGGTTCACCTCTTACTTCGGCTTCGTAGACGGCCACTTCGGAATGCTTGCAGAGGATCAGCTTGATCAGTCCCTGCTCGCAAAGGTCGGCTCGGCTATCGCCTGGATCTTCGTTCCGCTCGGCTGGGGCAACTGGCAGGCTACCGTCGCTTCGATCACCGGACTTGTCGCAAAGGAGAATATCGTCGGTACGATGGGCATCCTCTATGGCGCAGAGGGCAACGTTTATGCAACCCTTGCAAAGGCGTTCACCGGCATAACCGCTTATTCGTTCCTCGTCTTCAACCTTCTGTGCGCTCCCTGCTTCGCAGCTATCGGCGCTATCAAGCGTGAGATGAACAGCGCAAAGTGGACCTGGTTCGCAATCGGCTATCAGTGCGGCTTCGCCTATGTTATCTCCCTTATGATAAACCAGTTCGGCAACCTCTTCACCGGCAACATCCACGGCGCAGTTGATATCGTAAGCCTTGTGTTCGCGTTCGCGTTCCTCGCCCTGATAATCTTCATGCTCGTGCGCCCCTACAAAGAGGCCACAAAGCTCGCATCCGATGTAAAGGTCACAAAATAAACCAAGCTATATGCTGTGAAAGGAGTCTTCCAAAATGCTTGCGTGGTTATCAAAGAATATTGCAACCATTATAATATGCCTTGTGCTTGCCGTTATCGTGGCGCTGATAATATTCAGCCTCGTAAAAAATAAGAAAAAAGGCAAATCCTCCTGCGGCTGCAACTGTGCCCACTGTGCTATGGCAGGCTCCTGCCACAGCTCGAATCAGCAAAAGGGCAAAAAGCACAGCTGATAAGCACAACAGAACAGAAAAAGGACGCAGTGCAAACTGCGCCCTTTTTGCATATCCCGGTGGATTTTTTCGAGCTTTGTTGATATAATCAAAGAAAATCGGCATATCGGAGGTGCAAAACTTGATATTTCAATTCGGCGAATACAAAATCGATGTTGATGTTGAAAAGACACGGCAGTTCTATGACCGCGCCAAAACGGTCAGCGAGGGGTGCCAATGCGACGGGTGTCTTAACTTCGGGAGAGCCGTCGACAAACTTCCGCAGAATATCCGGGACTTTTTCTCCGCGCTCGGCGTTGACATGAAAAAAATCTGCGAATGTTATGTCTATTGCGCCAAAGACGAAAACACGCTGTACTACGGTGGATTTTGCCACATCTGCGGAACTTTACTCAGCGGCAAAAGCGCGTGGAAACCGACAAGCGACTCTACAGCCTGTTGGGACGAAAAAGCAACATATCCGCTCTCGCCGAATTTTGGCGTTTCGTTCAGCGACCGTATCGACATGCCGGAGCCGGATTTTCCTCTTCCAGTTATTCAGCTCGACTTCGATGCGGATATCCCGTGGGTGCTCGAAAAGAAAAACAGCTATATTGACGAATAATGAGACGAAAAAAGGAGCAAATACAACACACTTTGGGAATATGTCAAAAACAGCGGTAAACAGTCGCTGAAGCTCACTTTTGATGAAATACAAAATATCGCTGGCGTGCCGATAGACCACTCGTTTCTGAATTTCAAAAAGGAGCTTGCGGATTACGGCTATCGGGTCGGAAAAATCTCGATGAAAGAAAAGTCCGTGAGTTTTGAGAAGAAATAAAATTGCGCAGATTTCGCGTGCGAATGATATCCGCCGATATCGCGAGCCTTTCCACTGCTCACTTTTACTTGCAACAAAAAATCCTACCCATTCCCGGGTAGGATTTCTGCTTTATATTTTATTCCGCCTCTTCGATGAGTCCGTAGTAGCGCGCGAACCAGTAGGGGTGGGTGTAGTTTGTGCACGCCATGAGGTACATTCCGTGGTCGTCGCCCGTGCCGGGGAACATCGTAAACGCCGTCGGGTCGTCCGATTTCGTGAACAGGCGCTCGGCTTCGCCGGCGATGCCGGAGTCCGCGATGAAACGGTTGCTGTCGCAGCTGTTAATGCGTCTCTCGTGCGCCGGGAGCGGGTGATAGAGCTGCGGGATCATGCCGACCTCCGTCGGGCGCATATCCCAGTCGAGATCGCGCCAGCTGTTGTAGAGCGTCCAGAGAATTTGATCCATCGGGTAGTCCGCAAGCTCGTCTACGGAAGTCTCAATGTCGCACTGCTCGCCCGTGCATGCGCCGTAGACGAAGTTGAAGAACGCATTGTGCTCCGCCTTTTCGTCGTCCCAGTGATGCGTCAGACCCATGGCGAACACGGAGCGAAGCTTCGGGTCGTCAACATAGCGCATGAGCAGCGATATCATGAGGAAATCGTGGTTGTCATCAATGTGGAGCAGGTGGCCGTCAAGGATTTTGTACTGCATGAGGTTCATGGCGAAGTGCTTGTCCCTGATGAGATATTCAAACGCATCTTCGTATCTCTTATCGCCGGTGATATGATATCCCGCCTTGAGGAAGGTCAGAATCTGAAGCGAGTTCGTGCCTTTTTCGTATATCCACTTGTGGTCGTTGTTGAGCAGATCGGGGTCCCAGTTTGCCCATGTGGTCGGCACGCCGTCGGTGTCAACGAGTCTGAACTTGTTGTCGAGAATATGGTCGAGAATCTTCTTGACAACGGAGGCTATCAGCTTCTTCTCCTCATCGTCCGCGACGAGATCGAAGTAGTTCGAGTATGCGTAGAAATGACCGACCATCTCGTCGGACGAAGTCTCGCCGAGCCACTCGAGCTCGTTGCCGTCCTTGTCGGCGGTGTGGTGCCATTCGTGGCGCACGCCCGTGCCGTAGCCGGCTTCGTCGATGTATCTTATCGAGCGGGCGGTGAAGCCCTCTATACCCGTTATCTCGGTGAGCTTTATCATCGCGAGCAGCGAGCGGTGAGCCGCGGCGCGAACCTCCGGGTCCTTGGTGCAGGCGTATTCAAAGCACAGCGCGCCGAGATAAAGTCCCGTCCAGAGTCCGTCGTTGTCGCCGGTGCAGACATAGCCTTCATCTTCGGACACAACGCCCTCATGCTCAAGCGCGCGCTCGAGCACAAAGCCGTCCTTGCGGACATTGTATTTCTCGCTGAATGCGCGAAGTCTCTTTGCCTTCTCTTCGAGCGTCATCATATCAGTCTTGAAAACGCTGATGCCGCCGGAGGCGGTGGAGACGCAGAAGCTGCCGTCGGGCGAGAGTACGATGCCGGTCGCGTGCATGTCGGGCAGCCAGCGTTTGTAGCCGTAATATGAGAGCTTGCCGTTGTGGAGGATTATGAGACCGCAGGAGGTCGTGAAGTATCTTCTGCCCTCGCTGTCGGTCACCATGCCGGTTATCTCGCCATTGGGCAGACCGGTTATCTTCGAATTGTCGAGCCAGTAGCTGTTGTCGTCGTAGACGCAGACGCCCTTGTCCGTGCCTATCCAGACATCGCCCGCGGGGTCAATGTCGAGGCAGGATATGTTGTTGCTGAGTATTCCGGTCACGCCCTCCATGAGCTCCGACCAGTGCCATCTCTTGCCGACGAGCGCGTGGAGACCGTCGCTCTCGGTTCCGACATAGACTTTGTTGTTGCCGAAAACGGCGATGCAGCTGCCCTTGCCGGGCACGCCGATTTTAAGATCGAATTCTTTAGCCCCCTGCGGGAAGCGGTAGAGAACGGTCTTTGTGAGAATCCATGTGACGTTGTTGCAGTCCTGCTTCATCGCGACGGCGTCGGACGAGAACTCGCGGGACGCTATAATTTTTTTGCCGCTGAGCTCGATTACGCTCTTGCCCGTGCCGACGAAGATATGCCCGTCGTTTGCGCAGAAGAGCATGGATATCGGCGCGTTTTCAATGCCGATATCGACCGTGGTTATTTTCTTTCCGTCTATCTTTGAAAGACCTCTGTCCGTTCCGACATAGAGGCAGTTGTCCGCGCCGTAGCAGAGCGCGGTTATGTTGTCCGACGCGAGACCGTCGGCGGAGGTGAATACCGTTCTCGTCAGCTGGGGAAACTTCCCGAGTCGGCATACCATGCTGCGTTTTTTCATTTATCTGCTCCTTTTGTAAAAAAAATCGAAGCCGCATCGGGCGGCATAAATATCAATAATAATTATATCGAAATCCGTAGTTTTTTCAAGAGCAAATGCAACAATTAGCCTTTTTCTATTGCATTTTTGTGCATTGTGGAGTAAGATATCAGCGTTGGAAAAAACAATATCCGGAAGGTGGAAACAATGTTTACTGATAAGCCTGAGAGCTACAGGGGAGTTTATTCCCTCCTGCTCACCCCGTTCAAAGAGGATAAGTCGATAGATTACGATGTCTACGCGCAGTATGTCGAGTGGCAGGTCGAGAGAGGAACCCATCATCTGTTCTCCGTCTGCGGAAGCTCCGAGATGACGACGCTCACTCCCGAGGAGAGAGTCAAGTGCGCGACTATCGCCGCAAAGCACTCCGGCAGCGCAGAAGTCGTCGCCACGGCGAACCTTGAGCCGACATGGCATATGCAGGTCGAAGAGGTCAAGCGCATGGAGCAGACCGGCGTTGACGGACTCGTTTTCGTCTCAAAGGGCTATGCCGATAACGACGAGAGACTTGTCGAATATCTCAGCGAGCTTGCGGGATATACTACTCTGCCGATAATTCTCTATGAGTTCCCGGGAATGCAGCCGTGCAATATGTCCGGCAAGGCATACGGCGAGCTGGTCAAGACCGGCAGATTCCACGGAATAAAGGACACCACCTGCACCATGGCGGGAATAAAGGACAAAATCGCCGTTCAGGGCGATTCCGCAGTGCTCCAGGCGAACATCCCGCTGCTGTTTGATGCATATATGGCGGGCGCGCGCGGCGTGTGCGCAACCCCGACCTCCTGCGGCGCAAATCTGTTCCGCAAGATGTATGACGAGTTCTTCGTCGAGAAGGACATAGCCAAGGCGAGAGAGACTTTCAACGAGATAATCCTGCTCGACAACGCTATCGACAGCGGCTTCAACGCGAGCGCAAAGTATCTCGTCAGCCTGCAGGGTATCCCGATGACGACCGTCACCAGAACCGGTTCGAGCGTCAACGAGGCGAGAAGACGCAGCATCGAGGCGTATTACGAATACGCCAAAGAGCACGGCATGCTCAAATAATTAAAATACATAGCGGCACTCTCAATCGGGAGTGCCGTTTTTTAATTTGCAGCGTATAAATATTTTCAGGTTGCGGAATGATTTAAACTATATTATAATTGAATCACACAGAAAATAATTTAAACATCGCCGAAAATATACCCGGCAATTTCTGCGGGAGATGAGAAAATGATAAAACCGAACGCGCTGAAAAAAGGCGATAAAATTGCCATCGTCAGCCTGTCGTGGGGCGGGCTCGGCGACGCAGGGCTGATCCACAAATACTATATCGCAAAAGATAGGCTCGAAAAAGACTTCGGTTTGACCGTGGTCACCATGCCAAACGCCCTCAAGGGAACCGATTTTGTGTATAGCCATCCGGAGCTGAGAGCGCAGGATTTAATGGAAGCCTTTTGCGACAAGTCAATAAAGGGCATCTTCTGCGCCATCGGCGGAAGCGACTCGATAAGGCTTCTGCCATATATAGACTACGATGTTATACATGACAATCCCAAGATATTCATGGGCTATTCGGACACGACTGTGAGCCATTTCGTGATGAGAAAAGCGGGTATAGTTTCTTATTACGGCCCGTCCGTTATGTGCGAGTTCGGCGAATATGTGAAGATGTTCGACTACACTAAAGAGGCGGTAGAGAACATATTGTTCAAAGACACAGCGGGCTATGAAGTGAAGCCCAGCAAATATTGGTCGGATGATTTTGTGAACTGGGAAGAGAAGAATATAAACCATCTGAAAAAGCTGCGTGAAGATGAGCACGGCTATGAAGTCATAAACGGCTCCGGTATAATTTCCGGCGAACTGATCGGAGGATGCATCGATGTTTTTCCGATAATCACAGGCACGGAGATCTGGCCGGATGCTTCCGAGTGGAAAGAAAAAATACTGCTTATTGAAACGAGCGAGGACAAAGCGAAGCCGGATTATATTTTATACTATCTGAGAAATTTGGGAGCTCAGGGCATATTGCAGGAGATAAACGGCATTATCGTCGGCAAGCCGCAGGACGAGGTGTACTATGAAGAGTATAAAAAAGTATACAAAAAGATAGTCAAAGAGTTCAATTGCGAACACTTGGGGATAATCTACAATGTAAACATCGGTCATGCGGCTCCCATGGGGCTGCTCCCCCTCGGAATTGAATATCAAATCGACCTCGATAACAAAAAGATTTGCTTTAAAGAGAGCGGCGTCAATATCTGACTGAACTAAAAAATCCCATCGCAGCGGCTTCGTCCGAAGCGCCGCGGTGGGCATGATTTTATAATAATGCTGCCGTCCTGCAAATAAATATATCACAGATACGGTCTGAGCCCGCAGAGAAGATTCTCTTCTATGCCGATTAGGCGGCGCGCCGTGCTGCGCGAAGCGCCGTCCGCGCCCTTATATTCGTTGAGGTATCGGGTCAGGCTCTTTATGCCCATGTCGCACCCGTCGGTCATCAGCCCTGCGACCGTCCTGTCCGAGTCGTTCATGCCGAGCTTGACGTTGGTTTTTATCCACGACATGCTCTTCGCCATTATCCCCGGGTCTTTGCCGTCGTCGCCGAGCGATGCCAGCTGTTCTTTTATCGTACCGCCGAGCTGGCTGTGCTCCTCCTTGCTCTTTTCGAGCAGGTTTTTGAGATCCTCGTCCTTTATGTGTCCGCTCACTTCGTCAATGCTGCCGACCGCCATCTTTATTCCGCTGTCGCATTCTCGCAGCAGCTCAAGTGTGTCTTTGCTCATTTTATGCACCCTTTCTGTTCTTTTTCGCTGTATAGTGTGCCCGGAATGCGGCGAATTATTATATATTGTATAAAGAACGAATATAATATATAATGCACAAAAATCGATAAAAAATTATGGAAATTATGGAAATGTAAAATAAAGTTTATTCTCTTGACAAACGAATAAACATAAAGTAAACTTGAATCGTAACATGGCAGAGGATGCTCTGCCGAAAGATGAAAGGAGACAAACTATGAAGAGAATTATTGCTATCCTGCTCGCGCTGATAATGATATTTGCATTTGCGGCATGTAAGGGCAAGGACGACAAGAACGACACAACGGCTGAGAGCTCGCAGGACGCGAACGCAGACGTTCAGGACACCCAGACGGGCGACGCGGAGAGCAACGCGGCAGAGAGCACCGCTGACGACAGCACGGCAGTCGCTCCCTCCGAGGGCGGCAGCGAGGCGGCCACACAGGGTCAGCAGGGCGGTTCTCAGGGCGGCCAGCAGGTCAACAAGCCCGCAGCGGAGATAAAGGCTCCCGTCAACGGCAGCAAGGCTGAGATCGTTGCGTTCTTCAACAAGTACGCTTCGGCTATGAAGAGCTACACCGGCAAGGTCTCTGTCAAGAGAGTCCAGGGCACTACCTCGAAAATCAACAGCATCACCGGCGGTTCGGCTATAGCGAAAATCGCAGAGCCCCTGCTTCCCAACGACTATCCGAAGACCGACAACAAGACCTTCAACGGCGGCAAGGCTTCCGACGGCACAACTCTTGCAAGCTTCCTGCCCGCGGCAAAGCGCGCTTCCTATAAAGTCGATCCCGCAGGCGTCAAGTCTGCTTCCTGCGTCAAGCAGGGCAGCGGCTGGAAGGTCAGCATCACTCTCGTTACCGAGAGCGGCGAGGGACTTACATATGTTCCCAAGCACCACGGCTCCTGCTTCGACACTCTCTCGCTGACGAAGGATTCCTTCGGACCGTTTGAGCCTGTCAGCACCAAGGTCAACTATCAGAGCGGCACATTCACTTTCGTGCTCAACGCGAACGGCACTCTTGCGAGCATCAACGTCAGCGAGCCCGCAAACGTTGTCTGCAAGCTCAAGAAGGGCATCTCCATCGACGCCGACTTCACCGGTACATGGCAGCAGCAGTACACCTTCGCTTATTAATAGGAATTTCATAAAGACATGGGTCTGTCGATTAGCTCGGCAGACCTTTTCTGCCTTTAATGTCGGATAATTTTTTCATAAATATATTGACTTTCGCCCGCAAAGGGATATAATTAAGCCACAACCAATGGGGAGTAGCTATGGGTTATCCATCCGCCTGTCACCAACCGCACAGGAGCTGTGCTGGCAGCGGACATTGGCGGCGTTGGCCGTGAATGAAGCAAGACCTTTGGCAGACCGATTCTGCCGAAGGTCTTTTTTACGGGATACGAGGTGAATTATGAGAAAGCTGTTAAAAAGAATGTCGCCTGCAAGAATAATTGCGCTCGGTTTTGCAGCCGCGATATTTATAGGCTCGGGTCTGCTGATGCTGCCGTGCAGCGTGCGAAACGGCGTAGACTTAAAATACATAGACGCGCTTTACACTTCGGCGAGCGCCGTCTGCGTGACGGGACTCGTGACCGTCGATATAGGGGACACGTTCACCGCGTTCGGTCAGTTCGTTGTTGCGGCACTGATACAGATAGGCGGACTCGGAGTCGCGTCAATGGGCGCGGGCGTTATCTTAGCGGTCGGAAAGAGAATAAATCTGAAAGGTCGGCGTGTTTTGCGCGATGCGATGAATCTCGACTCAGGCAAGGGAATAGTAAAATTTATAAAAAGCGTGTTTTTGACTACGGCGGCATTTGAGCTTGTCGGTGCGGCACTGAGCTTCATTGTTTTCGTGCGCGATTACCCGCCGCTCAAAGCTCTCGGAATAAGCCTTTTTCACTCCGTCGCCGCGTTCAACAACTCCGGCTTCGACATCCTCGGAAACTTCCAAAGCCTCTCCGCCTACAAAGAGGATGTGTTCTTAAATCTCGTGACCTGCCTTTTGATATTCTTCGGCGGAATCGGCTTTCTCGTTATCCGCGAGATTGTCGAAAAGCGATTTCGCTGGCGCAGATTTTCCATGCACACAAAAGTAGTGCTCACGATGAGCGTCGCGCTGACGGTCGGCGGCGCGGTGATTTTCAGAATTACCGAGGATATGCCGTGGATAGGAGCCCTGTTCAACAGCGTTACTGCGAGGACGGCGGGCTTCTCGACATATTCGCTCGGCGAATTTTCAAACGCGGGACTGCTCGCTATGATCTTTTTAATGTTCGTCGGCGCGTCGCCAGGCTCCACCGGCGGCGGAATAAAGACGAGCACGCTGTTTGCGCTGATACAGGGCATAAAGACCGCCGCGACAAACACCTCGGGAAAGGCGTTTCACTATTCCGTGCCGCGCGGCGTGTTTCGCAAGGCGTCGGTCATAGCGGTCATGGGTATAAGTGTGATAGCAGTGGGAACGTTTATGCTCTGCGCCTTTGAGCCGGATATAGCAATAAGGGATGCCTTGTTCGAGATGACGAGCGCGTTCGGTACGGTGGGACTCACTACCGGGATAACCACGGGACTCTGCACCGCGAGCAAGCTTACATCAATAGTCATGATGTATATCGGCCGCTTGGGGCCGCTTACAATAGCGACTCTCTGGTACTTCACAAACGGAGATCGAATAAAATATCCCGACGGAAACATAGCCATAGGCTGAGAACGGAGGACAAAGATGTTTAAAAAATCAAAAAGCGACAGCAAATCTTACGGAATAATCGGACTCGGGCGCTTCGGCTCTGCTCTGGCTGTGGAGCTTGCGAAATCGGGCGCGGAGCCGCTCGTAATCGACGGAAACGAGGAAAAGGTGCGCGAGATGCGCGAATACACGGAGAACGCTTTTGTCGTCAGCAGCTTTGACAAAAAGACTCTCTCGGAGACCGGAATACAAAACTGCGACGTCGTGGTGGTCTGCATCGGAGAAAAGATGGACACTTCGATTCTGACTACTCTCAACGTTGTCTCTCTCGGCGTGCCGACGGTCATATCAAAGGCCGCGAGCGCCGAGCAGGGCGAGATACTCAAGAAGCTCGGCGCAGAAGTAGTCTACCCCGAGAGGGATATGGCAGTCAGACTCGCCCACAAACTGGAAACTCCCAATATGCTGGACTTTGTTCAGCTGAGCCGAAAGCTGAATCTCCTTAAGCTTGAAGTTCCGCGTAAGATCGTCGGAATGACGATAATGTCCGCCGATATGCGGGGAAGGTTCGGAGTAAACATAATCGCTATAGAAAACAACGGAAATTTGACAGACAATGTGCATCCAGATTATATGTTCCGTGAGGGCGATATTCTCTATGCTGTCGGCAGCGAAAAAAGCATGACGCGCCTGTCCGATTGGATGGATGAGACAAGATAAAACTACGGGCACCGTGAAACCGGTGCCCGTCTTTTATGCGGTTTTGTGTGTCGGTCGGATTTTGAGCTTATCGCGAACATCTTTTTACGATTCTGTCTGCTGTTTTGTATTCTTCTTTAGTGTGAATAAAAAGAAGCATATTCACGCTACCCGCACACTCTCCCCGTCAGGAATATGCCGTCGAGCGGCTAAGTCAAGGCACTCGAATCGACTTCATTGCCTCGGTAAAGTGAAATTTGTTCACTGTTTTTCTGTAACAAAAAATCGATTCTTCATTTCTTCCTGTCATTTCGGATCATCGCATACCACACCTCGTCACAGATTCCGAGGTTGTTCTTTCCGGCAGCTCTAAGAATACCTTCCCGTTTCATTCCGGCTTTTTCCATAACGCGTCCTGATTTTGGATTGTTTGCATCATGACAGGCGGCAATACGATTTAGTCCAACAACATCAAAAAGATAATCCATCACGGCATTTAATGCTTCAGGCATTAATCCCTGCCCCCAGTACGCCCGGCTCATACAATAACCCATATCAGCAGCCTTTGTATTCTCATTAAGCTTTACAACAGAAATATTACCAATAGCTTTTCCTGTTTCTTTATACTCCATAACCCAATTAAAGTATCCGCCATCTTCATATCCGGGTATCCAATCGGCAAGAAGGCTCTTTGTCACTTCAACGCTCGAATGCGTCGGCCATGTCAGAAATCTCGCGACTTCGGGATCAGATGCCCAATTTGCATACATATCCTCTGCATCCTCTAATCTGAATCTTCGAAGTATCAATCTATCGGTTTCTATTCTTTGCGTTCCTGCTTTATTCATATTTTCTCCCCTTTGAACTCCTATTTGTCTTTATAATTTCTTTCTCATATACCGCGGCTCGTATTCGGCATACCCGTGCTTCGGATAGAATGAATAGGACTCAAACCACTGCTCCGGCGGATCGCCGAGATGCACCCGCGCTGCCGTAATGCCGTTGCCGCGCATTCCCGCCTCAATAGCTTCAAGCAGAGCCGAACCGATGCCCTTGCGCTTTTCCGATGCCTTTATATACAGCCGATGAATAAACGCTTCATTCGTTCCTTCAATCCTCGAATATCCGCCGCAGCCGATCACCCTGTCGTTATCATCCGCCGCGATCCAGAACATATCCCCACGGTCAAAGTAATTCTTTTTGATATCGAGCAGGTCTTCGTTGATACTCGGTATTCTTCCAAGCGCGTCCTTGGCCTGCAAAACCATGAAAATCATATCGTCCCTGTATCTGTCTTCGTATAATTTGATTTCCATGCTATCATTTTTCCTCCTTCATATAGGTAAGCCGGATATCTCTCCAACTCTTCTCACGAAGTCGCCGGAAATTCATATCGCTCGAGACAGCAAGCATACCGTCTCCACATGCGTATCATTGTCCAAACTCAAGCTCATATCTTCCGCAATGATTGGGAGCTTGAACTTGATGGACTTGAGCCACTGGCCATTAGGCTGCCGTTCCTCATAGATCTGGACTTCGGATAGCAGCGATTCCATGAGCTGCCGCTTTTCCTGATCGTCCATGACGGAATAGAGCTTATCAAAGAAAATCAGCACCTTGTAGATGTTGTCGCCCGTCAGCTTTTCCGCCTCAATCGCCATCTTCTTGGCTCTGGCGGCAACGAGCTGGTTTTCTGTATCCTCGATCTTATCATACATCTTGTAAAGCCGGTCATCAAGGTCTGCTTTGCGTTTGATGTAGTGCTTATCGTCCGGGTCGAGGGAATCAATTTCATCCATCAGCCGCACTTTTACGGAATAACTCTGGCGAAGCTGCTTTTCATGCGCCGCGATCTCCTGCTCAATGGCAGAGGTATCCACCTTCATGCTGATCTTTTCCTGCATCATGGCGGCAAATTTCGGATTGCTTACCAGCTTTACAATGACCTCCGCAACGGCGCTGTCCAGCAGTTCTTCATTGATCTGCTTCTTGAAGTCGCAATTATGACCGCGCGTCATCGCACGGTGCTTACAGCCATAGTAATAAAAATCCTTGTATTTTGAGCCGTCCGCCTTATGTTTGATGCTTTTGTTTCCATACATTCCTACGCCGCAGACCGGGCATTTCACAATACCGGACAGCAGATGTATTTTTGTATCCTTGCCCCTGTTGACGTGTTCGTATTTCTCCGCTTGTGCCAGCAGCTTGACCTGCGCCTCGTGCCATAGTTCTTCGGAGACGATTCCCTCATGCAGACCATCTACCAGCAGATAATCGTCTTGTTCTACCAGCCGGTAATCATTTCGGGTGCCATGCACCTTCTCCGTCCGGCGTCTGCCATAGGCGATTTTCCCGCAGTAAACCGGATTTTTCAGAATCCTGCGGATCAACGCAGAATCAAACAGGGGATTTTTCCCGTTTTGTCTTTGGATTTTGTGAATCCCGTGGGTCGCAAGGTATTTTGCAAGACCGTTTGCACCGGTATCCGTATGCACATACTGGTCAAAAATCACGCGGATTGCCGCTGCTTCTTCCTCATTGATGAAAAGCTGTCCCTTTTCCAGCTTGTAGCCATAAGGTGCAAAGCCGCCGTTCCATTTCCCTTCACGGGCTTTCTGGATTCTGCCCTCCATCGTCTGCACACGGATGTTCTCACGCTCAATCTCTGCAACCGCTGACAAAACAGAAATCATCAGCTTGCCAGCATCCTTAGATGAGTCAATCCCATCCTCCACGCAAATCAGGTTAACGCTAAAATCCTGCATGACCTGTAGGGTAGACAAGACATCTGCCGCATTTCTGCCGAAACGGGAGAGTTTGAACACCAGCACATAGGACACGCCGTCTTTACCGGACTTGATATCCTCCATCATGCGGTTAAACTCTATACGCCCTTCAATGGACTTGCCGGATTTACCGGCATCCTCATACTCACCGACAATCTCATAGTCATTGAACTCGGCATAGGCTTTCATTCTGGATTTCTGTGCATCCAGAGAATATCCGTCAATCTGCATGGCGGTGGACACGCGCGTATAGATATAGACTTTTATCTTTTCTTTTTTCATCACGTCTTCTCCACCCCGGCTTACTTTTTATCTGTTTTCTGCTCCAACAGTTTGATGGAATCCAGATAATCGCGCTCAACTTCGCTGAGAGTACGGGCTTTGTATTTTCTGTACTCGCCGGTTGCCTTGTCGATAGCCTGCTTATGGCTGACGCTTCCGTTGCCAATCAGCAGTTGCTCTCCACTCATGGTCAGAATCCGATCCAGATGCTCTGACCAGTCCTGCATGGTCATTGCCTGCTCTCGCTCCGCCTGACGTTCCGCAAAATCCAGATAGCCGGACACAAGCTGCCCCATAGCACGAAGCTCTTTCTCGTTCAGATAGTTCTTGGCAACTACTGCCTCTTTCAGCGTGGGCTGGCTGCCTGCAAAGGTAGTCAAGCCCATAAACTCTTTCTCCGCATCGGCGCGTGTATAAATGACCTCCGCCGCTGTTTGTCCATGAATGGCATAATGAATCTTGTTTTGGACTTTCTTGAAAAACTGAATGGAGATTTCCACCTTGGGATCATAGTCAATACTGGTCGCGTAGATTTCAAGCACCTGACGGTAAAACACCTTTTCGGAAGCGCGGATATCGCGGATACGCTCCAGCAGCTCCTTGAAGTATCCGCCGCCCAGATTTTTCAGGCGCTCATCATCCAGAGCAAAGCCTTTTCGCATATACTCCTTCAAAATTCCTGTTGCCCAAATACGAAACTGCACACCGCGCTGAGATTTCACACGGTAGCCGACAGAAATGATAACATCAAGATTATAGTAATCGACATCATACACTTTTCCGTCGGCGGCAGTATGGGCAAATTTTGCCCATACTGCTTCCTTTTGAAGCTCTCCTTCTTTGAAAATGTTTCGCACATGCTTGCCAATCACACTTCTATCACGCTGAAACAGCTCTGCCATCTGGTCAATGGACAGCCAAACCGTATCGCCGTCAAAGGTCATTTCGATCTTTGTTAAGCCATCCTCTGTGGTATAAATCATCATTTCAGAATTGTTCTGCTCATTCTCCCAGCGTTCCATGGTCACTTCACCTCGTTTTCTGCCATTGCAGGAGCTTTTGCTCCTGCAATGGCGGTTTGGACACTTATTTCATGACAATTATATCATGCTGCTTTCACGGGTTCAATATCGTTTTCGTGAATATTCTTATCGGCAGCATCTTTTTCAGACACGGCTTCCTCTATGACGAGATCGGGCAGCGCGTCAAGATTCAGAACCACAGCATACTTTTCAATCAAATTTGCCAGCAAAGCGGCGAAACCGCTCCATTCATCTACCATAGGCAGTCTCCCTCTCTTTCTCCGTTCTGTGTGTATATGCCGCCAGCACTTCCTTCGGAATACGATCCAGCACGGCGACGGCATCCTCATAATCCCGATGCAGCTTGGCGTCAGCCAGCTTTTTCAAGGTGCTTTCCTGCGTGGCTTTGTCCAGCGACTGTTTCAACTGCTCTGTTTTCTTTTTCAGCTTTTTGTTCTCGGCGGTCGTGGCGGTAAACGCTGTATTGTACTTTTTCAGCGTCGTGTGCATCTGCTCCACAGTCGGGATATACTTGTCCAAAAATGCACCGATCTCTGCTGCTTTTCCTTTGGCATTGAACGCATTGACACCTGCAAGCAATTCTTCCAGCTTGGCCTTCTGCTTGGTCAGGCGGGTCATCTCCTTGAACACCCGTGGTGGGATATGGTCGCGTCCGGTTTCGCTGGCGCTCTCGCCTCGCTCCAAATCCGGGTATTTTTTGACCATATGCTCCCAAAATCTGTCCTGCCATTGCGTTAGCTTCTTCTTGTTGCCTACGATTTCTTTGGCACAGAGCCGCCCATCCGCTGTCAGCGGGACAAAAGAAAGGTGCATATGGGGCGTTTTCTCGTCCATATGCACCACGGCGGATATAATGGTTTTCTGGTCTTGGTGTTCCCGGATGAAATCCAGCGCCTCCTGAAAATAGGCTTTGATTTCAGCTTTCTTCTTACCCTTGAAGAACTCTGGCGTTGCGGTCACAAAAGCCTCCACCAGCCGCACACTGTCCGAACGGGTGCGGCAACCGGCGTCCTTGATCTGCCGCTCTGCCTCTGCACGATATTTGTGCTCCGGTTCGAGCAGATGAAAGTTCAGACAGCTGCGGCTCTTGTCGATATCCGGATTGCTGGCGTATTCGTCTTTTGTGCGCTCATTGTGCGCCTCAATATTAGAAATTTCCGGTCCTTTATACTTTGCAAAGCGGAGAATCGCAAACTGTGGCTTACTCATTTATTTTTCCCTCCGTTTCTGCCAGATCAGTTCATAACCCAGCGCGTCGGCAAGCTCGACGACCTCTTTATAGCGGATGCTCTCCCGCTGCAACTTGGCGGACAAATTGGAAACGCTGTCCGACCAGCCATATTCATCATGTAACAGGTCAACAACTTCCTGCATGGTAAAACCGGCGCGAATGATCTGCGCCTTGATTTCATTGCGTACACTCATATTCAAATCCCCTCCAAAATTCAGATAATGAAAAAGCGAAGCCGGTACGCCATTCGGCGCATCCGCTTCGCTGCATCGTGAAAAAAGCCTTACTCTCAAATCCGCTCAAAATCGCCGTTATGATGTCCTGTCCACAGGTGACACCTATCGACTTTTCTGTTCCGTGTGACTTCGCTCTAAAGCGTATGATTTCCCGCGTTTCCGCGCACCCATGTTGTTGTTCCGAGAAGTGCGATTTCGTGAAAGCATTTCTGCCATCAGGCAAATAATTTACGGATTTCACTTAGCTTGATTTCGTGCCCAAAAATATACGCACTGCCAGTCAGAGTTTTTCATATAGCGGCGTTTTGGGAAAAACGCTGCGTACATACGTACACGGCGCAGTCGCAGAAAATTCATCGCCAGTCCTCCGGTACGTACGTATGCTCTGAAATCTCGGAAAACCCATTTATATTGGGTTTTGCAATCGCTTCAATACCAAAGAAGCCCCATACACGCCGTCCGGCAGCGTTAGTGATCTTGTTGCAGTATTCCAGATTATACTTGGTCTGGCTGGCAATCACACTGTCGCTGAAGCTGCGGCGTTTAAGCGGCGTCAGATTGTTTTCCTCGCACCACATCCGGTAAATTTCGTACAAATCTTTTGAGCTGATGGTGCAGTCTGCTTTCAGCCGGATGTATCCCTCTGATTCCAGAAAATCAAAGACGTTGTTGCTATCCCGCTTGACTGCCTCCCGATTATCCCGTGTGCGCTGGCTTTCCGTAAATTTGAAGTTGTTGGCAACAAGCCGCTGCAAACCCTCAAATGCCCACAGGAAGATACCCTCGACCTCCGCTTTCATTTTTTCGGCAAGATCAGGATCATCTATCCGCCCCGCAGGCTTTTCCTTGGTGGTCAGTACAAGCTGGCGGCGGTAAAATCCGTCGCTTCGGTCATATAGCGCTTGCAGATCGCCATTGGAGAACGCCAGCAGGCGGGCAAACATCCACCCCTGATAGCTCTGCTTGCCCTTGCGCTCCAAATCCATTTTGCCTTGAGCGGTCACGATGGACTTGACGTAGTTGGTCTGCCGCAGCGCTTCCATCCGCATATCGTCATCCACACACAGCAGAATGTGTTCCAGATCCGCACGGGCAAAACGGTTTTCGGAAATTTTGCCAATACTGCCGTCCTTCATGTTGCTGCCGAGAAGCGCACCCAGCACAGCGCCGATCTGCGATTTTCCTTCGCCGCCGTTTCCCTTAATCACCATCATGCGCTGCCCCTTGTTGCTGGGGATCAGGCAATAACCGATGAACTCCTGCAAGGTGGGAATGTCCTCCGCGTAAAGAAGCCCGTCCAGAAAAGAAAGCCACCGGACGGGAGCCGGTGCGTCAGGGCGATATGCCACCGGCAGTCTGCTCCGCACAATGTTCGGTCTGCCCTCGGTGAAGCTGCCGTCCAGCTTCAAAGTACCGTTTGCCAGATGGATTCTATCTGCCTCTGGTACAAAGTCCCCTATATGAGCCGCCAGCTTCATCACTTCCAGAATGTTGGTGATCTTGCGGGGAATATTGTTCACGGCGCAGCATTTCAGTTCCTCATAGATTTCGCCCCGGAGCGGCAGATCGTCGGTCACTCTGCCGTCCGGTGTAAAGAAAGCACCATCGGCAAAGATGATTTTCCGGCTGCTCAGAAATTCATCACAGAACAGCGCCTCATTGATATTTGTGCCGTCAAACCAGATGGGCGCATCTAAATTAGCTGATTTCCGTTTCGTCACGGGCATCCACCTCCTTTTCCGTCCGTTTCAGGCGTTCTTCCAGTCGGTCGATCATGCCGTCCTTTTGAAGCATATCCACAGTTTTAACACGAACCTCCAACTCCGCAAAGGTTAAAATATCTGCCAGATCCTCGATATAATCGAGCATCTGGCAGGCTTCCACAAAGCAGTCATCAATGGTATCCTCCGGCGTTTTGGGTGCGCACTGCACCTTCCAGCGCTCCAAAAGATGCAGATAATCGCACAATACCCGCTGACAATGCAGTTCCTCTCTCTGGAACGCCTTTGCCAGCGGATATTTCGGCTTCCGCAGCGCTGCCGCTGCCGGGGGCTTGTCCGGGTCGATCCCAAAGTCATACGCCAGCTTTTTCGCTGCGTCATAGCTGCTCAGGTTGAACAGCTTTGCCACAAGGTCGATCACATCGCCGCTTGTCCCGCAGCCGAAGCAGTAGAAATAATCCTCATTCAGCTTCATGCTGGGCGTGCGGTCGGCGTGGAAGGGGCAGCAGACCATGTTGCCTTGCCCGATTTTCAAGCCGTAGTGTTCGGCAGCTTGTCTCACCGTGGCCGCCGCCTTGCCGCTTTCAAACAGATTCATACAAAATACCTCCGTAATTTTTTTGACAATTTCCTCTTGTCACCTGAATATACGGAGAAAAACGGGATGAGCCGGAAAATCCAGCATTTCCGCAAAAAAAGAAAAAGCCGCCCTGAATTCTTGCAAAAATGCAAAAATCGCAGGACGGCGATTATTCACAAGATATACCTTGATATTATTCCACTTATTGAATATAATGAAGTTAGTTTTAGGGAGGAGGTCGAACGCGCATGAAATACCTGTCAACCTTTGAAACAGCAGAGAAATGGGGTATCTCACACCGGCGTGTGAGCGTCCTCTGTAATGAGGGGCGCATCACCGGCGCACAGCGGGCAGGAAGCCGCTGGATTATCCCGGAGAATGCGGAGAAGCCCGCCGATGCCAGAATCCGAAGCGGGAAGTATATCAAAAAGCCGACAGAGGAAAGGGGGACATAAGCTATGACGAACACTTTTTTGCCCGGTACTGTCCGGGATCGGATTGCCGATCTGATGAAATACTACAAGGTATCTCAGACAGACCTTGCGCTGAAAATTGGCTGCGGTGACAGTTTGCTCAGTAGGTTTCTGACCGGAAAAACGGACAAGCTCGGAGACGAGAATATCATCCGTATTGCCAGAGCTTTTAATGTCTCCACTGACTTTCTTTTAGGCATAACCAATGTCCCTGATAAAAAGAATTATGCCATTGACGAGCTGGGCTTATCTGCACAGGCGGCAAGAAACCTCTATGCCGGAAAAGCAAACGCTCAGGTGGTCAATTACCTGCTGGAAAGTCCTCGCTTTCTTGATCTGACCTACATATTAGAGCAGTATTTCAACGATACGGTTGCCGCCGGGTATGCCGCGCAGAACCAGCTATATACGACTATCAGCAGCCTAACGCGGAAAACGGTAAAAACAGAAGCAGGCGAACAAACTGCACGGGACATCGCACATCTGAGAACATCGGTTTATCAAGCTGACCTTGCCACCATTGAAAATCAGTTTATGCTGGCGGTCAAGGAAGTGAAAAAAGAAATCGGCAATGACTTTGCTGCCATTCAGTCGATGACCGCAGAGCAAACCAAAAAAATGTTTACAGAGGTTGCAAAGGGACAGGATATGACAAATCCAACCATTACACCGGAGCAGGTATCTGATCTGATTATCGGCAGTGTGGCTGGCTTGGATGGTGTCAATCGGGATGCACTTAATACGCTTGGACAGGCGTTGACAGGCTTTTTCCAGACCACCTTAGAGCAAGCCTCATCACAGGAGAAGGATGATGAAGAAACAGGATAATGAGCAGCTTTGTGCACTGGCGCAGAAAGGGGACACAGAGGCTCGTGACCTTCTTCTGAAAAACAATCTGGGTTTCATCCGCAAAACCGCCAATGAGATTTATTTGAAATCCAATCTGGCAGAGAGCGATCTCAGTACAGGAACCAGCGATCTGGAACAGGAAGGCTGCCTCGGTCTGCTGACCGCCATCCCTCTCTTTGACAGCAGCAAGGGGATTAAGTTTCTGACCTATGCCGCACCGCTCATCCGCAACGCCATGACCGACCTGATACGAGATGTTTTCTCTCAATATGAGCAGAAAATGACCAGCACCACAGACGGACTCGCCTTGCAGAAAATCCGGTTGGATGAGATTCTTCCCGGTGAGGAGCGACTGCTGCGCATCGAAGCCATTGCCGATCCGACCGTCAAGTCTCCGGAACAGATTTATGTGGACAAAGAAACCATGCGTGAGCTGTACGAAGGTCTGGACAGGCTTTCCGAGCGTGAACAAGCCTATCTGCTGTACCGCTATGGCTTTACAGACGATGTGGAGCATACGATGATCGGCTCAGCAATTCATTTCAATCTGCGGGAGAGCCGCGCAAAGACGTTGGAAGATACCGCGATGGACAACCTCTGGCTGGAGCTACCGTGGTGGTTTTAGTGTGTCGCTGCGGCGGGACGAGCTTATATATACCTCTGCTTCCTTCTCCGGCCAGTCGGATTTTGCTTTTCAAAAATCCTGCATTTGTGTCACCTTGGTGTCACAAAATCCGCCTGTCCTACTGTCGCAGAAAAGTGTCTGTCACCCGCTATCTGCCCGTACAGCAGATGGCGAAGCCAACCCCTTTCCCGCGTCGGCCGGAAGCAAAGGTATAACACACTAGACTTTCCTACGGAAAATCGTGTGCCAACAGGGATGCTTCGCGCCCCTATTGGAAACCCAGCGTCAAAGGAGATTGCTCCCCTCTGCACTCCCCTTGTTTTAGTCGCCTATGAAGATGCAACTATATCACAGCTTGCACATTCATAGCCTCCTAAAACATAACCTTCCACAGATTTCATCCAGTGGGGAGATGAATTCTGTGGAAGGTTTTGTTTGTTATTATCCAACTTTGCTTCAAAAGTATCGAAGTTCCAGATGTTGTGAAAATACCTAGATATTATGATTCTTACTCGATGACACCATCTGTATCGAAGATATGATCTAGCTCATCTGTGTTTATCGCACAAGAAACCTTTTCACGGATTGCTGTTTTATACATATCTAGTCGTCTGAACTGATTTCTTCCCGCTGCATCCTTACCCATACGGATAAGCTGGATTCTACCGACACCCGGATTCTGTCTTGCGTATTCTGCAAAACCTTTAGCCTTTCCAAGATTGTCCTTAAAGTCTGCACTGTGTGGCTCAAGGATATCGATCACATAGCCAAGGCGCTCATCTTCACGCACTATGATAAAATCGGGATAAGTTGGTTTAATCTCTCCGTTGATTTCATAGGGAATGCACAGTGCCCATGACGCTCTGGAAGGATTGCGAATCCAGCAGACAAAATCCTGCCGCTTTTCTTCCTCTGCAATCAGATCAGCCTCCCAGCCGTTTAGCTTCAGTTTCGCTGTTCCCGTGGTATCACTAACGAACAAGTGATCACGGTATTCTTTGCCACCAGCCTCATGTGGAACCTGTATTGTCTCTGGAAGGCGGAAGTTATGCTTGCTGACCACATCACCATCAGAGACGATGCTGTCGTAATCTCTGCGGATTTTCTCTGAGTTGATAGTGGCAATATATCTGCGATAATCATCATTCAGTCCGTGGAACCGGTTTTCCGCATAGGTATGAAGTCTGTTCATGCAGTTCTCGTCAGCAACAAAAAGAATGACGTCTATCTTAAAAGCCGTGAGGTCACTGAGGTCGCCATACTTATTGCCATATGCCATACCAATGCCTTCACGTCCCAACTTCACATCGGCAATCTGGAACTGACGTTCAATATCTGTATCGGTCGTCGTAAACATATCATGAACAGAATAGTTGTCCACAGTCTCGCCGAACGCATCAAAAATCTGCGTGGCCAGCTTGAACTGTTTTACCTGCTGCACAAGATCATCGTACTTGCCCGCAGCTTTCAGATCTTCCACATAATCACGAATTATCTGGACAATCTCATTCTGCACCTCTCTGATTGCCTCACGGTGCAGCTTGGACATACTAAGCAGGTGTGCCATCCGATATAGCGATTTTAGGTAATCGTTAATCCGGAGCGCTCTGACATTATAAGAAAGCAGACCGGCATCATTGATAAATTTCATAACCGCTTCACGGTCAAATAAATCCTCTACTTCTTCCTGCTGGCTATCTGGAGCCATAGTTTCAGGTGCAGTAACTGCGCTCAGCTGAGCATCTGCTGTCGGTTTAACATCCGGCTGAACGGTCTGTGTGCTATCGGCGCTCATTTGCTGGAAGGCATTTGTAGGCTGTGCGGGTGTCACTTCTGCTACATCCGGGATCTGTGTCTGCTGCTGTACCGGAGTAGGTGCACCCTGTGTATCTGTTATGGATACCAAAGCTGGCGCCTCGGTACCTTGATTTGCAAACACCTCCAAAGTCATCTGTCCCGGAATTGACATTTGCATTTTCTTCTTTGGTTTAACAGTAAGTGTCTCGAAGCGTTTTCCAGATAGTGACTCGCCATATATGTCTGTCGGAATATCTCCACCCTCAGTGCTCTGCAATGCCTCCACGACATCTTTGACCGTTTCCTCGTTAAAATACGGTAAATACAGATGCACATCATTCAGGACATCATCGACCTGAATATGCATCTGCATCGGAGTTCTGACCATGCGTCCAAGGAGCTGGGCGATATAGGTAGCGTCATTTGCGTGTTTAAAGGACATCATGGTCTCTGCCCTTGGGCAATCCCATCCTGTGGACAGATTTTCTTTAAAGAATACAACACGGATATTTCGGTCATCTGCGATGCGAAAAGGTTCCTCATAACGTACTTCAAGCCCGTTTACCGTAAGGGAGGCAGTTGTTCCTCCGAAGGTGTGGACTACCTGACCGTTTTCCAGCTTGAATCCTGTCCGCTCCTCGATCTTTGCGATGCAATCATCCAGATTGGTATCGGTCAGCTTGTCTCCGGTTCCATTTAGCACCTGGATGATCAGAATTGGATTCACATAGGCGTAATGCTGCTCAAAACAATACTGCGTCCAATGTTCCCACTTTTCCTTCCAGTCGTCCGCTGCCGCCTGCAGGATAGCCATATCGTTGTTGACCGCACTGGCCTCTGGGTAAGTGATAACAATGCGGTCTTTCAAAAGTCCGGACGCTCGCACTTCATCCGCTGTGACAATGGACTTATGTATGGTTGAGGATGTGCCCTCGACCAGAGCATTGAACCGTTGAGTCGTCGCGGACATACCAATCACCACTGGCATCGGCGGAATATGATCCTCATCGCTACCCTTGATAAATTTCTGCATGATTGTCGTGGCCTTGCTGGCCTCACGTCCCTGCATGCCGCGGTGTGCTTCATCTATGATAAAGTACAGCCTGTCGCTCTTTTCCCGAACAGTATTTGCAAGCGTCTGCCAAATTGTATAAGTCCTGCCATCGCCATTTTTCGTTAGCTTGGAGGTGACCGACAGCTTCTGCGTATTCAGAAAATAAACATGACCGTCCTCAAATACCTCTTTATCAAAGGATTCCTCGGAAACTGTAACGCACTGCGACAACTTGATCTTATCAGCCTTGGAGTCGATCTTTTGCTTTGATTGCTCGTTCAGCTGAGGCGAATCCGAAAGCCAGACGATGATTGCATCCGGCTGCTCCATATACTGTTCATCACCGAAAAGAATAGCCTCAATCAGCGCGGACATAATGATGGTCTTTCCGGCTCCGGTTGGAGCAGTAAAGGAAACCACCTGCGGCGCATGTGTTCTGTGATAGCTACCCATTGCCTCCGCAGTCTTCATACGGATATCAGCAAGTGCTCTTTTCTGAAAAGGGAATAATTCTACTCTCATGGTTACCTCCCCGTATTGATCCTGAAATTATCCAGATAGTCTCTGTAAAGTTGATAGCAGTCTTTGCCATCGTAGGTACGGATCATCGACCGGTATGCTGTCTCTGAATCCGTTACAATGAAAACTGTCTGGATTTCTGGATGCTGGCTCAATTCGGCATCGAACTCTGAATAATATATTTCATCTACCAGAACAGCCATTTTGTTTTGCGGCAAGATCAGCATGTTCGGGAGACCATCATTTTCAAGAACTGGGCACTTACCAATGGCTCCGCCCTTCATCCAGAGCACCGGAAGCAGTTCACGGAACTGCCTGCCGAGAGCAACGGAGGTTTTGTCGAGGAAGCTCAGTTTGAAGAAGGCCGCGTTTGCCTTAAACCCATCGGCCATTTTCATTCCCTGCATTGTTGCATAATCCAGCTCTTTCTTCTTTATGTATATTTTCTTTCTAACAGGCCGACCAGTTGATTTAGACACAAGCGTAGCATCATCGTCTGGGATGTAAATATCGTGATCGGTTCCATAATCGCCTTGAAGCGGTTCATGTCTAACATTCTCTCCATTGATGCTACATTTTGTTCTTTCCCAAGTTACATATCTGGCGATTCCCAAACGCTCCCACTCTTCATCACCGGGATGGACTCCACGTTCTGATAATCTTCGCGCTTCTTCTTCGGATACTTCATTATTTGTTACCATTATGCATCTGCGTTGCCCGCCATATTCCGCATTCAACAAATTCACTGCATGTAGTGTAGTCCCTGAGCCTGCAAAAAAATCCACAATCAAAGCATCAGGCTTATTTGCCACGAAAAACCTCAAAGTATCGTGTACTGCATATAAAGACTTGGGGAAATCAAATCTCTTTTCTCCTAAAATTTTATTCAGTAGCTGGGATCCTAAATAAGTCGCATTATGCGAAGGGATATCCCATTGAGTACCCGGTATATATGTTCTCTCTATCTCCATATCGCCCTCGATAATTGATCCATCTTCGCGATGTCCAATAATTGAAAAAGTCCCCTCTTCTATTTTCTTCTGTTCTCCGTTTGCAAGATATGTCAAAGCCATTCCTTTATCAGTAAAAGCTCCTAATCTTACATATCCTTTTTCATAAATACTGATAAGATTTTCTCTGCCTATTCTCCATCTGCCCTCTTCACCATTTGAGCGTATAGGCCATACTATTCTTGTTCCTTCAATTGGCTGGACAGTTCTTCTATCTTCTGTAGGTGCCAGTGGTTCACCAATTTTTATAATCCTTGTTCCTTCTTCATTTATAAACAACGGGTAAAACATATTAGGCCTATCGACTCTTCGTGCACCCGTCCCTGACCTCATTAACTGATTCCAAACCAACGCTTCCTTCTTTTCAGTCTTTGTATGACCTCTCCAGTCTTCATACAAAGGAAGTGCAACAGGCGATGAACTACCCATTTTTACAAAAAACAAGTATTCATTAGAACGAGAGAATTCATCACCTCTTGTCACACCAGCTGAATTGATAACTGAACTTACCATTTGAATCCTTGCATCACTAAAAATCTCTTCAAGGAGGCATCCAAGGTGTAAGTATTCCTTTTCATCTATTGTGACAATGAGAACGGAGTCCTTTGGATTCAGCAGCCTTTTGGCAATCTTCAAGCGCTTTTCCATCATGGATAGCCATTTACTGTGACGGTAAGCGTCAGAACCATCTACATAGTCATTGTTGTATTTCCAGTCCTTTGCTCCGGTGTTGTATGGTGGATCGATGTAGATGCAGTCCACCTTCTCTGCGTACAGGTATTCCAGCAGCTGGAGCGCGTGGTAGTTGTCCGCCTCAATCAGCGTATGCCAAAGGTCGCTATCTGGAGCGTTCTGAACTACATCCAGCGGTTTTAGTGTGGGATAGATCGGCTCGCCAAATTCTGCAATAGCGACAATCTCATCCAGCTGGAAAGTTACTTTCTCATGCGTCTCTCTGCGATCGCAGAGAGCTTCGTTCCCATCGAGTTTTATGACCATATAAATATCGCTGACATAGCCTGTCTTTAACGCCACTTTTGAACCGACACGGATTGGAACATCATGAAGCGGCGTGCATTCGGGCAGATGCTCTTCAAACACAAGCCCGAACTTTTTTTGTTTCATTACTTTATCTGTTTCCTGCAAAATCCTATCCCTGAGTGTTGGATCGTTGATCTGCCGGATCAAGTCTTGTAATAACGCCACTGTTTCCACCTCATTCTTCTGTGATCGTCTTTTCCTTTATGTGATAATCAATGCCGCGCTCTTGACAGAAAGCCGTCACCTCTGCTGCACATTCATTGTAAAAGTGCCTTTGTCCTTCATAGGCGTTTGCTGTCTTGCTGTAATTCGTTCTGCCGAAGATGATCCTGTCGGTAAATGCTACAGCTTCCAAGATTTCGCGTAAATTCTGCTCTATCATGTTCGGCGTTGGATACGGTTCTATGCTCACCCACGTCTTGCAACCAACTTCGTGAAGCGCTCTCAGCGCTGCCAGTCGGTCTGCACAGGGAACAGCTCCCGGTTCCATCTGTTCCCGGTATGCTTCATCCAGCGTTATCAACGTGATCCCATATTCATTTTCCGGAGAAAGTTCCGCCAATTCTATGGGAAGTAATCCCTTCGTCAATGTAGTGCATTTGATACCGGCCTCGTTCAGTTTTCGGATAGCCGCAATGCTCATCTGGGACACCTCTGGATATCCTTCCATGAACGGATCTGTGGTAAAGCAAAGCTGTACAGACTGAATCTTATCTCTGAGCCTCGGTATCTCTTTATCCAGCAATTCAAGCGTGTTTGATACAAGCACTGGCTCAAGCCAGCTCTCGTAATCCTCAATTTGCCCGAATCGCTTCTTCATCAGGAATGCATAACATGGATATTTGCACCCATGTGCACACCCCTGCACGTGATTCATTGTGTAGTCACCATACTCTACCCCTGTTTGATAAAGCATGGATTTTCGTTTTATCGTCTTCAAGGTGCTTTCATCCTCCGCCTACTTGTTCTTTAATATGTAGTCTGCCATCCGCAGTGCAAGTCCCTGCGCTTTCGGCCTCTCACTCGCAATGGCAAAGCAGAATAGGAACATCGGCGAGTTCTTGCTGTTCCTGAAAATCAGTGCATGCTTTGACACGCATGGAAAGATTGTCCCAAGCCGAGAGAGGATATACTCCTTTATGTGATCTGTATTTGCGTCCTTAACCATCCGTTCGCCATCGCTCTGTCCGGGCTCCGGGAACAAGTCAAAAAGCGTCATCTGGGGATCTTTCTTATAGAATTCCTTCCGCCATCCGGAATCTCCAAGCAATCGATCTATGCAATTCTCCCATTTAGCGTACTTTCCGTTTTTCGGCAGCATACGTTCAAGTGCAAAAAACGGAAACAGGTACCATACGTCTATCGATTTCGTCTGTGCTACATTTTCAAGCGTAGCCCAATTTACCTGCGTCGCATATGGATCTAAGAACAGCAATCCTCTGTTATATCTCCAGTCTACGTTGCTAATAATCTCCGCGAGCTTATCATTCGCATCGCCGCAGTAAATTGTAACAATTCTCCTCATCTGCGGGAACTCGGAGTTTATCATATCCTGAAGTTCTCCTGCCTTCTGAGAGTCCGCTTCTATGAAATAGTAGTGATCGAACTTCTTTTCAGACGCCAGTGCACGCTTAGCAGAGCCCACAAGAAACTGCCCGCCGTCACTAGTCTCGATCTCACCGGTTCCAGCAAAGGCATCTATATAAATCTTCTTAAACTTCTGATTTTGCAGTGCAATCAGGTATGCGTCCAGATAGCTGGTGAAGATATTCAACTTCTCCTCAGTCCAATTGCCACCAAATTTCTGCGACGTTGCCATAAATTCCAATCACCTCATCTATTTGAAACTCAGTCTCAAGAAGAGAAAGAGATCACCTCTTCCTTCTTTCCTGTATCAGGATTCACAATCTGCTCAATCTTCGCGCCAAAGAAATCGGTAAGATCGCTCTTTACCTCATTACGAAATCCCTTTGACGGGAAAATCGGGTGGTTATCCAGAAGTTCCCACATCTCATCCAGCGACACCTGCTTTCGGCCTCTAAAGCTGCGCTGCAGGTATTTCGCTATATCGATAACATGCAAGCAGCTTTCATCTTCCTCTTCAGCAATCTCACCGAAAAGGTTAAATGGCAACTGCCTGTTCTCAACCGAGTGCTTGGTAGAGGACTGTGCGCCAAATACCTTCCAAGCACTCTTCTTGTAGAGCTTAAATCCCTCCTTGTTGCTCGTGCAATGAATCAAATTATAGACGAGCGAGTTCTGCGTGTTATAGAACGGAAATGCCGATACGTAGTACCTGCGAGTTCCTTTCAGTGAATTTATGATTTCTTCCACTCTGGCCTCATAGGCCTTCTTGTCACTTCCGTAAGGCACCAGTTTCTCAAAGTCTTCCAGATAAGTGTTCTCGTACTTTGCCTTTGTCGTTTTCTTCTTGGCGCTTGTGATCGCCCGCACCGGATCTGAAACCATGTGATTAATCATAACTTCACCCCAGTTACGGAAAAACGGTAGAAGTGCTTCCCAGTCAATAGTCGCATCATACGGATCGTAGAGCAGGAAATAATGCAGGTGCCCAGTTCCATATAACTGTGGTCCGATAGTTCGGAGTAGCTCGTGCGCATCACCACAAGAGGTGACAATCTTAAAATTGCGCTCATCCTGTGGAAGATGCTTTTTTAGCTCATCTACGCGCGCTTTATCCTTGTCATTCAAGTAAATGTGTATATTTTTCTCCGTATAGCTTCTTGATGCTTCCCTAAGTGCTTCTGAGACGCGTACTGCTGTACCTTTCACCAATTGCCCGACATCGTCGGTGTATACACCACTGTTGCACATACAGTCTATAAAGATCAGCCCATTGCAAGACTCAGTCAGCAGCAACTTCTGTGCCCACGATTTGATGTACTCTTCTATCAGCTCAAATTTTTTTATTGTGTGAGGGCTAGCCTTGCTAATTATGTTTTTCTTTTTTGCCGCCATACCATCCACCTCTTATTCAACGATGCCTTCTTGGGAAAAATCAGCTTTCGGATATTCCCAATATCGCAGTTCCGTGTTTTACGCACCTTCGTTAGCATTCTTATACTGACAGTTTAACCTTTAGACAGCTTGTTAGCGAAAGATCATTTGGTACCGACCGCCACCTGCAATTTCTTTCAAAAGGCATCTACAAAATCATACCAAAGTGCTTCAATGCTTCCATAATCGCATTTTCCTTCTCCGGCGGGCATTGAGGCTGCTTGGCGTTTTCGGATTTCGGTTTATTGTAGTTCTCACGCTCAATGATGCCGTATTTCTGCTTCACCTGTGCGATATAGAGGGGGCTGACTTTCAGTCCGGTATGTTCCAGAACATACGCCTTGATTTCCTCGTAGGTTGCCTTACTCTCCGCCGAAGTCAAATCCAACTCGTCCATCTTCACTTCGATCTCGATATGTTCCTTGCTTTGAAGTTTGGACAATAAGCACACCGTCTCAACATGCGCTGTCCTCGGGAAAAGATCGACAGGGGTCGCTTCTTCGACTTCATATCCAAGCTCTTTGAACACAGCGCAGTCGCGTGCGAGCGTGGCCGGGTCGCAGGAGACATACACTATCCTGTCGGGAGCCATTTTTGCGGCGGCTTTAATCGTCTGCTCGGAGCAGCCCTTGCGCGGCGGGTCGAGGACTATTACCTCCGGGCGCTTGCCCTCGCCGAGAAGCTTTTCGGCGGCTTCGCCCGCGTCCGCGCAGATAAATCGCGCGTTTTCTATGCCGTTTGCGGCTGCGTTCTTCTTTGCGTCCTCTATCGCCGGCGCGACGGTCTCTATGCCGATGAGCTCCTCCGCCTTGTCTGCCATCGAAAGCCCTATCGTGCCCGCGCCGCAGTAGAGGTCGAGCAGGAGCTTTATTTTTTTGTCTACGGCGTATTCGGCAGCCTTTTTATATAGCTTTTCCGCCTGAGCGCGGTTGACCTGATAGAATGACAGCGGCGATATGCGTACCTTTACTCCGCAGAGTATGTCCGTTATGCAGCCGTCGCCGAGGAGCGGGATGCACTTTTCGCCGAGCACTGCGTTCGTGTCGTCGGGGTTTATGTTTATCAGCACGCTTTTTATAGCTTTTTCATCTTTGAGCGATTCGATGAGCTTGTCGGTGTGCGGCAGGTTTTCCTGTGCGCTTACAAGGCAGAGCATTATCTCGCCCGTCGCGAACGCTTTTCGCAGATATATGTGCCTGACAGCCCCGCTTCTGCTTGTTTCGTCGTAGACGGAAATATTATATTTTTCTATCCAGTCCGCGACCGTGCCGAGTATTTTTTCGAACTCCGGCGGCGCGAGGCGGCACGCGCGGCAGTCAACTATCCTGTGTGAGCGGCGGGAGTAGAAGCCGATTTTCAGTTCGCCGTTTTCGCACCCTACAGGGTACTGCGCCTTGTTGCGGTAGCCGTCCGGCGAGTCCGCGCCGATTATCGGCTTTAGTTCAACATCAAGTCCGCCGATGCGCGAAAACGCGTCGCGCACGGCGTCCGCCTTGAGCTTTAGCTCCGCGCCATAGCTCATGTGGCGGAACGAGCAGCCGCCGCAGCCGGGATATGCCGGGCAGTCGTTGTCGGTTCTGTCCGGCGACGGCTTGATTATTTTCGTGCACTTGCCGACGGCGTAGCTCTTTTTCGCCTTGATTATGTGCGCTTCTATTATATCTCCGGGCGCGGTCGCGGGGACGAACACGGCGAGCCCGTTGTATCTGCCGACTCCGCTGCCCGTCAGCGAGACCGAATCTATATGAAGTTCAATGTCGTCATTTTTGTTGAGAAGCAAAATATCACCCCGAAAAAGCTTTATTAAAGTATATCAAACGGCGGTCGATTTTGCAATACGGGAGAAAATCCATTGACAGCGGGCGGGCAAAAATATATACTTGACTTGGATAAAATTTCTCCCGAAAGGAACTGATAAAATGATAAGAGTTACCGTCTGGAACGAGGGCGTCCATGAGGTCGAATCGCCCGAGATAGCGGCAGTTTATCCCCACGGAATCCACGGTCAGATAAAGAGCTTCCTCGACACGCAGGAAGATATCGAGGTGCGCACCGCGACCCTCAACGACCCCGACTGCGGTCTGCCGCCCGAAGTGCTCGAAAACACCGATGTGCTCATCTGGTGGGGACACAAGGCGCACGACGAAGTGCCCGACGAGCTTGTTGAGCGCGTGCATGACAGAGTTCTGCGCGGCATGGGCTTCATAGCGCTGCACTCCGCGCATTTTTCAAAGCCCTTCAAGCGCCTTATGGGTACCTCCTGCGCCCTGCATTGGCGCGACGGCGATTTTGAGCGCCTCTGGACAGTCAATCCCGCGCACCCGATAGCAAAGGGCATCGGCGAATACGTTGAGATACCCGTCGAAGAGATGTACGGCGAGCGCTTTGATATCCCTGAACCCGACGAGCTTGTTTTTATGGGCTGGTTCTCCGGCGGCGATGTGTTCCGCTCGGGCTGCTGCTGGAGAAGAGGGCGCGGAAAAGTATTCTATTTCCAGCCCGGTCATGAGGCTAACCCCACATATTATATCCCGCAGGTTCAGCAGATTTTAATAAACGCCGTGCGATGGGCGGCTCCTCATGAAATCATCGACGAGATAGTCTGCCCCCACGCCGAGATCTCGCCCGAGCAGGCGAGAAGAGAACGCGGCGAATAAGTAAAATATTATTTATTGCGAAAAATATTGACTTCCCAAACAGAAACAGTATATAATAGCCTTATGAAAAAAGAAGCTAGGCTGTGCGTCAGGCGTGCAGCATCTATTTGGGGAGAAGACAAGCGACCGTCTGATATCTGTCAGCCGGCCGCTTCCCTTTTTTGAAAAAGACAGCTGATTTCGGTCAGCTGTCTTTCTGTTTATTCGCGGTGTTCATGAGCATGAGCACTTTTTCGAGCAGGTCGAGCATCTTATCCTGCGGCATGATGCGCACTGCTATGTGCGGCCTGCGGCGCTGACTGTCACCCTGCCGGGGAAGCCCGCGGCTATGGCGGAGATCTCCTGCATGTCGAGGTCGTCGATATAGAGCAGCAGCTTGTCGCCCTTGCGCCCGATCTCATAGATGTTGTGCTGAGCGGAATACGCCCGGAGCAGTGAAGTCCTTATCAGTCCGAGCACGGGAGCGGGCGGCTCGCCGAAGCGGTCGATAAGCTCATCCGTGACATCGTCCGCATCTGCGCGCGAGGTTATGTCCGCGATGCGGCGGTAGATGCCGAGCCTCTGCGGCACGCTCTCGATATATGTCGGCGGGATGTGCGCGTCTATCGGCAGATCGACAAGACATTCCTTCTTCGGCTTCTTTGTCTGGTCTCCGCGCTCCTCGCTTATCGCCTGTTCGAGCATCTGGAGATACATCTCGTAGCCGACAGCTTCCATGTGACCGTGCTGCTGTGCGCCGAGCACATTGCCCGCGCCGCGCAGTTCGAGGTCGCGCATGGCTATCTTGAAGCCCGAGCCAAACTCCGTGAACTCTCTTATCGCATCGAGCCTGCTCGTGGCTATCTCCGTCAGCTCCCTGCCGGGTCTGAATGTGAGATACGCGCTCGCTCTGCGCGACGAGCGTCCGACGCGCCCGCGTATCTGATGAAGCTGCGCGAGACCCATGCGGTCGGCGTCCTCAATTATAAGGGTGTTGACATTCGGAACATCAACGCCCGTTTCGATTATAGTCGTGCATACCAATATATCTATCTCGCCCTCGAGCAGCTTGCGCCAGACTTCGCTCAGTTCATCTTCGCTCATCTTGCCGTGGGCTATGCCGACAACGGCGTCGGGCAGCATATCTTTTATCGCCGCCGCCGTGTGCTCGATGCTCTCAACGCGGTTGTGCAGATAATACACCTGCCCGCCGCGCCTGAGCTCCGCGTTCATCGCCTGCGCGAGCATCTCGGGATTGTGCTCGACAACATAGGTCTGCACCGGCGAGCGGTCGTGCGGCGCTTCTTCGAGTATTGACATATCGCGTATACCGGAGAGCGCCATATTGAGCGTTCTCGGTATGGGCGTCGCGGTCAGCGTCAGAACGTCGACCTTGGGATAGAGCTCCTTGAGCTTCTCCTTTTGAGCCACGCCGAAGCGCTGCTCCTCGTCTATTATTATCAGCCCGAGGTCACGGAACTGAACATCCTTTGAAATGAGTCTGTGCGTGCCGACGACTATATCTACACTGCCGCGGCGCAGACCGTTCAGAGTATCCTCTATCTCCTTTTTCGAGCAGAAGCGCGAGAGCATACGCGCCTCGACGGGGAAGCCCTCTATCCTCTTTAGCACCGTCTGATAGTGCTGATAGGCGAGAATTGTGGTCGGCACAAGAATAGCGCACTGCTTGCCGTCCGCAACGCACTTGAACGCGCCGCGAAGCGCAACCTCCGTCTTGCCGAAGCCGACGTCGCCGCAGAGCAGTCTGTCCATGGGGCAGCTTCTCTCCATGTCGCCCTTTATTTCATCGATGCATCTGAGCTGGTCCGAGGTCTCATCGAACTCGAACCTGCGCTCGAAGTCGCTCTGCATATCCGTGTCGGGCGAGAATGCGTGACCCTCGATTTTGAGCCTGCGCGAATACAGCTCCGTGAGCTCTTTTGCCATATCCTTGACCGCACTGCGCACGCGCGAGCGGGTCTTCTGCCAGTCCTTGCCGCCGAGCTTGTTGAGGCGGACGGGCTTGTCGTCGCCGGACGGACCGATGTATTTAGAGACCTGGTCGAGCTGAGTGACCGGGACATAGAGAATGTCGCCCTTGTCGTAGCGAATTTTGATATAGTCTTTTATCGTGCCGCTCGCTTCGAGCTTGTTTATACCCTCGAATATGCCGATACCGTGCGCGACATGAACGACATAGTCGCCGCGGTGCAGTTCATCGAGGCTGTGGAATGCGTTTGAGCTTTTGCGGACGCTTCTCTTCGGCTGAGCGACCGCTGCCCTGCCGGAGTGGGTGAATACGGTTATTTTTGCCAGCGGATATTCAAATCCCGCCGAGAGACAGCCGGGCACAACGGTCAGCGTGCCGGGAGCCAGTTCGTTCGGCAGTTCGTCCATGTAGAGTGCGCTGTAGCCGTCGTCTATAAGATCGCCGCGCAGTGCGTCGGCGGCCTTGCGCGTGCCCGCGAAGATAACGCAGGTGCGTTTATTTCTGTCCGTCAGCGCGTCGAGGTCATCCTTGAGAACAGAGAACGAGCCGTTCCAGGCGGTTATCTGCCTTGCGTTGACGCCGATGAGCTCCTTTACGGGCGTGTCGAATCCGCCGCGCGGCAGATTGTCCATGTATATGGCGCCCATCTGCTCATAGTTGTTCAGCAGGTCTGAGAGATGCAGAGAAAATCTGTCGAGTCCGGGGCAGAGCTCGCCCTCCTCGAACATCGCCTTCATCGCCTCATGCATGAGCCCGATGGCGGCGTTGAACCGCTCTTTGACGGAAAAGCTCTCGCTCACGCAGAGAATATAGCCCTTCGCGTAGTCGAATATCGAAGCCACATCGTAGAGCAGGGGCATATATTTGTCCGTCGATTGCAGGCGCAGACCGCCCTTTATTCTGTCTATATCCTTGTCAACGCACTCGCGCGCCTTGGCAGCACCCTTGCCGTGTATCTCCGAGCGAAAACGCTCGAGCAGCTCGACGAATTCGTCCGTGTCGGGCGGGAGAATCTCGTTTGACGGGGTTATTTTTATCTTTTCAATGTTGTCCGTGCGGCGCTGAGTTTCTATATCAAAATACGCCATGCTGTCGATTTCGTCGCCCCACAGCTCGAGTCGGCAGGGATATTCCTCGCCGGGCGTGAAGAAGTCGAGCACTCCGCCGCGCACTGCATACTGACCGACTCCGTCGACCTGCGCCGAGCGGGAGTAGCCGGCGCGAAGCAGCGCTTTTACTATATCCTCGAGCGGCATCTCGTCGCCGACGGCGAGTTCAATCGTGCGGTTTTTAAGCTCTTCGGTCGGCAGAGTCAGCTGCGACGCCGCCTCTGCGGAGCAGATTACCGCCTGCGCTTCGCCGCGAAGCATCTTGTCGAGCACGCCGAGCCGCCTGTGCTCATATTCGCGCGACTGGCTCTCCGTCGAGCGGAACGCAAAATCCCTTGCGGGATAGAGCAGGGCGCGGCAGCCGAGCGTTTTCATGTCAAGCGCAAGGCGCGAAGCCTGCGCCTCATCCGCCGTTATCACAAGCACGGGTCTGCCGCAGTCCGCGTTCAGCGCGGCGGCGAAATGCGCCTTGTGTATATGGGAAAGACCCGTCATGCCTATGGGCAGACGGGTGTTTTTGACGCAGTCGAGCAGCGCGCCGTATTCTTCTATTCTCTTTGCCGATGCAATAAGACCGTTCATAATACCTCTTTATACCCCTGTGATGAAGTATATTTGATTTGCCTAAAATCTAATTATACTATGCGCGGCTGAAAAATTCAATGATACGAAAAGCAATATTTGCAAAATTTTTACTGCGCGACTCCAGCCGTTTTGCAGTTTTTCAGATGATCCTGATAGGTCTTTGCAAAATAGTAGTTGCCGTCGTTGTCGGTGACGAAGAAATAGTAGTCCGTGTCCGCCGGGTTCAGCGCGGCGTTTATCGCTTCAATTCCGGGGTTCGTTATCGGACCCGCCGGGAGCCCCTTGCGGTCGTAGGTGTTGTAGAACTCATCGTACTTGTCCGCCTGATCCTCGCTTATATACGGCTTGACGCTGCGCTTTAAATAGAACACCGTCGCGTCGCACTGCAGGCGCGGATAGCTCGATGAATTGAGCCTGTTGTGGAGCACGGAGGAGACATTCGCCATGACCGACGGCACCGACGCCTCCTGCTGGATTATCGAAGCGAGCGTGATTATCTCGTCCATGGACATGCCGATTTTTTGAGCTTTAGCATACATATCGTCTGTGAGCTTCGATTCAGTGTTTGCGAGAAAGCGTCCGAGCGCCTTTTCCGCGCCCTCGCCGACATAGAAATCATATGTGTCGGGATAGATATAGCCCTCGAGCAGGAACGGGCGCTCCTGCGGATTGTTTATAGCTTTAACGAATTTGTTGTCCCGTTCGGTGTTGTTGACTGCCGAGATGAACTCGTCCTTTGTGCATACGCCGCCCTCTTCGAGCTTCTGCGCCGCCTGAATGACAGTCGTGCCCTCGGGAAAGGTCAGCCTGACCGTCTCCGGCGCGGGAGCGGGCTTGAGGCGATCTATCAGCGAGCACGAGCAAAGGCTTAGCGCGAGAATAAAAATCAGCAAAGCGGCAATATATTTTTTGAAATTTTTCATTTTTTGCACCTCCATCTTTCGGACAAGATGATTCTATCAAAAATAACGCGCAAATTCAACTTTCTGCTTCACGGAATATCGGCGCGCCCGCGCGGAAAGCTAAAAACGCAAACGCAGAGAAAGGAGAATTTTTTGTGGACAAGCCGAAAAAGCAGAAGAAAAAGATAATCGAAATTCCGCAGTACAACGACCCGATGAACAAAGAGGGAGTTATCCCGACCGATGTTCTCGGCAGTTATTCGGGCACTCCGCTCGACGGCTCGCAGCCCGTGCAGGATGTAGACGACCTGTAAAAATAAAAAAGTTCCCCGAAAAAAAGTTAAAGCCGAATGTGTGCAGCATTCGGCTTTAGCTTTGGGGAAAGAGAAAATAAAAATGAAAAAAGAAGTTGACAATTATTAAAACCAGATAGGTAGTTGTCTCTTCGGTACCTCTTGGGTACAGATATAGAATAATTGCGCCGTGTTGCATCAAGTATGCATAAATGTGAACAAATTGTAAACAATACTTGTTTTTTCAATCGTGTCTGACATTTTTAGGCATTTTTGTTGAAAATTCTCGCCGGGGAGTTCGTTTTTTCTGAGGGCGTTCGAGCGGTAATTGCGAGTATTCGGTTGTATTATTTACATTTTCGGTATAAAATAACATCTGGTATATTTTTATATATCCGGCAGTATATGCTGCACAAGCAAACGAAAGGTTTGATACAATGGATTATTCACTGACAAAGAAGGCCGCCGAGGAGCAGATAACCGCAAAGCTCTCGCACTTTTTCGGCGTAACTCCCGAGGAGGCCAACTACGAGCAGTTTTACAAGGCTATCGCGATGATAACCCGCGATATGCTCAGACAGGGCAGACACGAGTTTGAAAAGCGCTGCGAAGAGAGCGGCTCGAAGCGCGTATACTATCTCTGCATGGAGTTCCTCATGGGACGCTCGCTCAAGAACACGCTCTATAACCTCAATCTCATCCCCGTCATGGAGGCGGCGCTCAAGGATTTCGGCATAAAGCTCGACAAGCTCTATGACTGCGAGCCGGACGCGGGTCTCGGCAACGGCGGTCTGGGCCGACTTGCGGCGTGCTATCTCGACGCTTTGGCAACCGACGGCTATCTCGGCATGGGCTACTCCATTCTCTATGAATACGGTATCTTCAAGCAGAAGCTCGTTGACGGCTGGCAGACCGAGATGCCCGATTTCTGGCTCCCCGGCGGCGAGGTATGGCTCGTTGCGCGCGAGGAGAAGAGCGTTGACGTCAGCTTCGAGGGCAATGTCGTTGACCGCTGGGAGGACGGCTATCACAGCGTCGATATAGAGAACGCGAAGAAGGTTCACGCCGTTCCCTACGATATGATGGTCGCCGGCAAGGACGGCAAGGGCGTCAGCGTCCTGCGTCTCTGGAGCGCAAAGAGCTCCGAGATAGACATGAACTCCTTCAATCAGGGCGATTACCTGCGCGCCATGGAGCAAAACGCCATGGCAGAGGTCATAAGCAAGGTGCTCTATCCCGCGGACAATCATCCCGAGGGCAAGAGCCTGCGTCTGCGCCAGCAGTACTTCCTGTCTGCCGCTTCCATCGGCGACATTGTCCAGAATCACCTGGCTACCTACGGCACCCTGGAGAACCTGGGTGACAAGGTGGCCATCCAGCTGAACGATACCCACCCGACCCTGGCCATCCCCGAAATGATGCGCATCCTGCTGGACGAGTGCGGCTTTGGCTGGGACAAGAGCTTCGACATCTGCCAGAAGGTCTTCGCCTACACCAACCACACCGTCATGGCCGAGGCTCTGGAAAAGTGGAACGTGGACATCTTCAAGATGACCCTGCCCCGCATCTACCAGATCGTGGTCGAGATGAACCGCCGCGCCCGCGAAGAGCTGGAGAAGGCATTCCCCGGCGACGAGGGCAAGATCAACTACATGGCCCTGATCGGCGACAACCAGGTCCGCATGGCCAACATCTGCGCTTATACCTCGCACAGCATCAACGGCGTGTCCAAGCTGCACAGCGAGATCATCAAGGACAGCGTCTTCCACGATTACTATCTGTTCAAGCCGAAGGCATTCAAGAACGTGACCAACGGCATCGCTTACCGCCGCTGGTTGCTGGCCTCCAACCCGGAGCTGTGCAAGCTGCTGGATGAGACCATCGGCGACGGCTACAAGCACGACGCTGCCGATCTGAGCAAGCTGAACAAGTATGCTGACGACAAGACCGTGCTGAAGAAGCTGAACGAGATCAAGCTGGACAACAAGAAGAACTTTGCCGCTTATCTGGAGAAGAGCACCGGCCAGTCCATCGACCCGAACTCCATCTTCGACTGCCAGGTCAAGCGGATGCACGAGTACAAGCGCCAGCACCTGAACGCGCTGAACATCGCTGCTCAGTATCTGTACCTGAAGGAGAACCCCAACGCCGACTTCATCCCCAAGACCTACATCTTCGGCGCAAAGGCTGCTCCCGGCTACTACATGGCCAAGCAGATGATCCGCATGATCTGCAAGCTGGGCGACCTCATCAACAACGACTCCGCCGTCCGCGAAAAGCTGCG
>OHON01000198.1_pt1 | contig 38466 bp, 31 predicted proteins | sample 1569831 | NCBI WGS metagenome assembly OHON01 (sample SAMEA3879512, study PRJEB24766) | human gut metagenome | biome: human-associated habitat; feature: feces | place: USA | collected 1985/1987
GGCGCAGGATGCCGGAGGGCAGCAGGTTCAGCACGAACTTGCCGCGCTCGTTCTTCACGGTGTGGCCTGCGTTGTTGCCGCCCTGATACCGTGCAACGATGTCATACTCCTGGCTGATCAGATCGACCATGCGGCCCTTGCCCTCATCGCCCCAGTTGATACCCGTAATTGCAGTAAGCATAATAAATGACCTCTTTATCATTTTTTCAAAAGACAGCCTTTTCCGTGCACCTTGCCCGGGATACGCCACCTTGGGAATCTGTACCGCCCGCGGAAATATCCGCAACAATACAATTATAGTATAGCACGAAACGCGGAACAAAAAAAGAGGGAAGAAATACTTTTCTCTCGATTATCCGCCAGGCGCTCCTCTTCGTGATGCTGCTTTAGTTCTTCTTCCCCAGCTTGTGCACAGTGCCATCCGGCTCTTTGATCGAGGTGTTGTTCAGCTGGGCGCGCAGGCTGGCCTTTACGTCCGCAACATACTCCTGCCGCAGGGCCTGCTGCTCAGCCTTTTCGGCATCGGTCAGGCCGGTGGTCTTGCTCTTTTTTGCCAGCTCGTTGATGCGGGCGATCTTCTCGTTTGTCATCGCAGTTCTCCTATTAGATAAAATGTGATATAATATGACCGGGATGCCCCTTCCGGCAGCTGCGGCTCTTTTGGCGAGGCAGCAGGAGGGAGCTATTTGAATCAAAGCAAGTATAACAAAGGATGAAACCGATGTCAAAACAGTTGAATTTTGCACAGCAGATGGACGAAGTGTTGAAAATGCTGGGGCCGCAGCGGCCAAAGCTGCTGCTCCATGCCTGCTGCGGGCCCTGTTCCAGCGCCGTGCTGGAAAAGCTGTGCCGGTATTTTGAGATCACGGTGCTTTACTATAACCCCAACACCTGGCCTGCCGAAGAATACTACCGCCGGGGCGAGGAGCTGAAAAAGTTCGTGGCGCAGGCGCACCCGCTGGGGGTCACGGTCATCGAGGACCACTACGACCCGCAGGAGTTCTACACGGCTGTGCAGGGGCTGGAAAACGAGCCGGAGCGGGGCGGGCGGTGCACCGTCTGCTACCGTTTGCGGATGCGCCGGGCGGCACAGTACGCAAAGGAGCACGGCTTTGATTGGTTCACCACTACGCTTTCCATCAGCCCCCACAAGGATGCTGCCCGCATCAATCAAATCGGGCAGGAGCTTGAAGCCGAATTCGGCATCAGGCACCTGCCCTCGGATTTCAAAAAGCAGAACGGCTACCTGCGCTCCCTCCAGCTCTCGGAGGAGTACGGGCTTTACCGTCAGGATTACTGTGGGTGTGAGTTCAGCGCAAAGGCGAGGGGATGAACCGCTCAGTCGCCTGCGGCGACAGCTCCCCTGGCAGGGGAGCCAAGCAGCGCTTCTTGCCTCTCCTGCCAGGAGAGGTGGCATTGCGATGCAATGACGGAGAGGTTTATTCCTCCCGCATTCTGGACACCAGAATCGCAAAGACGATCAGCCCTACGCAAGGCACGATGTTGGTTGCCATACCAACAGCAAGACCGGCGCTTTCGGCCACCTTGCCGATGACCCAGGGCATCAGGATCGCGCCGCTGGATGCCACCGGCAGCATGATGCCCATGCTGGTCACGGTGGTCATTTTACCGGCGCTGGCCACGGCGGTGGGGTTCATACCGGCCATGGAGAAGGCAAAGGCGAACAGCAGCAGGATGGCAGGCAGCTGGCTGTGGGTCTGCATCATGGCAAAGTAGAAGGCAGTGCAGAAAACCGCCATAAACACCATGGCCTTGCGGGGCTGTTTGAGTGGGAACACAAAGGCGATGAGCAGGCGGCCGATCAGGGTGGCACCCCACATCACGGTGACGGTATAGGCCGCCAGCGTGCCTGCAATGATGCCGCTGTCCTTGAAGTAGGTGACCATCCAGCCCACAACGCTCTGCTCGGCGGCGTTCTGGCAGAACAGCAGGCCGGTGAGCAGCCAGAAGCGGGAGGAGCGCAAAAAGCTCCAATCGGTGACAGCTTCTTTGGCCTTGGCACGGCCTGCCATGGGGGTGAACAGGTATACCAGCCAGAGCACCAGACCCAGCGCCGCCAGTGCCAGCACGGCCAGCGTGGTGCTGACCCTGGCAGCGGCAGAGATCAGAAAGGGGCAGAGCAGGGCACCGCAGGCGTAGCAGGCGTGCATGGTGTTCATGCCCCGGGTGCGGTCTGCAGAGTTTCCGCTGACAAGGATGGTACAGGTGTTCAGGACACTGCCCTTGGCAATGCCTACAATGAAGAAGGCCAGCGCCAGCAGAATGGGCAGGCCGGTCAGGCCCATCAGGCCGTAGCCCACCGCATAGCCGATGGTCAGCAGCAGGACGCTTGGCTTCATGCCCATTTTTCCCACCAGCGCACCGGCCAGCAGGCCCGCCAGCAGGTTGCCGATGCTCAGCAGGCTGAGCAGGGTGCCAGTCATGCCGTAGGCAAAGCCGTATTCTTCCTGCAGCAGGCTGACCACCACACCGCTGGAAATGGTGCAGATGCCGCTGAAAAAGAAGGTGACGAAGCCCGCGTTCCGCAGGCGGGTGTTCCGTTGTTCCATAGGATTCTCCTTGCAGTATTCGGGGGCGCAGCGCCCGTAGTTGCTTTTATTAAAGCATATTCTGGTCAGAAAGCAAGGGCTGTTGAGTCAGCAGAAGCAAAATCAGCGCCCAGTGGAAGCGCCCTGCCGTTTGTTCGGTGGGGCGCTTCTGGATTTTATTTTGCGTCTCCTATTGACAATGATCGAATCGTGCGTTATGATATTGTACGGCATCAAACAGTTCTAAGAGAAACAATCCTGTCACAAACAATTCAAAAGGGAAACCATTATGCACGATGAAAGCAACAAACAGCCCTGCTGCAACCCCCCATGGGAGCCACCGCAGGTCATCCCGGCACAGGTGCGCCGGGTGAACAACCTGATCTTCCGCAAGATCAACCAGTTCCATCGGGAGAACAACGTGGACAACGTGACCCCCATGCACGACTGGATCATGAGCTACCTCTACTGGCACAAGAACGAGCCCGTGTACCAGCGCGATATCGAACGGGAGTTCTCCATCACACGCTCGACCGTGACGAACATCCTGCAGCTGATGGAGCGCAAGGGCTACATTGAGCGCCAGAGCGTGCCGCAGGATGCCCGGCTGAAGCGGCTGATCCTGACGGAAGAGGGAGGCCGCGTCCACGAAAAGACGATGCTCTCCCTGCACCAGACCGATGAGTTTGTGGCCGGATTGCTGACGGAAGAGGAAAACGCAGAGCTTCTGCGGTTATTGAACAAGCTGCGCAAGGGGCTGGAATGACCCCTGCAAATAAACTTCAGGAGGATTACAACAGATGATCAAAAAACTTGTGTCACATCTGGGCGAGTACAAGCGCGCCGCGATCCTGACACCGATCTTCTCTGCTCTGGAAGCCATCATGGATGTGCTGCTGCCCACCATCATGGCCTTTATCATTGACCAGGGCATTGAAAAGGGCGATATGAACGCCGTTGTCAAGTACGGCCTGCTCACCTTCCTGGTGGCGGCCATTGCCCTGCTGCTGGGCGTGCTGGCCGGCAGGTTTGCTGCCACGGCATCCACCGGCTTTGCAGGCAACCTGCGCGATGCGATGTATGAGAACATCCAGCATTTCTCGTTCTCCAACATCGACAAGTACTCCACGGCTGGTCTGGTCACCCGTATGACCACCGACGTGACCAACCTGCAGAATGCTTTCCAGATGATCGAGCGCATGTGTGTGCGTGCCCCCGTCCATCTGGTTTTCGCGCTGATCATGGCCTCCATGATCAGCCGCTCGCTGACCATGGTGTTCCTGGTGGCGATCGTGTTCCTGGTGGCAGTGCTGGCAGGCATTATGGTCCCCACCTTCGGCATCTTTGATAAGGTGTTCAAGAACTACGATAACCTGAACGCCTCCGTGCAGGAGAATGTCTCGGCCATCCGCGTGGTCAAGAGCTTTGTCCGGGAGCACTTTGAGAACGAGAAGTACACCAAGGCCTGCGAGAGCCTGTACAAGCAGTTCGTCCACGCCGAGAGCCGCTTGAGCTTCAACAATCCCGCCATGCTGGTCTCTGTGTACGGCTGCAACATCGCCCTGAGCTGGTTCGGCGCACATTACATCCTGAACGGTGTGATCACCACCGGCCAGCTGAACGCCCTGTTCGGTTACATTATGAACATCCTGATGGCCCTGATGATGCTGAGCATGGCCTTTGTGATGATCGCCATGTCCGCCGCTTCTGCCCGCCGTATCGTGGAAGTGCTGGACGAGACCACCGACCTGCCCGCCCCCAAGGTACCGGTGCAGCAGGTCAGGGATGGCGGCATCGAGTTTGAGCACGTTACCTTTAAGTATAAGCACGGCTCCGGCCAGCCTGTCCTGAACGATGTCACCTTCAGCATCCGGCCGGGCGAGACGCTGGGCATCATCGGCGGCACCGGCAGTGCAAAATCCAGCTTGGTGCAGCTGATCCCCCGCCTGTATGATGCCGAGACCGGCTCTGTCAAGGTGGGCGGCGTGGACGTTAAGGATTACAGCCTGGATGTCCTCCGCCGGGAGGTCTCCATGGTGCTGCAGAAGAACGTTCTGTTCAGCGGCACCATCCTCGACAACCTGCGCTGGGGCGATGAGAACGCCAGCGAGGAAGAGTGCATCCGGGTGGCCAAGCTGGCCTGCGCCGATGAGTTCATCGAGCGCTTCCCCGACAAGTACAATACCTGGATCGAGCAGGGCGGCTCCAACGTGTCCGGCGGCCAGAAGCAGCGCCTGACCATTGCCCGCGCGCTGCTGCGCAAGCCCAAGGTGCTGATCCTGGACGACAGCACCAGCGCCGTGGATACCGCCACCGATGCCAAGATCCGCAAGGCCTTCCGGGAGGAGATCCCCGGCACCACTAAGATCATCATTGCACAGCGCATCTCCTCCGTGCAGGATGCGGACCGCATCCTGGTGCTGGACAACGGCCAGATCAACGGCCTAGGCACCCATGAGGAGCTGCTCAAGACAAACAAGATCTATCAGGAAGTTTACAACAGCCAGACCCAGGGCGGCGGCGATTTTGATAAGCAGGGAGGTGAGCAGTAATGGCACAGGTGAAAGAAGTAAAGGGCCCCGGCCCCCGTAGGATGGGCGGCCCCAAGCCGAAGGTCGAGAACCCGGGCAAGCTGCTCAAGCGGATCATGGATGAGGTGTTCAAGCACTATCTGCCCCACTGCATCCTTGTGCTGGTCTGCATCATCGTCAGCGCGCTGGCAAACGTGCAGGCAAGCCTCTTCCTCAAGACCCTGATCGATGATTATATCGTCCCCATGACCAAGCAGGCCACGCCGGACTTCGGCCCGCTGGCAGGCGCACTGGTGCGCATTGGCTGCATCTACGCCATCGGCGTGCTGGCCGCATGGCTCAACGCCCGTATCATGGTCAACGTGACCCAGGGCACCCTGCGCAACCTGCGCGTCCAGCTTTTCACCCACATGGAAAGCCTGCCCATCCGGTATTTTGACTCCCACCCCCACGGCGACATCATGTCGGTGTACACCAACGATGTGGACACCCTGCGCCAGATGATCAGCCAGAGCATCCCCCAGCTGGTGTCCAGCGCCATCACCATCGTGTCCGTGTTCATCAGCATGTGCCTGATGAGCTGGGAGCTCACCGTTGTCACCATGCTGATGGTGGCCCTGATGCTGTTCTGCTCCAAGAAGATCACCTCCATGAGCGGCAAGTACTTTGTGGCCCAGCAGAAGGATCTGGGCAAGGTGAACGGCTACATCGAAGAGATGATGGAGGGCCAGAAGGTCGTCAAGGTGTTCACCCACGAGCAGAAGGCTCTGGATGGCTTCCGGCAGCTGAACGATAAGCTGAAGGAAAGCGCTGAGCAGGCCAACAGCTACGCCAACATCATCATGCCCGTTACCGCACAGCTGGGCAATACCAGCTATGCAGTCTGTGCTCTGGCAGGCGCAGCCATGGCCGTTGGCAATGTGGGCGGCATGACGTTGGGCACCGTGATGGCCTTCCTGAGCCTGAACAAGGGCTTCAATATGCCCATCAGCCAGGTGTCCATGCAGGCCAACAGCGTGATCATGGCACTGGCCGGTGCGGAGCGTATTTTCAAGATGATGGACGAGACCAGCGAGACCGACGAGGGCTATGTCACCCTGGTCAACGTCAAGTATGGCAAGGATGACGAGCTGGTGGAGACCACCGAGCGCACCGGCATCTGGGCCTGGAAGCATCCCCACCACGACGGCACCACCACCTACCACAAGCTGGCGGGTGACATCACCTTTACCGATGTCGATTTTGGCTATGTGCCGGAAAAGACCGTTCTGCACGGGATCAACCTCTATGGCCGCCCGGGCCAGAAGATCGCCTTTGTCGGCTCCACCGGTGCCGGCAAAACGACCATCACCAACCTGATCAACCGCTTCTACGATATCGCAGACGGCAAGATCCGGTATGATGGCATCAACATCCGCAAGATCAAAAAGGACGACCTGCGCCGCTCTCTGGGCATCGTTCTGCAGGATACCCACCTGTTCACCGGCACGGTCATGGAGAACATCCGCTATGGCCGCCTGGATGCCACAGATGAGGAGTGCATTGCCGCCGCAAAGCTGGCCAATGCCGATGGCTTTGTCAAGCGTCTGCCCGATGGCTACAACACCATGCTGACCAACGACGGTGCAAACCTGTCGCAGGGGCAGCGCCAGCTGCTGGCCATTGCCCGCGCCGCGGTTGCCGATCCCCCGGTGCTGATCCTGGACGAGGCGACCTCCTCCATTGATACCCGCACTGAGGCACTGGTCCAGCGGGGCATGGACGGCCTGATGTATGGCCGCACCAGCTTTGTCATTGCCCACCGCCTGTCTACTGTCCGCAATGCAGACTGCATCGTGGTTCTGGAGCAGGGCCGCATCATCGAGCGCGGCAGCCACGACGAGCTGATCGCCAAGAAGGGCAAGTATTACCAGCTCTACACCGGTAATCTGGCTGAAAATTAAAGAAAAATCGTAAAAAACGGAGCCGCTGTACAAAATGATGTGCAGCGGCTCCGTTTATTTTCAATTTGTTCAAATTCCTCACAAAGAAACTCCATTTTTATCCTGTACAATAAGGGTGCAGTCAGGGAGGAGCAGAAAAACATCCTCCCAAGATGCCATGCAGGCAATGAAAACCGCGCATCTCTGGCAGAAACCGGGCGGCGCGGCCCCTTTAAAAAACACTGTCCCCTGCTGATGCGAGGCAATAGCCAAGGCGGCGGACAGACTACCAACCATCTCCTGACAGCCGCAAATGTTTGGGAGTTCTCATACACAGCCAGCGCCGCTTTCTCCTCCTTTCCACGGCGCTGGCTGTTTTTGTTTGGATCCCGCCGCCATCTCAGCGGCAGGGGGCTATCCGATCAGCGCGTTCAGCTCAGATTCCTTTAATCTGGGCAGAGAGGAGACAGGGAGCATCATTTTCTCCATCCGATACAAGACCAGAGCGGGGCTCTGGTCTTTTTTTGCGGCAGAAACCATAACACTGCGTGTAAAGGCAAAAATCCTGTCCTTTTTGTAGAAAAAGATCAGCTGCACATGGCCGGTGAACAGAGCAAACAGGGCTGTGCGCAGCTCCCGGGAGCCGAAGAGGAGGAGCAGGTCGCTCTCCTCTAAAAAGAGAACGTCTGCCCGGTCAAGAAACTGCAGGGCGGTCTGGCACAGGGCCTCCCGCAGCGGCCAGTAGGGCGCGGCCTGCGCCAGCCGGGGAAGATAGCAGCAGAGCGCCCCGGCATCCCGGGCGGCGGCAAGGGCTTTGAGGTGGGCCAGCCGCAGGGGGCTGTCCACCAGCCCGGCGGAGGAAAAGCAGAAGGCAGAGGCTCCCCGGAACGGGGCGGCCTCCAGCTGTTCCGGCCCAAGGGCCAGCCCGGCGGTGTGGGCACGGTAGGGCAGAGCGGTGTCTGTTCCGGTGAACACCACCGGTGTGGGGAAGGCATCCGTGAAGCAGAGCAGGGAGCAATCCACACCATCCCCGGCAAGCCGGGCCGCCAGCTTACGGCCAAAGGGGTCGGCTCCCAGCTGGGCCAGCAGAGCCGCCTGCCCGCCCAATGCGGCGTACTGGCGGCAGAAGCCTGCGCCCCAGCCGCCGGTCTGCGCCCGGAATGTCTCCGTCAGCTCCGGAGCCGTGGCGGCGTTCAGCTCCAGCCAGACTTCGCCCAGACACAAAACGGACATGTGCACCCCTCCCTCCGCAAATAAAAATCGGGTTACAGTATACACGATTTGCCCACCGGATGCAACCGATCCGGGGCGAATCCAGACGGAATAAAAGTGCCCGCGGGCAGGAAAGGCTCGATTTTACAAAGACCACCTGTTTTTTTACCAATGCCTGTTTTTCATTGCCCAAGGTTTACCTAAGATTTGCCTTACCATGGTTTCTCCTCTTTCTCTGAACGGGTACAATAGAACCGTTCCCAGGATACATTGCAACAGGGCCCGGGAGGGCTCAGGATAAGAGAGGAATTATCGTATGAAAGAACATAAAATGTCCCGCCGCAACTTCCTGAAAGTGGGTGCTGTGGCATCTGCCGCCGGTCTGATGACTGCTGCCCCTGTGGCTGCAAACGCTGCCGCTCCGGCTGCTTCTACCGCAGCTGACGAGGAGAACTGCTTTGGCCTGTTCCAGAAAAAGCCCAAGTACATCTTCCTGTTCATCGGCGATGGCATGGGCACCGCCCAGATCCAGTCTGCCCGGTTCTATCAGGGCACTGTTACCAACAACGGTGCCATCACCGAGGCAGAGCTGAGCTTTACCCAGTTCCCGGAGGTGGGCAGCGTGACCACCTACGACAGCACCTCCTTCTGCCCGGACTCCGCTTCCACCGCCACCTCCATCGCTTCCGGCAAAAAGACCGAGAGCGGTGTCATCAATATGTGCCCCTGGACCCGTGATGTGCCCTATGAGACCATTGCGGAGAAGCTCCATAAGCAGAAGGGCTACAAGGTTGGCATTGTTTCCACGGTGAACATTGACCATGCCACCCCTGCTGCCTTCTATGCACACCAGAAGACCCGCAAGAACTACTATCAGATCGGTGTGGAGCTGGCAAACTCCGGCTTTGAGTATTTCGCAGGCGGCGAGTTCCAGAAGGTGAACGGCGATGGCACCGGCCCCAACAACCACGAGGTGGCTGCACAGGCCGGTTACAACGTTGTCACCACCCAGGCCGGTGCTGCTGCCCTGAAGGCCGGGGCAGGTAAGACCCTGATCATTGCCGAGAACCTGGCCGACGGCAAGGCCATGAACTACGCCATGGATGCCGCTCCGGGAGAGTGGCAGCTGACCGACTATGTCCGCAAGGGCATTGAGCTGCTGGACAACAGCAACGGCTTCTTTATGATGGTGGAGTCCGGCAAGATCGACTGGGCCTGCCACGCCAACGATGCCGCTGCCTCCATCCATGATGTGATCGAGATGCACAACGCGGTGCAGGCCGCTGTGGAGTTCTACGCCCAGCATCCCAATGATACCCTGATCCTGGTGACCGCTGACCACGAGACCGGCGGCCTGGGCATTGGCTACAAGACCACCAACTACGATACCTTCCTGACCAACCTGGCCCACCAGAAGATGTCCTACGCAAAGTTCGATTCCACTTATGTGAACAACTACGTGAAGAATCAGACTCCCTTTGAGACCGCTATGCAGGATGTGAAGGCAAACTTCGGCCTGACCCTGCCCACCGACCCCGATGCCGCCAACGCAGGCAAGCTGCTGCTGACCGACTACGAGGTGGAGAACCTGCGCACCGCTTACGAGCGCACCCTCAAGGTTGGCTCTTCCAGCCAGAGCAAGATGAGCCAGCAGGATTATGAGCTGTATGGCACCTACATCCCCTTCAGTATGGCCATCTGCCACACCATCAACCACAAGTCTGGTGTGGATCATACCACCTACGCCCACACCGGTGCCATGGTGAACCTCTACGCCCGTGGTCAGGGTGCAGACAAGTTCCGCGGCGTGTATGACAACACCGAGATCTTCCACAAGCTGGCTGAGCTGACCGATGTGCAGTAAATAACCAGCCCATTTGTACCCCAAAGCCCTCCGGGACGAGACGCACCGGAGGGCTTTTTGTGTAGGTCGGAATTGTGCACCCCCGCCAAAAATCTGCCCCGCGAATTGGGAAAGATGATGGGAGTTGTGGTTGCAATGGGCCGGAAAAAGGCATATAATAAGACCATCAACAGAGTAAGGCCATGCGCGTTAAGTGCCGCATCAACGGGGAGTTGTGCTGCGGACGAAGGTAAGACCCGCGGTGCATGGTCTGCATCCCGCTGCTGCATGGACTTGGGTGCAGACGGGGCCGTCTGCGGCCTCGTCTGGATGTGAACCGTTGAATCACGCCCTCCTTTGTGCGGTTTGTCACAGGGGAGGGCGTTTTGCATTGCCCGCCCCGCGGTTCCCGAAACAGGGGAGGACAATTGATATGAACCATTCCAGAAATTCCGTCCGCAAGCTCACCATGCTGGCCCTGCTCACTGCCATGAGCATCGTGTTTGCCCGGGTGCTGAGCATTTCCACCGGCTTTGTACGGTTCAACCTGGGCAGCCTGCCTACCCTGCTGGCCGCTGTGCTGTTCGGGCCGGTGGAGGGCTTTGCCGTGGGTGCAGTGGCCGATATGATCGGCGGCACCCTTTCCGGCTACGCCATCAACCCGCTGATCACGCTGGGAGCGGGCTCCATCGGCCTGACGGCGGGCCTTCTCTGGCGCGCTCTGCCCAACCTGCGGCTGGGCCTGCGCACCCAGATCAGCGTGTTTGCCGGCCATGCGGTGGGCTCCATTGTCATCAACTCGCTGGCACTCCACCTCTTCTATAATTATCCGTGGAGCGTGCTGGTGACCCGAATTCCCAACGCGCTGGTCCTGGCAGCGGTGAACACTGTGCTGGTGCGCCTGCTGCTGGAAAACAAAACGATCCGAGGCATTGCACAATGAACTACGAGGAAGCACTGAACTATATCCACGCCGTCCAGTGGGCGGGGCACAAGCCGGGCCTGACCCGCACCCGGACCCTGCTGGCCGCACTGGGAGATCCGCACAAGCAGCTGAAATTCATCCATGTGGCGGGCACCAACGGCAAGGGCAGCACGGCGGCCATGCTGGCCTCCTGCCTGCAGGCGGCGGGTTACCGGGTGGGCCTGTATACCTCGCCCTTTATCAACCGGTTCAACGAGCGCATTCAGGTAAACGGCCAACAGATCCCGGACGAGGCGCTGGTGCGGCTGGTGGAGCGTGTGAAGCCCGCTGCCGATGCCATGACCGATATCCCCACCGAGTTCGAGATCATCACGGCGTTGGGGATGCTCTGGTTCGCTGAGACGAAATGCGACATCGTGGTGCTGGAGGTGGGCCTGGGCGGCACGCTGGATTCCACCAACGTCATCGACCCGCCGGAGTGCGCGGTCATCACGGCGCTGGGCATGGATCATGTGAAGGAGCTGGGCCCCACCCTGGCCGATATCGCGTCGGCCAAGGCGGGCATCATCAAGCCGGGCAGTCCGGTGGTGAGCTATGGCGGTGTGCCCGAGGCCGATGCCGTCATCGCACGTACGGCGGCAGAGCGGCACGCGCCGCTGACCGTGGTGGACCTCAGCAGGCTGACCATCGAGGACGGGGATCTGGATGCTGTCACCTTTGATTTTGACGGCCTGAACGGCATCCGCCTGCCCCTGATCGGTAGCTATCAGCCCCGGAACGCCGCCACGGCCATTACGGCCCTGCGGGTGCTGCGCAGCCGGGGCTGGAACATCCCGGACAGCGCCATCCGTGCCGGTCTGGAACAGGTGCGCTGGCCGGGCCGGTTCGAGCTGCTGCGGCATTCGCCCGTCTTTTTGCTGGATGGCAGCCACAACGCCCACGGAATGCGGGCCACCGTGCAGAGCCTGCGGGACCGCTTTCCGGGGCAGAAGTTCGTGTTCCTGCTCAGCATCATGGCGGACAAGGATGTGGACGAGATGCTGGCACTGCTCCTGCCGCTGGCCGGGCAGTTCGTCACCGTGGCGGCCCATACCCCCCGCGCCATGCCCGCTGAGACGCTGGCCGAACAGATCCGCGCCCGGGGCGGCAGGGCCGAGCCTGCTCCCACCATTGAAGCCGGTGTGGCCCGGGCGGTCGCCCTTGGGGGCACCGGCCCCGTGTGCGCGCTGGGCACGCTCTACTTCTCCGGCGATGTGCGGGAAGCGTTTGCAAAATTGAACCAGTAAAGAAGAGGGGCTGCGGCACACGGAAAAACCGGTGCAGCAGCCCCCTTTTTGCGGACGGGCTTACAAAAAAATGCCCCGCTGTTTTGTGATGCACAGAACAGCGGGGCAGTATCATTTATGGGGCGGGAATGTGCTCAGGAGATGCGCTTCGACTCAGGCCTTGCCTGCGCAGCCGAACAGCTCGATCTTTTCCTTGCACTTGTCAACGATGGCCTGAGCGCCGGGAGCCAGCAGCTTGCGGGGGTCGAAGCCCTTGCCCTGCTGATCCTTGCCAGCCTCGATGTACTTGCGGGTGGCCTCAGCAAAGACCAGCTGGCACTCGGTGTTGATGTTGATCTTGGAAACGCCCAGGCTGATGGCCTTCTGGATCATCTCGTCGGGGATGCCGGTGCCGCCGTGCAGGACCAGAGGAATGTTGTTGGTAGCCTTGTGGATGCGGTCCAGAGCCTCAAAGTCCAGGCCCTTCCAGTTGGCGGGGTAAACGCCGTGGATGTTGCCGATGCCGGCAGCCAGGAAGTCGATGCCCAGATCGGTGATCTTTGCGCACTCGGCGGGGTCTGCGATCTCGCCAGCGCCCACAACGCCGTCCTCAACGCCGCCGATGGAGCCGACCTCGGCCTCGATGCTCAGGCCCTTGGAGTGTGCCAGAGCGACCAGCTCCTTGGTCTTTTCCACGTTCTCCTCGATGGAGTAGTGGCTGCCGTCGAACATGATGGAGGAGAAGCCAGCCTCAACGCAGGCCTTGCAGCCTTCGTAGGTGCCGTGGTCCAGGTGCAGGGCAACGGGAACGGTGATGCCCATGGTCTCCACCATGGAGCTGACCATGGCGGCAACGGTCTTGAAACCGGTCATGTATTTGCCTGCGCCCTCAGAGACACCCAGGATAACGGGGCTCTTCATTTCCTCGCAGGCGGTCAGGACTGCCTTGGTCCACTCCAGATTGTTGATGTTGAACTGGGGCACACCGTAGTGGCCATCGCGTGCCTTGATCAGCATTTCGGTTGCATTTACCAACATTATTCATTACCTCCGCAAAATCATTTTGGGGTGAAAAAGCCGTTTTGGATACAAGATTGCGCATCCTTTAACGAACCTAAGGGTAGTATACCCCAATTACAGGATAAAATCAAGGCGGTTCCCGCGGCGTTTTCAACACAAATTCACATTGGGCATTTTGATGTTGGAGATTCTGGCAAAAACCACTGGATCTCCCTTCAAAAAATTGTCATAATTCCGACTTGAATTTTACAAAAAGTACGGCGAAAAGTTTGCGTGTCGAACCTGGGAGGTTGAAAACTCGGTGGAAACTGTGGAATTCCACCCGGAAAGTGGGCGTACAAACTTGATTTTTGAACATTTTCCACCGGGTTTTCAACATGTGGAAAAAATTGAGCCGAATTACCGATTGTATAGCCTGCTGAATGTGGAAAACTTTTGCCTTCGGTAAACATTGCGAAGAATGCCGGGGTATGCTATACTTTAGAATGTATCAGTGTCAAAATATAGTAAAACTGAAACAGAACGAAACCATGGCGCGGCTCAAACGGCCCGCCTTGCCATAGAATGGAAGGAGAACACATCAATGGACGAACAGAAAATGCCGCGCCGCCCCCGCCGCAGCAGCACGGAGGAGCAGCCCAAGAATGAGAGCCTGGTCTACGGCAAAAACCCCGTGACCGAGCTGCTCAAGAGCGGTTCCGGCGTGGATACCGTGCTGATCGCGGAGGGCATGGCCCCCGCCGTGGCAGCTTACTATACCGCCATGGCCAAGGAGGCCGGGGCCACGGTCAAGCGGGTGCACCCCAACAAGCTGCGCCTGATGACCGGCACCGAGAGCCACCAGGGCGTGGCCGCCTTTGCCAGCGAGATCGAATATGTGACCGTGGAGGACCTGCTGAACGTTGCCAGAGAGAAGGGGGAGCCCCCTTTCCTGGTGCTGAGTGACGGCATCGAGGACCCCCACAATCTGGGCGCGGTGATGCGCTCTGCTCTGCTGTGCGGAGCCCACGGCATCGTCATCCCCAAGCGGGGCGGCGCGTCCGTGACCCCCACCGTTATCAAGTCCAGCGCCGGTGCGGCCGAGCGCCTGCCTGTGGCCCGCGTGGCCAACATCGGCGAGACCATCCGCCGCCTGAAGGATCAGGGGGTGTTCGTCTACTGTGCCGATATGGACGGTGTGCCCCTGCGCAAGAACAACCTGACCGGCCCCATCGCACTGGTGCTGGGCAGCGAGGGCAGCGGTGTATCCCAGCTGGTGAAAAAGCTCTGTGACGGTGTGGTGCGGCTGGATATGGCCGCTCAGGGCACCGGTGTGGACAGCTTCAATGTCTCGGTGGCGGCTGGCATCATCCTGTACGAGATCCAGAGCCAGCGCGCCGCAGAGTAAGAAACAGCGGCCAGACCGCCGTGACCAGAACAGGGAGGGACTAGGATGCCAAAGGATGATAAGCGCAAAGAGCTGACACAGGAAGAGATCGATGCGCAGAACGAGAAGTTCCGCACGTTTTTCAGCACCAGCGTGGCACAGGTGCCCGAAGAGATGAAGCGCCGCGATGAGGAAAAGGAGAATACCGGCAGCCTGCTGGGCAAGTTCTTCCACCGCGAAAAGGACAAAGAGGAGCCAGCCGCCGCCCCGGCCGTGCAGAATGAGCTGCCGCCCACGGGTGAGATCGTGCTGGGCCATGAGGAAGAAGCCGAGGCCGGCCTGGAGCTGGCATTGGAGCCCGGAGAGCTGGAGGAAGCAGAGCCTGTGGCTCTTCCCACCGCGCCGGAAGCCCCCGCAGCGCCGAAGCTGGAACCCCGGCCCGCACCCCAGCCCGAGAAAAAGCCGGAGCCGCCCCGCCGCCAGGAACCCCTGACCCCGCAGGAGCAGCAGGAGGATGCAGAGATGGCCGAACTCAAGGCCATGCTCTATGGCACCCCCAAGCCCGCCCCGGTGGAGGAAATGCAGGATGCCCCCGAAGAGGTGCTGGCCGTGGAGCCGGAAGCTCCCGCAGCGCCTGAGGGCCCGGCCATCCCCATGGTGTTTGCCGAGGATCAGTCGGTAAAGCAGGCAAAGTCTGCCCCGGAAGCCGCGCCAGAGGTTGAGCCGGAACCGGAAACGGCTTTCCAGTTCTTTGGCAAGGGCGCGGACGAGAACGAGCCGCAGGCCCCTACCCGCACCGAGGCCCCCAGCAAGGACGACAGCATGAGCCTGCCGCTGATGGGGCTGGAAGAGGACGAGGCACCCGCCCGGCCTGCCGCCCCGGCAGAGGAGGCCCCGGCCCAGCCTGCTGAGGAAGCGGCCTCTGCTGCGCCGGAGGCTGAGGAGAAGCCTGAAGAGGAAGCCGAGCCGGAAACGCCCGAGCAGGTGGGGGAGAAGCTCCGCCGGATGGGCGCGGAGCTGACGCTGCGGTGTGTGCTGGAGGGCATCCTTGCCGTGGTACTGCTCCACTTTGGCCTTGTTGCCGAGGGGCTGCTGGCCCCTGTGGCCTCCCTTGACCCCGTGATCGCCCCGGCGGCGTTCTATGCCGCCAACCTGCTCTTTCTGGCCGGTGCGCTGGCTGTGGGCTGGCCTGTCCTGCGGGATGGCTTGCAGGGCCTCAAGGGCCGCCCCAGTGCAGACACCATGCCGGCGCTGGCCGCCTGCGGTGCGCTGGTGCAGGCTGCGGTCGCCCTGCTCAATGCCCAGAGCTATCAGAACTCCAGCTGGACGCTGCTTTCCGGCGTGGCCGCACTGGGCCTGTTCCTGGCCCTGCTGGGCAGCCGTGTCCTGCTGACTGCCGTCAGAAACGGCTACGACCTCGCCGCCCGATCCCCCGAGGGGCTGCAGGGCGCATTCCGTGTCCGGGATAAGGACCTGATCCGGGTGCTGGCCCGGAGCCTGGATCAGAAAGACCCCTGGGTGCTGCTCAGCCGCCCTGTCCAGTGGGACGAAGCACTGGTGGAGCAGAGCTTCGGGGAGCGCGCCAGTGAGCGCCGCGCCCGCAAGACAGCCCTGATCCTGCTGGGTGCCGCCGTGCTCAGCGGGCTGGTGTTCCTGCTGTTTGGCGGCGGGCCCAACGGCATGGCCGCAGCCCTGACCTCCATGCTCTGCATGGGGGCACCGCTGTCCTCCACCCTGGTTGCGGGCATCGCGTCTCTGCGTCTGCAAAAGACCGCTGCCGCCGCCGGTGCCGTGGTGCCCGGCTGGGCTGCCATTGAGGAGCTGGGCGGTGTGGACACCGTGCAGGTGGATGCCGACGAGCTCTTTACCGCCGACAGCGTGAATCTGGAGGATATCCGCATCTTCAAGGGCGGCCGCATCGACCGTGCCATCCTCTATGCGGCCAGCATCCTCAACCACAGCTGTGAGACCCTGCGGGGTCTGTTCCGCCAGATCATCGAGGACCGCACCGAGATCCTGTACCCTGTGAAGGATCTGGAGGTCCACCACGGTCTTGGCTTTGCCGCCTGGTGTGATAACAACCGGGTGCTCATCGGCAACCGGCTGTACATGGAGCGGGAGGGGGTGCCCCTGCCTGAGCAGGAGTACGAGGATGAGCACTCCCAAAACGGCGCGCTGCAGATCCTGTATCTGGCTGTTTCTGGCAGCCTGCACGCCATGTTCGTGCTCCACTATGTGGGCGGCCGCAACGCCGCCCGCGGTCTGGAGGTGCTGCAGCGGGAGAACATCCGCCTGTTGGTCACCTGCGAGGACCCCAGCCTGACGGCCCGCCACATCACCGAGGCTTACCATCTGCCCGAGGGAATGATCACCCTGCTGGATCAGGAGCAGTGCAGCGCGCTGACCCCTGCCCAGCCGGACGAGACTGCCCGCTGCTGTATGCTGCATGATAAGGGCTTTGCCAGCCTGATCGGCGGCCTGCGCGCGGCGGAAAAGGCTCAGAACGCCGAGACGAGCGCCACCACGGTGCAGATGGTCTCGGTCTGGTTCTCGGTGGTCATCGGTGTTCTGCTGACCTACGCGGGCAGCATCGGCACCCTGTCGGTGGCCGCTGTCCTGATGTATCAGGCGGCATGGAGCGCTTTGAGCATTGCGGTCTGCGCCCTGAAACAGCACAACTGAAAATAATTCATAAAATGAAATCGTACAAAAAGAAGCGGCTGTCGTGTCAGCCGCTTCTTTTTGTTGCAATTGCGGACAAAGTGTGTCATACTTCTACCCAGAGTTTACGGAAAGAGAGGGGAGCCCGCTATGTCATACCGTGCCGCGATCTGTGATGACAGCACGACCGATGCTGAATTTGTGGGGAGCATTCTGCACCAGTGGGCCGCAGAGCGTGGCATTGAGGTGGAGCGTGAGCGCTTTGCCTCGGCGGATGCCTTTCTTTTTCGCTACGCAGAGGACAAAAGCTTTGACCTATTACTTCTGGACGTGGAAATGCCGGGCACGGACGGTGTGACGCTGGCCAAAACGGTGCGGCAGGAGAATGAAGCCGTGCAGATCGTGTTCATCACCGGCTACTCCGATTACATTGCCGAGGGCTATGACGTGGCCGCCCTCCACTACCTGGTGAAGCCGGTCAGCCGCGAAAAGCTCTTTGCTGTTCTCGACCGTGCCTGGGAAAAGCACCGCCGCAACGCCCGGTGCCTGAACCTGGAGCTTTCCGGCGAGCTGGTGCGCCTGCCGCTGTATGAGGTGCGGTATCTGGACGTGCACCAGAATTACGTCACGGTTCATGCCAGGCAGGATTACACCGTCAAGCGGACGCTTGGTGAGTTCGAGGCCCAGCTGGACGAAGGCTTCCTCCGGGTGGGGCGGGGGATGATCCTGAACCTGAAACAGATTCGCCGTGTGACCAAAAAGGAAGTCGTGCTGGCCGATGGTACCGCCCTCCCATTGCCCCGGGGTGCCTATGAGCCCCTGAACCGGGCGATTATTGAGAGGACTTAATGATGAAACTTAAATTCTTTTCAAAGCTCCTCGATAAACGCATCGCCGCTTACCAGCGGGAGCTCATCGAGACCCACTACAAAGAGGTGGACAACATGTACCGCCAGATGCGGGGATGGCGGCACGATTACCGGGGACACATCCAGACCATGAAGGTGCTGGCGGCACAGGGGAATCTGGATGGCATCAAAGCCTACCTGGATGCATTGGATACCGACCTGAACACTGTTGATCTGGCTGTAAAAACCGGCAACGCCATGGCTGATGCCATCATCAACAGCAAGATCTCCCTTGCCAAGAGCCGAAATATCCCGGTGCAGATCGATGCCCATATCCCGGTCAAACTGAAAATGAGTGAGCTTGACCTCTGCTGCATCCTGGGCAACCTTTTTGATAACGCCATGGATGCCAGTGCGGAGCTGCCCGAGGAGGAGCGGCTCATCCGGGTATATATGGATATGAAGGGCACACAGCTCTATATCTCCTTCACCAATTTCACGGCAACTAAAAAGCAGAAAAAGCTTGCGGGCCGTTTTGTCACCACCAAGGGCGAGGGCCACGGCTTTGGGCTGGTGCGCATTGATGCCATCGTGGAAAAGCTGGATGGCTACCTCAGCCGCAACAGCGAGGATGGGGCATTCACGACGGAGATATTGATTCCACAGGTGTAAACCTCTCAGGCGCTCCGCGCCAGCTCCCCTGATTGGGGAGCCAAGTTCACGCTGCTACTGGCTTGCCTCTCCTACTAGGAGAGGTGGCAATGCGAAGCATTGACGGAGAGGTTCCTGCAATTCATCCCCCAAATCAGGCGTTTCGTCCCCGGAATGTGTCGGGGGCGATTTTTTGTGTTAGGATCATTGCCAGACAAGTGAAAGGGGATTCCAAAATGGGAAAGAACGAGAAAACCAAAAAGCCAAAGCCCAAATACAATGTCTGGCAGAACACTGCCTACATGCTCTCGGTGGCCTGGGACACCCGACGGAGCGTGCCGCTGCTGGTGGTGCTGCTGGCCGTCTGCACGGCAGGCAAGACCACTGCCGAAATGCTCATCAGCCCGGCGGTGCTGGGCAAACTGGAAAGCGGCGCGTCGCTGGGCCAGCTGCTGGGTGCCATCGGCGGGTTCACCATCCTGCTGTTTGCCCTGACCGCGCTGTGCTACTACATCGACCACCTCACCATGTTTGGCCGGTGCGGCGTGCGGCTGGAGCTGCTGAAGCGCATCAACACCAAGCGCACCCGCACGGCCTATGCCAACCTGCTGGATGAAGCCTTCCGTCTGATGTATCAGAAGGGCCACGATGCCTGTATGAACAACCGTGCTTCCGGCGAGGCTTTCTGGAAAAGTTGGACGGATATCATGACAAATCTCATCGGCTTCGGGGTGTATCTGGCTCTGCTGTCCGGGCTGAACCCCTGGCTCTGTGTCCTGACGGCCCTGACCGCTGTGGTGAGCTATTTTTCCACCAGGAATATCAACGAGTGGGGCTACCGCCACCGGGAGGAGGGGGCAAAGATCACCCGGAGCCTGCATTACCTGCGCAACACCGCCGAGGGACGCGAGTTCGGCAAGGATATCCGTATCTTCGGCCTGCGGCAGTGGCTCACTGACCTGTACGATTCTGCTTTGCGGCTCAACTATGCCTTTCTCGAAAAGCGGGAGCGCGCCTACCTGACCGCCAACCTCATCGACCTGGCCCTGCTGCTGGTGCGCAACGGTGCGGCCTATGCTTATCTGCTCTGGCTCACCGTGACCAGGGGCCTGCCGGTGTCGGAATTCCTGCTCTACTTCGGTGCGGCCTCCGGCTTTGCCCAGTGGGTCACAGGCCTGATGGAGCAGTTTGCCCTCCTGCGCAAGCAGAGCCTGGACATCTCCACCATCCGGGAGTTCCTCGAGCTGCCGGAACCCTTCCGGTTTGAGGAGGGCATCCCGCTGGAAAAGCGGCTGGATATGCCCTATGAGCTGCAGCTGGAGGATGTGAGCTACCGCTACCCCGGTGCGGAGAAAAACACCATCGCCCACATGAGCCTGACACTGCACCCCGGCGAGAACTTGGCCATCGTGGGCTTGAATGGCGCTGGCAAGACGACACTGGTCAAGCTGATCTGCGGCTTCCTTGACCCCACCGGGGGGCGTGTTCTGCTGAACGGGCAGGATATCCGGCAGTATAACCGCCGGGATTACTACAAGCTGTTTGAAGCGGTCTTTCAGGATTTCAGCGTGCTCTCCTGCACGGTGGCCGAGAATGTGGCCCAGGCCATGGACGGCATCGACGAGGAAAAGGTGCGGTACTGTCTTGACCAGGCAGGGCTGACGGAAAAAATCACATCCCTCCCGGCGGGTATCAAGACCCATGTGGGCCGGGATGTCTATCTGGACGGCGTGGAGTTCTCCGGCGGCCAGACCCAGCGCCTGATGCTGGCCCGTGCCCTGTATAAAGACGCGCCTATTCTTGTGCTGGATGAGCCCACTGCCGCCCTTGACCCCATCGCCGAGGATGATATCTACCAGAAGTACAACGAGATGACCCGGGGCCGCACCAGCCTGTTCATCAGCCACCGACTGGCCTCCACCCGTTTCTGTGACCGCATTCTCTTCCTTGAAAACGGCCGTGTGGCCGAGGAGGGGACCCACGACCAGCTGATGGCCCAAAACGGCGGCTATGCCAAGCTGTTTGCGGTGCAGAGCAAATATTACAAGGAGGGCAAGGCCGTATGAACGAAGAAAAAATGACCCTGAAGGAAAGCGTCCGGCTGACCCTGCGGGCCTGGCGCTTTTACTGGAAAAATACGCCCCGCTTTGTGCTGTCCACCGTGCTGTGGGCACTGGCGGATGCCGTCAGCCCCTATGCCGTGGTCTGGTTCTCGGCCCGGCTGGTGGCTGAGCTGTCGGACGCGCGGGACCCGCAGGCCCTTGCCGTGGATGTGGCGTGGGTGCTGGGCGTGACCGCTCTGCTCACGCTGGTGCGGTCGGTCCTGCTCCACTGGAAGGGCGTGGAGCGGGAACAGCTGAACTGGCAGCTGGGCCATGACTGCTTTATGGAAAAGCAGATGTCCATGGATTATGCCGACGAGGACAGCCAGCAGGTCTACGACCTCTACAATTTCATCCAGCAGAGCGAAAGCTTCTGCGGCGGCGGCAATCCCAACGCTGTGGCGCTGCTGGACAGTGTATCCGCGGCGGTATTCCGTATTCTGGGCGGTGCGGTGCTGTCGGTGGGGCTGTTCACGGCCAGAGTGCCCGCCGGCCCGCTGACAGTCCTCAACAGCCCGCTCTGTGTTCCGGCAGTGCTGGTGCTGATCCTGGCCGTGGCGTGGCTCTCGCCGGTGTGCGCTTCCAGCGCGGGCATCAGCAGCCCGGATATCGAGGAGGAGGGCCGCTGGGGCAACCGGCTCTGGGCCTTCCTCATGGGGGTATGTCGGGACGACAAAAAGGCGCTGGACGTGCGGATGTACGACCAGTTCGAGTTTTTGAAAGATCACGCCGCCGTCTCCATGCCTGCCTTTGAGCGGGCCCGCAAGGGGAAATTCGGCATCCTGAATGCCACGGGCAACGCCGCTTCGGCTCTGCTCATGGGTCTTGCCTACCTCTTTGTATGCCTGAAGGCCTACGGCGGGGCCTTTGGTCTGGGCGCTGTGACCCAGTATGTGGGTGCAGCCACCAACTTTTTTGTGGGCATCGGCGGGCTGTTCACCGCCGTGGGCGACTGCAGATTCAACGCCCCCTACCTGAAAACGCTCTATGACTATCTTGACCTGCCCAACAAGATGTACAAGGGCAGCCTGACCACCGAAAAGCGGAGCGACCGCCAGTATACCGTGGAGTTCCGGGATGTCTCGTTCCGGTACCCCGGCAGCGAGCAATATGCCCTGCGCCACCTGAGCATGACCTTCAAGGTGGGGGAGCGGCTGGCCGTGGTGGGCATGAACGGCAGCGGCAAGACCACCTTCATCAAGCTGCTCTGCCGCCTATACGACCCCACCGAGGGTGTCATCCTGCTCAACGGCATCGACATCCGTAAGTACCGCTACGATGAGTACATGGATATCTTCTCGGTGGTGTTCCAGGATTTCAAGCTGTTCTCCCTGCCGCTGGGCCAGAATGTTGCCACGGCCCAGCATTATGATGCCGCCCGTGCCGCCGACTGCCTGCAAAAAGCGGGCTTTTCCGACCGGTTGGCCCGGATGCCCAAGGGGCTGGACACCTGCCTTTATAAAGATTTGGACGAGGATGGCGTGACCATCTCGGGCGGCGAGGCCCAGAAGATCGCCATTGCCCGGGCCCTGTACAAGGATGCACCTTTCATCGTGCTGGATGAGCCTACCGCCGCCCTGGACCCGGTGGCTGAAGCGGAGATCTACGCAAAGTTCAACGAGATCGCGGGCGATAAGACTGCAATTTATATCAGCCACCGGCTGTCCTCCTGCAAGTTCTGTGATGAGATCGCCGTGTTCGACCACGGCGAGGTCGTCCAGCAGGGCACCCATGAGGAACTGCTGGGGGAGCCGGATGGAAAGTATTACGAACTGTGGAACGCCCAGGCACAGTATTACACCGAAGAAAGCGCGTGAACCTGGCCTCCCTATCAGGGGAGCTGTCACCGGAGGTGACTGAGCGCTTTTTGGCCCTGATGTTCTGCACAAAAAAATCGGAAAAAATTGGAATTCCCGACGAAATCGGGTGCGAAAGCACAGCACTTTGGGCGAAAAACTTGACCCACATTGGCCGGACGTGTAAAATAAATCAATAGTGAGAAAAATCATGGACGCGAAATTTTTCCATGTGTGCGGCATTCCTTTGATCCCATGGGATGAAACAAGGAGGGAAGTTCGACCCAATGAAATGGAAATTCCAAACCGCGGGGCGGCTTCTGGCCCTGCTGGCTCTGAGCGGGGCCCTGCTGGCTGCCCCTTTGCCCGCGCAGGCCGCGCCCGGTGTGCTGACAGGCCTGACCGGAACCGGCTCCAAGCTGGAACTGGAGCTGACCGAGATGGAGCTGGAGATCACCGATGATGACCCCCGCCCCAAGGGCTACCTGTACACCAGCGGACAGAGCGATTATTACTTCATCGTCTGGATGAGCAGCAACTCCAATGTTGCCACGGTGGATGGCGACGGCAAGGTGACGGGCCGCAATGCGGGCACTGCCATCATCACCGCCATCTCCGACCATGGCGAACGCGCCGCCTGCAAGGTGACCGTGACCCGCAAAAATGAAGAAGCAGCCAGAAAAAAGCCCACGCTGGATACCACCAGCCTGAGCCTTGTGTTGCAGTACAATGACCTGCACCCCGCCCACCAGCTCCAGCTGACCAACAGCGACCACTCCTTCCTCTATGTCTACCAGTGGATGAGCAGCAACCCTGAGGTTGCCACAGTCAGCGACAAGGGCCTTGTCACGGCTCAGGCAGCGGGCACCACCACCATCACGGCAATGGTCTCCAACGGCCAGGCTTTGCGGTGCAGCGTCACGGTGACTTCGGATATCGGCAAGGTGACCTTGAACAAGAGTGACCTGCTGCTCCGCACCGTGGGCACCCAGGAACGTCTGACGGCCACCGTTGCGGTGGAAGGCGGCGGCAGTGTGCCCATTACATGGGTCAGCAGCAACCCGGGTGTCGTTACCGTGGATGCGGACGGCGTGGTGACCGCCATTGCCGATGGAGAAGCCAAGGTCACGGCTCTTTCGCCTGCCGGACGCTTTGACGTGTGCAGCGTTGTGGTGGGCATGGCGGCGGAGAAGTACGAATCTGAAGCCGACCTTGCCGACGAACTCAAGCTCCCTGACCCCTACGTTGCCGTAAGGCTGAACAAACTGGCATAAAGAAAAAGCACCCGCCCATGGCTGTTTTTGACGGCTATGGGCGGTTTTTGCGTGTATGGAAACGGATGCGTTGGGAAAAACTTGCCGAAGAGGAATTTTTTTGCAAAAAATATTTTGCGTTGCGTGTTGTGGTGTACCTGACACATCCGGCCGCCTCCGGCAGGTGAAAAAGGACAAAATGGCCCGAACGTTGTTTAAGACAGGGGGTGGATGCCCCACGGAGCGGCAAAATCTCTGCAAAAAAGGCGGCTGTCCGGCTTGAATGACACATTTAACAAAAATTTGACGTGAAGTGATTGAATTTGCAACTCTTGACAGAAGGCGGGACAAACCATTATCCTTTTATCAGAGGAAAGTATTTTATGTCGCCAGACGTTGGAATGCCTGGTGTACAAGTGTGTGTCAGGAGGGAAAGAATATGTCCAACTACCGGAACCGAATCGGGGAAGCCATTGCCTTTGCCCGGAACGTGGCGGGCAGATCTCAGCAGGAGCTTGCGGATATGCTGGGGCGGGACAAGCGCACCATTCAGAAATGGGAGCGGGGCGAGATCCGCATTGCGCTGGAGGATTTTCTGGATGTATTCGATACTCTGCACCTGCCGGTGGGGCCCTATGAAATGTGGATCCTGCATCCGGAACTCTTTCCGCGCGGCATGGAGGATATCAAGGGCTTCAGCACCGAAAAGAAGCGGAGGACACTGGCGGATTATTATCTGCATCAGGCTGCACCGCTGGAGATCGAGCAGGAGTATTACATCCTGTTCGGCGACCACGGCAGCAACAGCTGCGGCATCCGGCAGGAGCTGCTGGCCAACCTGCAGACTCCGCTCCGTGACCGCAAACGGATCGTGAACCAGATCATCGACAACTACTATGAGGCCCGGGCCATCGGACATCTGACCGATCCGGAGGGCCAGCAGCCAGTGATGCCCATTCTGGAAGCCTGCTACGATGCCAGTGCACGGAGCGTGAAAGCCAACGAGAACCGGTACAGCATCGGCAGCATCGAGGACTATCTGGACGATGCGGAGAAACCGGCAGAAGAGTGAACCGAACAGCAGACGGCCATGTGCAGCCGCCTGCTGTTTTTGCGTTCGGCTGCCTGCGGGAAAATATTGTGAAATTTGCGGATTCCTGCTATACTTATCCTATTGATGAAAAAGAAGGGTGAGATAAATGGCATACAACATGGGCGGTCGGCGCTTCCGGCCGGTGGGCAGCGGAAAAAAGCGGACTGCGCCGCAGTACGGGCCGGTGGGCACAGGCTGCCCGTTTGTGGAGGAGGCCGTGGCGCGGCTGTACCGGGAGCAGAACGAGGAACATTTCTGGAGCCTGATGAACGCCCTGAACTATGCGCTGGAATTGCAGACCAAGGTGCTGGTGCCGCTGGATGCGGCGGTGGACCCCCAGAGCGGGGCCGCCCCCTGGGCGCATCTACCCATCCCGGAGGAGCGGGCCGAGGGCCTGCAGCCCTGGCTGCTCCACACCCGGAAGGAGCGGAACTATCTGCCGCTGTTCACCTCGGTAAAGAACGCTGAGGCGGAAAAGGCCAGCGCCACCCGCCCCATGGTGGAGCGCAGCCTGCGCAGCGCCATGGAGTATGCGCTGGAAACGGACGGCATCGACGGTGTGGTGCTGGACCCGTGGACAAGCTCTGCCACGCTGGATGTCTCCCTGCTCAGCGGGCTGCTGAGATCGGAGCGGGGAAGCGACAACCCCGGCGCTCAGGAGCTGGAAGCAGGGCACGCCGCCGCCCGGGCCGGGAATTGGCAGGAAGCGGCCCGCTACACTGCCGCTGCCGAGGCGGGCAGCGCAGAGGCGCTTTCTGCCCTGGGGGACTGCCTGTATTATGGCCGGGGTGCCCGGAAGAATAAGACCCAGGCCCGGCGGATGTGGAAAAAGGCCGCACAGGCCGGGGAGGTGCAGGCCATGATCGCCCTGGGGGATGACTGTGCCGCGTCGGGCGGGGAGATGGCTGAGACCCTGCAATACTACCGCCGCGCCCAGAGCGCTGCCCGGGAGGTGCCGGACATCGCCTACACCCCGCAGGTCTGCCTGCGCCTTGCCCAGTACGAGACCCAGTACCTCTCCCGCAAAAAGGCGCTGCTGCAGGTGGCCGAAGCCGTGCAGGGGTTTCGGATCCTGCAGGCTGAGGGCGAAACGGATGCTGCCGACTGGCTGCGGGAGGCTGAACTGCTGACCGATCAGCTGCTGGCCGACGATAAAAACGCCTGAAACACAGTTTCTTTACATTTGTTCTAAGAAATCGTCATAGGAAACCGGTAAGATATTCAAGGAAATATTCTGCGCCGAAGAAAAGAGGACAAGCACTATGAGCAAAGTGATCGGAATCGACCTTGGTACCACCAACTCCTGCGTGGCGGTGGTGGAGGGCGGCAAGCCTGTGGTCATTACCAACGCCGAAGGCGAGCGCACCACCCCCAGCGTGGTGGCCTTTACCAAGGATGGCGAGCGTCTGGTGGGCGGCGCGGCAAAGCGCCAGATCGCCACAAACTCCGGCCGCACGGTGTCCAGCATCAAGCGGTACATGGGTTCTGATCACCGGGTGCATATCGATGGCAGAGACCTGACCCCGCAGGAGATCAGCGCTATGATCCTGACCAAGATCCGCCGCGATGCTGAGAGCTACCTGGGCGAGCCTGTGACCGAGGCCGTCATCACCGTGCCTGCCTATTTTGACGACAGCCAGCGCAAGGCCACTCAGGACGCGGGCCGCATTGCGGGCCTGAATGTTCTGCGCATCATCAACGAGCCCACCGCCGCCGCAGTGGCCTACGGCCTGGACAACGAGGCTCCCCAGAAGATCCTGGTCTATGATCTGGGCGGTGGCACCTTTGATGTTTCGATCATTGAGATCGAGGACGGCACCTTTACGGTGCTGGCCACCGGCGGCGATACCCATCTGGGCGGCGATGACTTTGACGAGCGCATCGTTGAGTGGGCTGTGGCGGAGTTCCGCAGATCTGACCGCATCGATCTGACCAAGGACCCCGCCGCCATGGGCCGCCTGAAGGAGGAAGCGGAAAAGGCCAAGAAGGAGCTTTCCAGTGCGCTTTCCGCCCAGCTGAACCTGCCGTTTATCGCGGTGGGCAAGGATGGCCCTCACCATCTGGATCTGAGCCTGGGCCGCCCCCAGTTTGAGATGATGACCGGTGACCTGCTGGCCCGCACCGTTCAGCCGGTGCAGAACGCCCTGCGGGATGCCGGGCTTTCCGCCAGCCAGCTGGGCAAAGTCCTGCTGGTGGGCGGCAGCACCCGGATGCCTGCTGTGGAGCGGCAGGTCCGGGAGCTGCTGGGCTGTGAGCCCAGCCACACCCTGAACCCCGATGAATGCGTGGCCATGGGTGCCGCCGTGCAGGGCGGTCTGCTGCAGGGCGGCGGAAAGCTGGCCGGTGCCACCGGCGCGGCCGCGCAGGGCCTTGTGCTGATGGATGTCACCCCGCTGACGCTGTCCATTGAGACGCTGGGCGGCGTGGCGACCCCGCTCATCACCCGCAACAGCATGATCCCCACCCGGAAGAGCCAGATCTTCACGACGGCGCGCCCGATGCAGACCAGCGTGGAGATCAACGTCCTGCAGGGAGAGCGCCACTTTGCGCGGGACAACAAGAGCCTGGGCAAGTTCAAGCTGAACGGCATCCGTGCCAGCTTCTCGTCCAAGCCGCAGATCGAAGTGACCTTTGACATCGACGTCAACGGCGTCGTGAAGGTCTCCGCCAAAGACCTCGGCACCGGGCGGGAGCAGAACATCACCATCACCGGCAGCACGAACCTGTCGGAACACGAGATCCAGCGCGCCATGGCGGATGCCGCCGCGTATGAGGCCGAGGACAGCCGCCGGAAAGAGCGGCTGGAACTCCACAATCAGGCCGAAGTGCTGGCCTACAAGGTGGATGAGGCCCTGTCCAAGTGCAAAAAGGAGCTGGACAAGGACGAGAAGAACCGCATCAAGGCCGATGTGGTCAACCTCCGCCGCTGCCTGCGGAAGGACAAACCCGAAAAGATGAACGAGACCGAGGAAGCGAACCTCCGGCAGGCCAAAGAGCAGCTGGAAGCTTCGGCCAACCACCTGATGATGCTCTACACGAGCGAAGAACAGGAAGAACAATAAGGAAACAAAAAATCTCCGCGCAGCTGCGCGGAGATTTTTTTGTCAGCAGGGCCGGAACAGAGGGTGGAGAAACGGACATGTTTACACGATCAGTTCCACCGTGCTCCCCCCGCTGCGGGCCTTTTTGACGAGGACCTGATGGTCGATGCGGTCTTTGAGGGCGGCGACGTGGGAGATGATGCCCACGAGCCGGTCGCCTTCGGTCAGGCCGGAGAGGACCCGGATGGCCTGTTCCAGACTTTCGTCGTCGAGGGAACCGAAGCCCTCGTCGAGGAAGAGGGTGTCCAGCCGGATGCCGCCGGCCGTGCTCTGGACTTCGTCCGAAAGGCCCAGCGCCAGCGCCAGCGAGGCTTTGAAGCTCTCGCCGCCGGAAAGGGTCTTCACACTGCGGCGGGTGCCGTTGTAGTGGTCGATGACGCCGAGGTCCAGGCCGGACTGGCTGCGCTGGTTCTCGGCCCCGACCCGCTCCAGCTCGTACTGCCCGGCGGTCATCTGCATCAGGCGGGTGTTGGCGTGGACGAGGATGCGGTCGAGATAGTGCATCTGGATGTAGGCTTCCAGTTTGATCTTCTGTTTGCTGCTCAGGGTGCCGCCCGCTGTGGCGGCCAGCGCGTTGACCCACTGCCAGCGGGTCTCCAGCACCTGCCGGGCCGCGGCCAGGCGGCGGTAGTCGGCGGCGGCGCGGCGGTTGGGCACGAGCTGGGCCGTCAGGGCCTTTTCCTGATCGGCGGCCTGCTGGCGGGCCGTTTGCAGCGCGGCGAGCCGGGTGCGCAAAGCGTCGAGGTCTGCGGCCCCGGTCTCCGGGGCCTGCTGGTCTTGCAGGGCCTGCACGGCGGCTTCGGCGGCAGCGACGGCGTTTTCCGCAGCGCGGCGGGCGGCTTCGGCCTGCTCCATGCCGGTGCGCAGGGCAGTGCGCTGGGCCGTCAGGTCGGCGACCGTCTGCTGGGCCTCGGCGCGGCTGGCCGGTGCGGTCTGCCGGGCTTCGGTGATCTGCTGTTCCAGCGCCGCAGCCGTGGCTTCGCGGGCAGCGGCAGTCTGTTCGGCAGAGGCCGCTGCTGCTTCCAGCGCAGTGCGCTGGGCCGTTTTGGCCTTGTGGGCGGCATCCAGCCGGGTGCGGCGGGCACAGTCGGCGGCGGCCTTTTGCAGGGCTGCGCGGTTCTCGGCCTGTGCGGTCTGGAGCGCGGCAGTCTCCTCGGCAAGGGCCGTTTTCAGCAGGGCCACGGTCAGAGCGACCGGCCCCTCCGGCGAGGTGAAGCGTTCAGGCAGAAGGCTTTCGGCGTCCCGGCGGAGGGTGGCTTTGCCCTCCCGCTGGGCGGCGAGGGCTTCGCGGGCGGCGGCCGCGCGGTCCTGCGCTTCGCGGTCTGCTGCTTCGGCCGCCTGCTTGGCGGCGGTCACCTGCGCCTGGGTGGGGGCGGTGTGAGGCAGCGCTGCCTTGGCCGGGTGGTGAACACTGCCGCAGACGGGGCAGGGGGTGCCTTCGGCAAGGCCCTGCGCCAGAAGTCCGGCCTGTGCGTCCAGAAACGCCCGCTCGCAGGCGTCCCGTTCCGCGTGGGCAGTGTCCTGCACGGCGGCTGCGGTGCGGTAGGCGCCCTGTGCCTGTCGGGCTGCGTGGGTGCGGCGCTGGTCTTCGGTCAGGCTTTGAGCCAGCGCGGTGAGGGCGGTCTCCCGGCGGGTGAGCTGCTCGGCCTGAGCGGTCAGGGCCACGTTCCGGGTCTCCGGGTCGCCGAGGGCGGCCGCTTCGGCGTCCAGCGCGGCGAGTTCCGCATCCAGTGCGGTCAGCTGGGCCCGCGCCTTGCGGGCTTTGGCCTGTTCGAGGTCGGCCTCGCTGCGGGCGGCGGTCTGTGCGCGGCAGAGCTTGTCCAGTGCGTCGCAGGCGTCAAGGCCCGCTCTGGCCCGCTCCAGCTGGGCGGTCAGAGCGTCCAGTGCGGCGGCATCGCCTGCATGGCGGGCCGCATCGGCGCGGGCTGCGTCCCGGCGGGGGAGCAGGGCGGCAAGCTCGGCCTGTTTTTCGACCCGCTGGCGGCGGAGCGCTTCGGCCTGCTCGGCCCGGCCCAGCGTCTGCTGCAATGCGTCCAGCTGCGCCTGCGCGGCGGTGTGGGCGGCGGCAGCGGCAGAGAGTTCCGCTTCCTGCCGGGTGAGGAGCCCGTCCAGAAGGGCGGTGACTTCCTCGGCGGGGCGCTGCGCCGAAAGCCCGCCCAGCGCTTCGGCGTCGGGGTCGGTCTCCGGATAGCGGATGCCGGAGAGCACCGCGTCCAGCTGGACGTTCTGGGCCGTGCGCTGGGCCGTGAGGCGGGCGTTCTCCTCTTGCAGCGCGTCCTGCAATTTCTGGTAGCGCTGGGTGCGGAACAGTTTGCGGAAGATCTTGCTCCGCTCCTCGGTCGTGGCGTTGAGCAGGCGGGTGAACTGCCCCTGCGCGATCATGGCGATCTGGCAGAACTGGTCGTAGTCCAGCCCGATGAGGGCGGTGACGGCGGCGGTGACATCCTTCGACCGGGTCACGGGCGGGCGGCCGTCCGGGTAGGTGAGGACGGCGTCCGCCTTTTCGGTGGTCGTGCCCTCGCCCCGCGCTTTGGGGCGGAGGTAGTCCGGGTTGCGGCGGACGGTGTACCGCTGGCCGCGCACCTCAAATTCCAGCTCGACAAAGGTGGGGGTGCCTGGGTCGGCGTACTTGCTGCGCAGCATGGCACCGTCCCGCACGCCGCCGCTGGAATGGTCGTACAGGGCATAGGTGATGGCATCGAAAAGGGTGGTCTTGCCCGCGCCGGTGTCGCCGGTGACGAGATACAGGCCGCCTTTGCCCAGGCGCTCCAGTTCCAGCGTGACGGTGCTGGCGTATGGCCCGAAGGCCGAGAGGGTCAGCTTCAGAGGTCTCATGCGTCCTCCTCCTTCCAGAGCGTTTCAATGAGCTGCTGGCAGAATGCAGCCTGCTCGGCGCTCAGAGGCTGATTGTTTTGCAGCGCATAAAAGGCCGCAAAGTGCTCCAGCGGCGTTTTCTGCTCGGTCTGGGCCGGGGCGTCGAGGTCGGCCTGGGTGCGGGTGCGGAGGTTGTCGTAGTCCAGCCGCATCAGGTTCGGATAGATGACCCGCAGCCGGGCCAGCGCATCGGGCACATCCTGTTCGTCGGTCAGGGTGATGTGCAGATAGTCATCGGTGGCCGTGCCTGCGTAGCTGCGGCGGTCGGTCAGCTCCATGTAGCTGCCGCGCAGCTCCCGCAGGTCGTGCTTCGGGGTCAGCGGCGCAGTGGAAAGCGTGACCTCTCCCTTCGGCCCCAGCTCCACAAAGGTTGCGCTCTTGTGCTGGTGCGCCTCCGAGAAGGAATACTTCAGCGGGGTGCCGCAGTAGCGCAGGGTATCGCGGCCCACCTTCTGGGGGCTGTGCAGGTGGCCGAGGGCCACATAGTCGAAGCCGTCAAAGAGGGCGGCATCCACACAGTCCAGCCCGCCCACCGATGGCTCCTCGCTCTCGCAGGCGGCGGCACCGGCCACGAACTGGTGGGCCACCAGCACGCTGCGGCGGGCCGGGTCGGGGGCGCAGCGGCGCAGCACACAGCCCAGGGCGTCGCTGTAGCTTTCGATGGGCTCGTCCGGGTAGATGTGGCGCACCGTGGCGGGTTTCAGGAAGGGCAGTAAGTAAATGTCCACCGGGCCGTATGCGTCGGTGAGGGGGATGGGGGCCGGGGCCCCTTCGAACACCGGGCTGACGTAGACCTGGCTCCCCGCCAGCAGATGGGCACCGAACGCGACACGCTCGGCGGAGTCGTGGTTGCCGCTGATGGCGAAGACCGGCAGCTTCCGGTCGGCCAGTTCGGTGAGGAACCAGTCCAGCAGACGGACGGCTTCGGCAGGGGGCACGGGTTTGTCGTAGAGGTCGCCCGCCAGCAGAACAGCATCCACGGGGTGGGTGTCGAGGAGCGATAAGATCTCCTCCAGAATATACCGCTGGTCGTCCAGCATGGAGAACTCGCAGACCCGCTTGCCGAGGTGCAGGTCGGAGAGGTGAAGAAAACGCATGGGAGCACCGCCTTTCAGTTGGGGATGCTCTTATTATAAACGGCCTTACCCTCTCAGTCAAACCCTGCGGGTTTGCCAGCTCTCCCGAAGGGCGAGCCATTGGCATGCCGGGCAGCCCCTGCTGGACGCTGAACGTATTTCGTATCGTAAACGGAAGCGCTCCGCTGTCAGGGCCAACAACATCTGGACTGCGCTCTGACAAAGAGCGTTTGGGTAGATGCGGTCGAACGAAACAACGGAGCACTCCATTTTATGGTTTCAAGAAACTTTGCTCATCCAGTACGCCCAAAACCGTCTCGCCAGTGGCTCCCCCTTCGGGGGAGCTGTCTGCGAAGCAGACGGAGAGGGTGGGCCGTCGTCAGAACATCTTCTCCCAGGTGGCTTTGCCGACTGTGCCGTCGGCAGTGAGGCCGTTGCGGCGCTGGTAGCGCTCCACGGCGGCTGCGGTGGAAGCACCGTATTTGCCGTCGGTGGAGAGCTTTTCACCCAGCGCGTTCAGCTTCTGCTGCACCAGCCGGACCGTGCCGCCGGAACTGCCCTGCCGCAGCACGATGCCGGGGTAGGGGACGTGCAGGCCATGCTTGGCGGTGTACTTGGTGTAGAGCACGTTCCAGGTGTTCGCGCCCACCTTGCCGTCCACATTCATGTCGTTTTTGAGCTGGAACTCCTTCACCGCGTTCACGCTCTTGGTGCCGAACCGCCCGTCCGTGGTCAGCTCGTGGTACCAGGTGCAGGTGTCGCGCAGGCCGTTGAGCCAGGTCTGCACCAGTGCTACGTCGGGGCCGGTGGAGCCGCGCTGGATGAGGGAATAATAGGCAGGAATTGCCATGGTCAAACTCACACTCCTTCCACCAGGAGCTTATGCGGCGGAAGGTGGAAGTGTTCGTGGGAACCTTTGTCGGATCCAGCAGGCAATACCCGACGGCCAGGGCCTCTCCTGCCGGGAGAGGCGGCATCGCGGATGCGATGACGGAGATGTCATCCCAGCAGGATGACATCTTCCCGGCGGGCGGTGTGCTTCTGCCACCACTCCACGCATTTGAACCGCAGGAGATACCGCCCGCAGACGAGGTCGTTCTCGGCGGGGGCGGCATAGCCGCCGCAGGCGGTGCGGCAGAGGCCGGGGTAGAGCACACACCACCAGTTCCGACCATAGGGGGCTGCGCCGATGTCGATGCGCAGGGCCTGATACCGCCCGGCGGGCAGGGCCGAGGCAGAGTAGCGGGTGGTGCCGAAGTACATTTCCACCAGATACACCCGCACCGGTGCAAAACTGCCGCGCCCGGCCAGCACGGTGCGGGCGACCCGCTGCAGCTCGGACAGATGGGCCGCAGCCCAGCGGAGGGCGGCGGGCTGGTCTTCCGCCGGGCAGGTCGTGTCCAGATACGCGAGCACGGCGTCCCGCACGGCCAGCTTGTCGGTCTGGTCGGCGGTGGTGTCGCTGGCAGCGCGGATGTGGAGCCGCAGGGTGTCGGCGGCAAGCGCAGCTCCGGTGTCGAGCTGGGTGCGGCCCCAGCCCAGCAGGCCCTGCAGACCGATGCAGAGCGCGAGCGCACCGCTGAGTGTGATGCACCAGACGGTCATCTGGCGGCGGGATAAAATGCGGCTGTACATAAAAAACAGACCCTTTCTCTGGAAATACTATCCAGAGTCTGGGTCTGTTTGGGTGTGATTATACAGCGGAAACCCTCTCAGTCGCCTGCGGCGACAGCTCCCCCGAAGGGGGAGCTTGAATGGAAAAGGGAAACATCATAAACGAGATTGGATCGTTTGATGAATCTTTTCGCAGACAGAGTCAAAATGAAAATCCACTTCCGCATTCGAGAAACGCAGGACTTGTAAATGGTATTGCGCTAAAATAGCGCTTCGTTCGCGGTCATAAGTCTGTCCCTGTTCAGAAAAATGCTGTGCGCCATCCACTTCGATGACCAATTGAGCCTTTGAACAATAAAAGTCGACGATAAAGGATTCAATGATACGCTGCTTGTAGATTTTAACAGGATAGTTTCGTAAAAATTGATACCACAACTTTGCTTCCTGTGGAGTCATATTGCGGCGCAACGCACGAGCCTGCGGGAGCATACCATGATTTTTGGGAACAATATCAAGTTTCATAATGAACAGAGCGTGCACACGTCACTGCTGAAGCTCCCTCTTCGGGGGAGCTGGCAATGCGAAGCATTGACTGAGAGGGTCAGTTTTTCAGCGACTGCATCGGGGCGGGCAGGCGGCCGCCGCGGTTGATGAAGACCGACGGGTCGCGCTGGTTGACCGGCATGATGGGGCCATAGCCCAGCAGACCGCCGAAGTCCAGGATCTCGCCTGCCTTGCGGCCGATGGCCGGGATGACGCGGACGGCGGTGGTCTTGCTGTTGACCATGCCGATGGCGGCTTCGTCGGCGATGAGGGCGCTGATGACGGCAGGGGTGGTGTCGCCGGGGATGATGACCATGTCGATGCCCACCGAGCAGACGGCGGTCATGGCTTCGAGCTTTTCGATGGTCAGGCAGCCGCACTCCGCTGCGTGGATCATGCCGTCGTCCTCGCTGACGGGGATAAAGGCACCGGACAGGCCGCCCACGTGGTTGGAGGCCATGACGCCGCCCTTCTTGACGGCATCGTTCAGCAGGGCCAGGCAGGCTGTGGTGCCGCAGCAGCCGCAGGTCTCAAGGCCCATCTCTTCGAGGATGTTGGCCACGCTGTCGCCCACGGCCGGGGTGGGGGCCAGCGACAGGTCGATGATGCCGGCGGGCACGCCCAGCGCCTTGGAGGCGAGGTTTGCCACCAGCTGGCCCACGCGGGTGATCTTGAACGCCGTGCGCTTGACCAGCTCGGCCACCTCGTCGATGGGGGCATCCTTGGGCAGTTTGGCCAGCGCGGCGCGCACCGCACCGGGGCCGGAGACACCGACGTGGATCTCGCAGTCGGGTTCGCCGGGGCCGTGGAATGCACCGGCCATGAAGGGGTTGTCCTCCGGCGCATTGCAGAAGACGACCAGCTTGGCCGCGCCGATGCAGTCCCGGTCGGCGGTGCGCTCCGCGGTTTCTCGAATGATTTTTCCCATTTTTTCCACTGCGTCCATGTTGATGCCGGCCTTCGTGGAGCCGATATTTACGGAAGAGCATACGTGCTCCGTCACGTCCAGGGCCTCGGGAATGCTTTCGATCAGGGCATAGTCGCCGGGGCCAAAGCCCTTCTGCACCAGAGCGGAGTAGCCGCCCAGGAAATTGACGCCGGTGCTTTGGGCGGCTCTTTCCAGGGCTTTGGCCATTTTTACCGGATTTTGGGCTTGATGGGCGGCGGCGATCAGGGAGACGGGAGTCACCGAGATCCGCTTATGGATGATAGGGATTCCATACTCCTTGCTGATGTCCTCGCCGGTTTTCACCAGATCGCCCGCATAGCGGCAGATTTTGTCGTAAATATGGTCGCAGGTGCTTTCTATGCCGCCGCCAATGCAGTCCAGCAAGGAAATCCCCATGGTAATGGTACGTACGTCCAGGTTTTCATCATCAATCATGGTGATAGTTTCTAAGATATCGCGGGTGTTCATCATAACAGTAAGCCGTTCCTTTCCCGTTTTAGATTCTGTGCATGGAGTTGAAAATATCCTCGTGCATGACATGGATTTTTAAGCCTTCCTGCTCTCCTAAGGCGGTCATCTGATCGACCAGCTCGTTAAAGGGAACTGTGGCTTTTTCCAAATCCACCAGCATAATCATAGCGAAAAGATCCTGCAGAATCGATTGGGTTACCTCGGTGACGTTTACGTTTTCTTTCGCGCAAACCGCCGAAACCTTTGCCAAAATACCCACCATATCCTTGCCGATTACCGTAATTACCGCTCTCATGAAGCGTACCTCCCGAACATATCATAGTTTCATTGTAATCCTTTTTATTATGAACGGAAACCTTTGGACTGTCAAGCGAAAACCAGAGAGGCAGAGGGGGTTTAACATCTCTTTAACCAGATTTCACAAAATGATACAGATTTTTAGGGGAAACCAGGTGGATTCCTGCCAGAAAGAAGCCTAGGCATTCTAAACGGCGTGTGATATAATAAATATAAATATTGCTGTATTGCCGCAATGCTGAGAAGCAATCCGTCTGTTTTGGCGCAGCTGTCCCTTAAGATGATTTGCGGCGGAACAGATAGTAAGACGCAAAGCGCGTTAAGATACCTATTAAAACGGAGGAAAACTGATGCGTTACCACTATATTTCTGACAGCCATGTCCATTCCGACTGCTCCTTCGACGGAACCGACCCGGTTATGATGATTTGCGAGAGGGCCGCCGCCTTAGGCCTTTACTCCATCGCCGTCACCGATCACTGTGAATGCGATATTTATTATAAAGAGGGCTTTGACCGTTCTGTGGTACAATCCTTTTTTGAGACCAGAAAGGCCAGGGCGGTGTTTTACGGCAGGCTTCAGGTATACGCCGGCATCGAGCTGGGCCAGCCCATCACCGATCCGAAAGCGACCCGGGAGGCCTTGTCCGCCGGCGCCTTCGATTTTGTGCTGGCTTCGGTACATAATCTGCCTGGCCAAAAAGACTTTTATTATTTGAATTATACAGATGAGAATGTGGACCCCCTGCTCAGCGATTATTTTGACCATGTGCTTCAGGTGGCAAAGTGGGGGCAGTTTGATTCCCTGGCCCATTTAACCTATCCTCTACGCTATATACTGGCCCAGCCGGGACTCAGGGTGGAGCTGTCCAAATACCGAGAGAAAATCGACGCTGTTTTGCTGGAGCTGATTCAGCAGAAAAAGGCTTTGGAGGTGAATACCTCCGGCCTTCGCCAGCAGATCGGCGATACTCTTCCAGACGCTGGGATCGTCCGCCGTTTTTACGAGCTGGGAGGAACCTATGTGACGCTGGGGTCGGACGCTCACCGCTGGGCGGATGTGTCCGCCGGCATTGAAGAGGCCATGTCCATGATCTATAAAACCGGCTTCCGGCATTATACGATTTATTCCAAGCGAGAGCCTCGATTGGTGCCGATTGAGTAGACAAAAAAGTGGAAAAGGAGTATAATATAGGCTAATTATCAGCCGGACGGCAGGTTCAGGCTGATGGTTGGCTTATTTTATAAATAAAACATAAATTTGAAAGGAATGATACCAAGATGAATGATTTGCTTACCCTTCTCAGTGAGAACGCCCGTCTCACCGCGGCGCAGCTGGCCGTAATGCTGAATAAAACAGAGGCGGAAGTAGCGGCGGCGGTCAAAAGCTACGAGGAAAGCGGCGTCATCAAGGGATATAAGGCGCTGATCGATTGGGACAAAGCGCCGGTAAAGTCGGCCTCCGCCATTATTGAGCTGAAGGTGACTCCGAAAAAGGAGACCGGCTTTGACGAGATCGCCAGGCGGGTAATGGCTTTCGATGAGGTGGAGAGCGTCTATTTAATGGCGGGAGCCTACGATTTCGCTGTGATCGTCCGGGCGGCGACTATTCAGGATATCGCTATGTTCGTGGCAAAGCGTTTGTCCACCTTGGATTCCGTTATTTCCACAGCCACTCATTTTGTGCTGACCAGGTATAAGGATTCGGGAATGATCCTCTGTGATGACGGTGATGTTGATGAAAGAGGGGATATGTGGCTGTGATTGATTACCAGCAGTTTATGAACGACCGGATCCAGAAGGTAAAGCCTTCGGGCATCCGACGTTTTTTCGATATTGCTAACGAAATGGACCATGTGATTTCCCTGTCCATCGGCGAGCCGGATTTTTCCACGCCCTGGCACGTCCGCCAGGCGGGAATCGAATCACTGGAAAAGGGAAGAACCTGGTATACCCCAAACCGGGGGTTTGCCGAGCTTCGTCAGGAAATCTGCAATTATTTTCAACGGCGTTTTCATGTTTCCTATGACGCTTCCTCCGATGTTCTGGTGACGGTGGGAGGCAGCGAGGCGATCGACCTGGCCATCCGCACCATCATCGCCCCTGGCGACGAGGTGCTGATTCCCCAGCCCTGCTTTGTCTGTTACGAGCCGATGGTGCAGATGGCCCAGGGGGTGCCGGTGATCATTGAAACCAAGGAGGAAAACAGCTTCCGTCTGACGCCGGAGGAGCTGCTTTCCCATATCAGCCCAAAAACAAAAATGCTTATTCTGCCTTATCCCAACAATCCCACCGGCGGCGTGATGCGCCGCCAGGATTTGGAAAAGGTGGCCGAAATTGTCCGGGAACGTAATTTATTCGTCCTTTCCGACGAGATTTACGGCGAACTGACTTACGGCGGCGAGCCTCATGTCTCTTTCGCGGAAGTTCAGGACATGAAGGAGCGCACCGTGGTGATCAGCGGCTTTTCGAAGGCTTACGCTATGACGGGATGGCGGCTTGGCTA